>Ga0181520_10000366_pt1 | contig 100286 bp, 73 predicted proteins | sample PEATcosm2014_Bin_29_FD_132451 | JGI IMG/M metagenome (GOLD analysis project Ga0181520, IMG submission 132451) | Peatland microbial communities from MTU Mesocosm Facility, Houghton, MI, USA - PEATcosm2014_Bin02_30_metaG | ecosystem: Environmental > Terrestrial > Soil > Wetlands > Peat | place...
CGTACTTCCGCTCGATGATTTTGTGGATCGTCCTGCCGCTGCGATGGACGCTCCCGGCGAGCGCCCGGCGATTTATCCGGAGTACGAAGCAGCGCTCAAGAAATCTGAAGGCCGGGCCATTGTCCTGGAACCTGTCGAACGTTTTGCCTTCTACGATAGGGCCAAAGCAGCTTATGCCGTAATCGCCACCGGAGAGCTGCGCCTCTACGCCAACATCATCCTGAAAAAGGGCGTGATCCGTTCCTGAGAGGACGATAAGGGGACCGCGATGCTCGACGCGCATCAGCATTTCTGGAGAGTCGATCGAGGGGTGCAACGAAATCGAAACCCTGGCGGCCGTGTCCGGAGTGTATTGCAAGATTTCCGGCCTTGTAACCGAAGCTGGGACCGCGCGTAAATTGAAGGCGGGACTTTCACCTTATTGATAAACCGACATATAGGATGCGGCCGGGACGCACCGCTTATGGTGCCCCGGCCGAAAGATTGTGCACAACCTGTTTCCACAGCATGACGGAATTGCAGGTTATTCTCACTCCTTTTCCTGGCCTGCACCGCCGTGCATTGCGACAGGTTCCCCCGTTCTATCCGTGTCTGGGCGCAGTTTTCCGCGTTGCCAGGTCAGCGAGGGGTCAGGCCCAATTCTTCACAGAGAATTCTCAACCCGTCTCCGATCCTACTGGAACTGAATGCAGGTATTCTCGGTGGCTGCGCAGTCGTATCGGCTTCGTTCGACCGGCGCGGGCATGCTTTTGTCATTTCGCTACCTATGTTTATATTACTTTTGATTTGCATTTAGCGATTAATGTACGTACTCCGAATTAGATGTCGTTTCTGAACAGCAGGGCAGCAAGAATTGAGACGCTCCAGAATAAGCGAGAAGATAGAAACGCAAAGATATGCGCAGTCAACCGATGCATAATCAATGATTTATAGAAAAAACCGCAAATTTCTTTGTTTTTTGCATTTATTGTTTGTTTTTAATCCGCATGATGTGTTATTGTTTCCGATCATCTCTCAGTGTGTGAGGGACAGGTGCCCCAAACAACCAGAAGAGTGTCCAATTTGTAGTCGAGGGTTGGGCGATTTAAACGCAGAAACGAGAGGACCGTGATCATGGGAAACATTCGATTGAGGCGGACGAGATGGCGCATGCTGGGCTTTACGTTCTTGATGCTGGGCTTTTGTTTTCTTTTTTCAGCACAAATGGCATCAGGTCAAGTTGATCAAGGAGCCATCAATGGTGTCGTGAAAGATCCCTCTGGCGCTCTCATCGCGGGCGCGCAGGTAACCCTGACCAATACCGACACGAATTTTCCATTGCACGGAAAGTCGGACGCAAAAGGAGAATACAGCTTTTCTCCAATCAAGATCGGCAATTACACGGTGAGCGCGTCAGCGCCAGGGTTTGAGACGACGACCCAGGAAAATGTGGTCGTGAATATTCAGGACCGTCTGAATATCGATATTACCCTGAAACCTGGAGGCGCCAACGAGACGGTAACGGTTACCGGCGCCCCGCCCATGCTGCAATCGGAAACCGCATCGGTGGGCCAGGTAATGGATACAGAGACGATCAACAATACCCCGCTCAACGGGCGCAACTGGGTTTACATTGCGCAATTAGCGGCTGGTGTAGATCCGGCCGTGAATAACCTGGGCCGTGGCGCCGGCACCGGCGACTTTGCGGCCAACGGCCAGCGCACCACGCAGAACAACTTCATCCTCGACGGCGTGGACAATAACGTGGATGCTGACGATCTGATGAATGGCGCCAGCTACAATGTGCGGCCTCCACCGGATGCACTGGCTGAATTCAAGATTGACACCTCAAACTACAGCGCCGAATTCGGGCACGCGGCGGGAGCTGTGCTCAACGCCAGCATTAAAGCGGGCTCGAATCAATTCCACGGCGATCTGTGGGAATACGTCCGCAATACCAAGTTAGACGCGGCAGACTGGGACAATGGCGGCGAAGTGCCCCCCTACCACGAGAATCAGTTCGGAGCCACGCTGGGCGCGCCGCTCTGGAAGAACAAGCTGTTCTACTTTGGGGATGCCGAAGCAAATCGCATCACTTTTGGTTTCCCCGACACCGGTCTTACCGTTCCTACCCCGCTCATGAGGGTGGGTAACTTCACCGAGTTGTTTAACGGTTCGCTCACCAGCTCCGGCAATAGCATTGCGGTCTTTGGAACGAATCCGACAACCGGCGCGGGGTCTGCCGGCTACTACCCCTTGACCAACACCAGCAGTCCGTCAGGGAAAAACGTGTCGGCCGGTCAGATTGCCGCCACACCTCCTCCCGGTATCGGCATTGCCGGCAATGGCCAACAGACCACCAATATTCTTTCTCCTGGCGAACCTCTCGCGGCTGGCGGCACCGCTTCTGGGCAGATGGATACGGTGACCTCTGAACTGATGAACGATTTTCCGATGCCCAATGCCAACGGCTGGGATTCGAGTGCGCTGGCTGCTGGCGAAGGCGGGAAAACTTTTGCCAACTACCACACCAACCTGCCGGTCAGGGAAGATACCTGGCAGTGGGATCAGCGCCTGGACTGGAATATCAGCCCCAAGGACCAGACCTACGCGCGCTTCAGCTACTCACATCAACAAACCTCTGAAACTCCTGCGCTCGGGCCGATTCTCGATGGCGGTTCAGAGGGGCCCGGATTTAACGGCGGAGAAGTCTCTTTCAATATGGGCCAGGGCCTGATGTTCAGCGAAACCCATATATTCAATCCCTCTCTGATCAATGAGTTTCGTTATGGCTTTAACTGGGGCAATTTCCAAGCCCTTCAGTTCAACCCCGATGTATCGGCAGCCACCCTTGTCCCCGGCCTGTATAGCTTGCCAATTTCCGGCGGCAATGGCGGTTTGCCGTTTTTCAACACTTCGGATCTCTCTCATTTCGGCGCGCCCAGGGACCTTCCTTCCATCGAGCGTCAAAACGTATACCAGTTTCTCGACAACGTTACCAAGGTCTGGGGGAAACATTCCCTGAAGTTCGGTGTGCAACTTGAAGCGATTCGCGCCTCCATCAGCCAGCCGTATTGCCCGCGCGGCATCGATCATTTTGCCACCATCTACAGCAGCCAACCGAATGCGTATGGCTACAACCCCAACAGCAATCAAACCGGCTGGGGCGTAGCCGACATGTTCACAGACAACATGGCGAACACGCAGGTCTCTCCGAATTGGAATACCGAATACTATCGTTGGTATCGCGCCGGTTATGCGCAGGACGACTGGAAAGTGAACTCCAGGCTGACCGTCAACATTGGGTTGAGATATGACAACTTCCAGCCAATCAGCAACAAGAATGGCGACATTGCCAATATCGTGATTCATTCGGCCGGAATTGGCATTGGATCCGCAACCTATGTCGAGCCTACCAAGGTTCAGGGCAACCTTAGCGCATCCTTCATCAATGAACTCGCGGTAAACAATGTCAACGTGCAATATGTCAACAGCACGTCACTGGTTACATCGCAAAAGTTGAACTTTGCACCACGTCTCGGTATCGCATTTCAGGTCGATCCGTTAACCGTTGTACGCTCCGGCTTCGGGTTGTTCTACGGCGGCATTGAAGTCCCAGGCGCCTCGGAACTGACCGACAACTATCCATTTGGCGAGTTTTACGCCGTGGTTTACAACAGTACGAACTGCGAGCCTCCCGTTGCAGCTCCCGGATATACAGGAGCGCCGCCTGACATCGGCACCTGCAACTCCACGGCTGAAGTTAATAACAACCCGAACTATCTTCCGAGCCTGCCCTATACCACATCGCTCGAGACGGGCATGGGGAACTTTATCAGCGCGGCAAGCGGCAACATCGCCAACCTGGTGAATGGGACAAGCTTCAACATGGAAGACACGACGGTTCACACTCCGTACACCATGGGCTACAACTTGACGATTGAACGTCAATTGTCAAAGAACATGGTTGCTTCTATGGGGTATGTGGGTAATATGGCCCGGCATTTGTATAACGCCATCAACTCCGACGGAGCCTATGCTCTCACCAATCCGAACATCAATTACTCATTAACTTACCCGTTCCCCAGCCTGGGCATGCTGCAGTCGTCCTTCAACGGCGTGAGCATGTATAACTCGCTGCAGACCAAGATTCAAAAACGTTATTCTGACGGGCTGAGTTATCTTGCCACCTATACTTGGGCGCATGCCACAGACAATTCCTCCAACCCCGGAATCGGAGTAGGGCCCGGGCTTCGCAGCCCGCTCATTATTCCGATCAACGACGACGTAACCAACTCCAGTTACGATGTGCGTCATCGCGTTACGGTGAATGGCCAATACGAGTTGCCTTTTGGGAGAGGCAGGAAGTGGGCCCACGAAGGTGGCGTGTTGGATTACCTGGTGGGCGGATGGCAAACCAGCCTGACCTGGCAGGCGCAGACAGGCACGCCCTTCACGGTTACTTCAATCAATGAATGGGACAATGGAACTTCTCCGAACGGCGGCAATACGTATGCATATAAGATCCGCAATCCGTTTGCCGGGGGAGGCACGCCGGATCCCACCCAACTTGCAGCCGGTGTAACATCATGTCCGGCCACGGTGAAAAACAGGACAAACTGGTATAACCCTTGCGCATTTGCCAATCCGTGGAATGCCGCGACGGGCCCCCACGCGATCCCGTTCCCGACCGTTCCTGGACAACCGTCCGTCGCGGATGGCAGCGCAGTTGTTGGTGTCCAAAATGCAATGAACTATCTCGGCGGAAAATCGAATCAAGTGTATGGACCGGGATTTGAACGCGTAAACATGTCGGCTTTCAAGTCCTTCAAAGTCTGGCACGAGCAGTACATCCAATTCCGCGCCGATTCCTTCAACCTCCTGAATCATCCCTCCTGGGCTAACCCGAGCGATGATACAAGCAACGACTCCGGAGGCGGTGACATCCTTGGGGCGCAATCGTTCCAGAACCTTACGCCGGATGCGCGCTTCTTCCAGCTTTCAGGAAAGTACGTATTCTAAAGCGCCACTTAGCCTGCAGGCGTTAATTGGCCTGCAGTTTTGAGAGCAAGTCTCCCGCAGGCGTTAAAGCGTCTGCGGGAGATTTGGTTTTAGCCGCACCCTCGAAATTGTCACTGCTTACGAAAAGACTCTCGCACTACGCGCAGATTCCCGGTAAGCTTTGGTGAGCAATGGATGCCTCGCGTCGAGACGTTTTGAAAGCTGCCGCTGTCCTGCTGGTGGACCAGTGGGCGATGTCGCGTCGTCTCATCTTTGCCGACGAGGCGGCGGGAGGACCGGCAAAGGACCAGCGAAAAATCATTGTTGTGGCATGCGGCGGAATTCGCCGCGCCGAGACTTTTCACAAGACCGGCCTGGGCAATATTCCTCATCTATACCGCGATCTGCTTCCGCAGAGCGTGTTTTATCCCTTCATTCGCAATACGGGCGCGACTTCGCATTACAACACGATCTCAAGCATCATTACCGGGAACTGGCAACGGCTGGACGACTGGGGAATGATGCCGCCGGCCAGCCCCACGCTGTTTGAGTATCTGCGCAAGCGCATGGGGTTGGCGCAGGACAACGCGTGGCTGGTGTCGAGCAATAAGGCCTTGACCAACCGAATCGGTGCGAGTTCGATGCGCGACTACGGTCCCCGCTACGGGGCCAATGTAATTTTCCCCAAGCAGCTACTGATCAATGCGGTGATTCGTGCGGCCTCACAAGGGCATCCCGAGCACAGTGCGGACCGGGCAGCCATGCAGCTCGAACTCGAATCCGTGCTTAGAAGCGCTGACGACTATGAGGGGCTTGGATGGTCGATTTCAGGAGATGATTCGGTCCTCGACCTTTCCATGCAAAAGTCAATTGAGCAGGCTATCGAAGAGCTGGTGCGCACCAATGCGCCGGTGACAGGGGACGAATTCACTTTCCTGGTCAGCACGGAAGTGATGCGGCGCTTTGCGCCCTCTTTGATGGTGATTACATTCTCCGATGTTGAGGTTGCGCACTTCGGCTCATACTCCATGCACCTGGCGGGCATCCGGACGATGGATCGCCTGGTTTATGAGCTATGGGAGATGGTGCAATCGCATCCCTCGTACAGCGGCAGAACAACTCTTTTTGTTCTGCCCGAATTCGGACGCGATTTTGACGGCTCGAGCACCAACGGCTTTTTCAATCACCGCGCGCTGGACGATTCAACCAACCTGACATGGTTGATGTGCCTGGGCGAAGCGGCTCGGTCGCCTGATGTAGTGGAACGTCCGGTGCAGCACATCGACATTTGTCCCACGATTGCCAGATTATTCGGAATCAAAGATCTTGATCTTCCCGGGACGCCATTGCCCGGGCTGTGAGACAGGAATGGTAAGCGCGTTGAACGATCGGCCCGTCAAATCGCAGCAGGGAGCGCCGCTTCCGGAGACGTATCGCCCGTTGATTGCGCGATTGCCGATTACCATCCGGCCTGCGCTGAATCAACAAGTGAGCCAGTGGGGAACGCTCTTTCCATTCGAGCAACAACGCCTCGTGGAATTCATGAGAGGCGCTGAGTCGTTCAGCCCCGCGGCGATCAACACGCTGACGGGTCCGCTGCGGGCGCTGGAAACCAAGATGGGGGTAAGTCACTGGGATTTCTCAGAGTCCGCCGACACGATTGAGAATGCCAGTCAATTAGCGCGGTCAGAATATTACGCGGCGTGGCGCCAGGAAGTGGAAAGGGTCTTCGATGCGATCAACGCCGCCGGGCGCGATTCAGCGCCGGCTCAACCAGGCTCTACTCGGTTGATAATGCTTTTTCTTCCCGGCAACCTGCCCGTCGATGCGCAGTCAGCCTGGAAGGAATGGGATCCGCGCGGTCGGGAGATCAAAATAGCGGGCGATTCTGAAAGGCTGTGCGAACTGGCGATGAAGGGCCAGCCCGGGCTCGACGCGATCGCAGCATTGGCGGCGCGGCAAGATAACGCCGAGAGCAGCGACCTGTGGCTCATCGACGCAGAAGGGAAAATGAGCGGCATGCTCACTCCCGAATCCGCCATGTCCGTTTCCTGCTTGAACTATTTAGCGCTCAAGCCGATTCGCGAACGATTCCTCGCGGAACTGAACAAGACTCCCAAGATCATTCGAGCCACCGACGAAATCGTCGCGAACCTGAGGAGCGAAGCCTGGGACGGCTGGGGCCTTTGGCCGCCGGAAATAGCGGGCCAGCCAAGGCTGCGGAGATTCGTGATCGACCTGTTTCTCAGCGGAAACGGCGCATTCATTTTCCCCAGCGCATTTGTAGAATGGGCGATTTCAGAGGCGATTCGTCGTGCCCGGCCGAGAACGATGATTGCCCGTTTTGGAATGCGCAGCAAACCCAAACCGTTCACCAGCATTGCCGTCTTTGAGAATCAACAGAGGGTTAGTTCGCTTCCCGATGTGGACGACCCCGAGAACAGTGCAATCGACGCGATGATTCTCGCGCGCTATGCCTGGCTTTCTGCATCAAGGTATGCGGAACATCGCCAAACCATCTGCCTGTGCGTGTCAGAGCATCTGAATTCGGCGTATGCGATTCCGCCGGAGGGCAAGAGCTTGGCATGGAACGAGGGACAAGCCGCGACTCCGGAAGAAATTTGCGGCTGGATTGCAACCCAGTTGACGACTTGAACATATCGAAGATACCGTCAGACAGGATCGAGACCAAGCTCATGAATGATTTTGGAGATGTTGTGAAAATTCTAGCGCGCACGCCGATTAAGAAGAGCGCGATGACAAACCGAGACGTGCTTAATGAGGCATTCGCGTATGCCAAGCCGAGTTCGTTCTCACGCGGGATGCGGATCGATTTGAATGGTCTCACGATCCTGTTGATTTCGGGCACGGCCTCAATTAACGAGCGTGGCGAGAGCGTCCATATCGGAGACTTCCGGGCCCAGTTGCAGCGAACATTTCAGAACATCACCGGCCTGCTTGAGAGCGAAGGCTGCACATGGCATGATGTGGTTCGCACCACCTGCTACCTGCGCGATATCGATCGCGACTATGAAGCGTTCAACGAAGAGCGCACCGCGTTTTTCAAAGAGCAGGGGCTCGATCCGCTGCCCGCGTCAACCGGCATCCAGGCCCATCTGTGCCGGCCGGAGTTACTGGTAGAGATCGAGGCCATCGCAATGTTTCGAACCGGACTTGCGGAACCGGCTTAATTGGGTGCGCTGTACCGTTCCTTCGCGGCAGGGTTGTAAGCCGTGGGCACCGCTCCTGAGATAGAGATTCCAAGCGTGTGTTGCAGGGTGCGCCCACTGAGCCCGGTGGCAGTCACGGTCACCGTATATTGGCCGGCCTGGGTGTATGCGTGCGAAACATCCGCACCGTCGGCGCTCACGCCGTCACCAAACTCCCAGTGGTATTTGAGCACCGGCGCTTCGGCACTATCTTCAGCAGCATGGAACTGAACCATATCGCCGGCCTCAGCGTCTGCCGGCGCATGCGCACCAAAGGCAGGGTCAGTATCGGGCACCGACGAGTCAATCATCTTCAGCATACGAACGGAATGCGGGGGGAGGGTGATGGCGAGCGCTCCGCCTTCGATGGGCAAATCGCCGCTTCGCAACACGTCGGTCGCCGTGTATGTGTCTTTGGCATTCAGGCCGAGAGCGTTGAGCGAAAGCGTATGACTGAGTGTCTGTTCGGTCCAGTTAAAGATGGTCAGAATCTGTTGCCGTTGGTTTTCCTTCAGCAGAAAAATGCTTGGCTGCTTGTCCTCTGGCCGGTAAGTCATAAGGTCGAGGGGCACTGAAGCGCGGCCGAGGCGAATTATATCGAGCAGGCCGGCATTCTTCACCAATGCGACACGTTCAGGAGAAGCGCCCAGCGCGGGAAGGTCGTCGCCGATTTCAAACATGCCGCCTGCAATGGCGGCGAGGGCGATGGAATCCTCGGCCTCCTCGAGGCTTAGCGGAGCCGTGTTGCCATGCCAAATCCGATCCCCGATGACTTGCTTGGAAACCGTGAAGGCATCCGGATCGGAGATGTAGAAATTACGGTTCATATAGTAGCGCGCGGCCACGCCGGTCGCAGCGTCGTGTGTTGAGCCAAAGGTGTGGCCGGTGTCCTGCCCTATGCGGCCGGTATTCACAATCCCAACCGGAGTGAGCATAAAACTGCCGTCCTTATCGAGTATCACGTCATCTCCCACCGTCGACCGAATTACCTCAAGGCCGATGCGCAGCGCCTCAAGTGCGGTGGTGTTGGGGCGATAGTAGACGCCCTCAACGGCCGAATTGTCCATAAAGTCCATTTTGATGAAACGCACGCCCCAGTCGTTTACCAGCGTGCGATAGGTATTGCGCAGATAATCCTGTGCGCCCGGATTGGTTGGGTCCAGCGCGTAAAGTTGATCGATTTTACCGCCGACCGAGCCGATGTGAATCGGTTCTCCATTCAGGTTGTGCACCAGCCAGTCTTTGTGGTGCTCATATACCCATGAACGTTCCGACACCTGAAAAGGCGCCACCCACAGCCCAAAGGTCAGGCCTTGATCTTCCGCCCGGTGAGTCACGAAGGACATGCCCTTCGGAAATCCCTTTGCATCCGGAGTGGCATATTCACCGCGGGCAAACTGATAGCCCTCATCCACAAAGCAGAATCGATAGCCGAGCGGCTCGAGATTCTGCGCCAGCCACGCGGCGTTAGTCAGCACCGCATTCTGCGTTATTCCGTAGTAGTAAGCTGTCCAGCTCCACCAGCCCATGATGGGCGCCGCAATTGAAACCGGCGGCTTGTGGAGGCTGCGAATCGCGCGTCCGTAATTCTCAAGCTGGGCATGATAGCCGGTGCCAATGGCAAACATCAGGCGTTCAGAGCTGATGCTTGCTCCAGCCGTAACCTGGACGCGCAGGGGAACGTTATTCGCGGGTGGGTAGTCCTTGTACTGGTCTTGCAATGCCTCGTTGGTTCCAGCATCCGCAACGTCGTAGGAGAGGACATGGGCATCGGGCCCGACGGAGCCGAGCAGATGGAAACCGGTAAGGAACTTGTCAGCGGAAAGCGCCCCCAGAAAAAGACTCTCTTCGCTTTTCTGGTTGTAAATGAGCTGGCTTCCGAAAGCCAGGTGGAGGCCGTCGGCGGGTTGGCCAAGATCCATAAGCTGCACCGGGTTCTCACTGAAATTGTCAGAGAGCACACGGTCATCCGAGGCAGGGCCATTCAATTTGACCGCGTCGCCGGCGCTGCTCTTCACAATGTGGATGGCTCGCACCGCGATGCTTGACGCGGTCGTATTCAATACAGTCACCTGTATATCTCCCCAGGGCTGGTCCTCATAGACACGAAATTCGCAGATCAGGCTCGGCATCCCGGGTAAGCCATTATGGGTGACTGTGAGCGAGTTTCCCGATCCCAACTCGTCATGGAACGGCGCAAGGTTGGCGAGATGGTTGGGATAAAGCGAGGATCTAAGGATTCCCGCGGATGTATCGACCACGACCTCGGAACGCAGGACATCTCCGGGAATCGCCGATGACCGCAAGGCATAGGAGCCGTCGTCGAATGTCTCAACGGCGAGATTGCCGCCCCGGATCGAGTGAGGCCGGGAGGGCGCGGATTGCGCGCGGATGCTGCTCGCGGTGATCAATGGCAGCGAAGCAAAAATCAGGAGTAACCCCAGGGCGAAACGCGGAGATTCCATAAGAGATGCCATCCATTAAACTGCAATCTATTCTACGCTGTTCTTTCGTTTCTTTAGCTAAAGCTCCGAAGTGAAAGATCTGCGTACGCGGTCAACGAAATCCGGAGCACCGCGACCGGGAGACCAGGACTCAAAGCCAATTGCGAAATCCTCCAACCGTTACCATTCTCTTCACCTTGAGGCTGCCATGACAGCCCCTGGTAGGGGTTTGCACAGGGGCCAAATGGGCTCGGCAGATGAGTTCCAACAGGTGTAACGGAGGGAAAAGAGCGTCACGGGCAATTTCGATCTCAGGCTCGTTTTATGTTGCGATGGATTTCGAATTATATGCTATTATTTCATTTTAACCGCATTGTTGAGCCTAGTGTAGATGCAGAAGAATACAAAACTGGTGACTGTAACCATATTCTCTGGGCCCGCCCAGGAACGACGCTAACAAGTTTGGGAGAAGCACGATGGAAAGCGGATCATCGACACTACGCGAAATCCACAGCCAGCCCGAAGTTTGGGGCCAGTGCCTCAATACATTAGACAAGCTCGATTTGGAGTCGCTGGTCGGCGATAAAGCTCCTCGTAATTATGAGTGGGTTTTTGTCGGATGCGGCACCAGCTACTATCTGGCCCAAGCCGCAGCGGCCACGTTCACGATGTTGGGGGGCGCGCCCGCGCGGGCGGTACCGGCCTCTGAAATACTCCTGGCTCCCAAGCTGGCATTTCCCATCAAAGACGCAGCCATCTTCCCGGTTCTGATCTCCCGTTCGGGGCATACCTCCGAGGTCTTGCAGGTAGCAGAAATCCTCAGGCAGCGCGGCGTCGAATTCCTGGCAGTCACCTGCGACGGCAACGAACTTACCGAGCTGAGCACGCGGACGCTTAAATTACCAGTGACAGAGGCGAGCACGGTGATGACTTCATCGTTCACCTCGATGCTGATAGCGCTGCAATATATTGCGGCTCGTTTCGCCGGGCAAGATGAGTTTGTTGAGGCGTTGCGCTCATTGCCCGCGGCCCTGGCAGGGATGCTGCCTATTTACGGTCCCACGATTGAAGAATTTGCTGAAAGATCGTTTGACGACGTGGCCTTTCTAGGTCAGGGCGCGCTGTACCCCATTGCGTCGGAATCGGCCCTTAAAGTCATGGAGTCTTCATCGTGCTACGCTCAGTTCTTTCATACGCTCGAATTCCGTCACGGCCCCATGTCCATAATGTCTGAGAAGGTTCTGGTGGGGGCGTTGCTCTCAGAAGCGGGCTACGCTGAAGAGAGCGCGGTATTGATGGAGATGAAGGGTCTCGGTGGCTGCACCGTGGCCATTGCAAATCAGCTTTCGCCTGAAGTAATCAATTCAGCCGATCTGGCCATTGAACTCGCGTTAACTGGGCCTGAACTTGCCCGGCTCGCCGTCTATGTAGTGTGGGGTCAGTTGCTCGGTTGCCGTCTTGGATTGCGGAAGGGACTCGATCCCGACTCTCCCCGCCATCTTAGCCGCGTTGTCACTCTCGTAGACTAGAGCGATATGCAGAAACGTTTCGATGTCACGATTGCGGGTGAGATCAATCTTGACCTCATTCTCTATGGGCTCCCCGAAGTTATGCCGCTGGAGCGCGAGTTGCTGGCCAGCGACTTCCGGCTCACCCTGGGCAGCTCCTCGGCAATTCTCGCCCACAACCTATCTGCGCTTGGTGTCTCAGTCGGTTTCATCACCCGGCTCGGAGATGACGCACTCGGCAGTTTGGCCCTGGAACGCCTGGCGGAAAAAGGCGTCGACCTTGCTTGTGTCAAGCGCATCTCCGGCGGCACCTCCACCGGCGTCACCATCCTTCTTAACCATGAAGGCAAGCGTCATATCCTAACTTATCCGGGAACCATGTTTGAGATGTCTGCCGCAGACCTCGATATGTCTTACCTCGGTTCGGGCCGGCACTTTCATCTTTCCTCGCTATTCCTGCACAAGGCGCTTCAGCCGGACTTGCCCAGGATTTTCAGGCAACTGAAGAGCAAGGGACTCACGCTCTCGCTCGATACCAATGACGATCCCGAGGATCGCTGGAACGGCGTGCTCGACGAACTGCTGGGCATCGTCGATATCTTCCTTCCGAATGAAGATGAGGCCTGCCGCATCAGCGGTAAGCCCGACGCCGAGGGCGCCATTGAAAACCTGGCAAAGCGAGTACCGCTTGTGGCCGTCAAATGCGGAAAGCGCGGCGCGCTGGTGCAGACAGCAAGCCAGCGGTGGCACATTCCCGCCGACCCTGTCACTCCTTTGGATACGATTGGCGCCGGTGACAGCTTCGATGCCGGTTTCCTGGCCGCATACCTGCGAGGCGAGACGCCGGATGCCTGCGCGGCCTTTGGAAATCGTACTGCTGCACTTTCTACCCTGCGACCTGGAGGCACGGAATCTTTCCGCGATTCCGGATTGATGCGAGAGTTTCTCGGTCGCCCATCCTGAGTTCGAACCGGAAATGCAGTGGCCGCAAGTGCCGGACCCATAACGATGGATTCAGGCGATAGTTTCTGGCCATGGTTCCCGCGCAGTGATTTCTCGCCCCGGCCCGGGCGCAAACGGGTATGATAGGGAACAATTACGACACTCCAAGATAGAGAAAATGAAAGCCAACACCAAAAGCGGCACCGACATGCTCATCGACGAACGTCGTAACCATATGCTGGCGCTCGTCCAGCGCGATGGCCGGGTGCTGGTCTCGGAACTGTCCGATGCGCTGGGTATCTCCCGCATTACGATTCGCAAGGATCTCGACTATCTGGAGTCGAAGGGGCTGGTGCAGCGCACCCATGGTGGAGCGCTCTCCCCGCAGGGCAGCATGCTTCTCGACCCCTCATTGCAGGAGAAGGAGCAGAAGCAACTAAAGGAGAAGCAGCGCATTGCGAAGAAGGCCGCATCGCTGGTGGAAGAAGGCCAATGCGTACTGCTCGATTCAGGCACAACCACCACGGCGGTGGCACGGGAATTGCGCCGATTTAACCATCTCACGGTCATTACGAATTCAGTAAATATCGCCACCGAACTGGCGGGGACTGACTTTGAAGTGATTCTGACCGGGGGAACGCTGCGCAAAAACTCATTTTCGCTGGTGGGGCCACTGGCTGAGGATGTGCTGAGCGAAATGCATGCCGACATTCTCTTTCTGGGCGTGGATGGCTTTGATGTGAAGGCTGGCCTCATGACGCCGAACTTCGCGGAGTCGCGAGTGAACCGCGCCATGGTGAACGCCGCCACGCGAGTAGTGGCCGTGTGCGATTCCACAAAATTCGTGCGCCGCAGCCTGGCTCTCATCGTTCCACCATCAGCCATTCATACAGTCATTACAGACGACCAGCTTGGCGATGAGGAAGTGGAAACGCTGAAATCCGCAGGTATCGAAGTAATTCGCGTATAGAGCACACTCACCACATTAGCTGTGAAATCTTCACCAGCCCATTTACGCCTTGCAGGCACGCGCGTAGACCCTCAGCACAGTGCGGATGCGATGAATGATGATGGAGTGCGCGTCAGGCCGCAGTGTTCCGGCACGGACCGCACGATACTCGTCGGGTAAAAAGGCGCTGAGCATCGTTTCAGGAATCGCTCTCTGCTGCAGGTTTGACATAAGCGTCTCCACTGCCTGCTTCACCCGCGGATAATTCCAGTAGTAACGCACGCGGTCGCTGTAACTGTAGCGTCGCAGCAGATACCTGGCCCGTTCATCGCCGCTGTAATGGTGTTCCCAGTGGCGCGGATCCTCTACCATTACGCGATCCAGCACATCCATTAGCTGAGCAGATTGGCCCTGGGGCTCCAGTTCAGCCTCAATCGAAGACAGCGCGGCCAGCGCCTCGCGCATGGCGAAAGTGAGCGCCGGACCCACCTTCAGAATGGCGAATCCATCGCGCACCAGGCTGCGATAAGCGTCGGGTTGCTGATAGTCAGTCGAATGCGCCTCATACACCAGCCCGGGTTCGCTGTTCAAAAGATTCGTGAGTTCGACGGCACGAGCCGGATCATAATCGACCACGCTGTCGTGATTAAATTCAACTCCCGGCTGCACCACGAGAGCGATCATCCGTGGCCATACGTGGGCAAGCCCCGCCTCATTGAAGATTCGCCGGTGTGTGGCCAGGGTTTCAGCGGCAGCATCACGGCTGGTGACCGCAAGTCCCTTCAGGCTCTCGGTGGCTCCGCCTGGAACGGGCACCTCCGTGCCAATTACATAGACGGGCTTTTGCGCTCCACTCGCACGCTCCGCGGCGGCGCAAAGGATTGCGGCTCTGCGGGCGACAGTTTCGCCGTCCAGGGGGCTGCGATCGCCGGCGCAAGCCATGCTGGCATCGAGGTGGATCTTCTGAAAGCCAGCGCCCGCGTAGGCTTCCACGGTCCGCTCGGCTTCCCGCATTGCCTGCGCGGCCGGCTGCCTCTGCCATGGATTTGGCCCCAGATGATCTCCGCCCAGGATCAGCCGTGACTGGTCAAATCCCTTGCGCGCGGCAATATCGACGACCAGCCGGCGGAAGTCCGCGGGCTGCATACCGGTGTATCCGCCCAGATGATTGACTTGGTTTGAGGTGGCCTCGATCAGCAGGTCCGACTCATCTTCGAGCGCCTGATCGATGGCCGCTTCCAGAACCCAGGGGTGTGCGGAGCAGACAGAGTAGACGCCTTTCGGCCGGCGCTGGCGGCGTGACTCAGCCAACTGCTCGAGTACATTCGGCACAGCATTTCTCCACTTCGGAGGCGCGGAAATCCCGTTGGACGCGGGTAGTTAATTGGGGGAGGGCCCTCTACGATTCCAAGTGTACATCAAAACGAAATGAAACGAAACTTTTAATGCGCATAGAAAAGCGTTGCGGACTATACTTTATTTCGTCGAGTGATGCCGCCGCAGCATCCAGGAAGTTTGAGTATGAGTTCCGAAAACGGAAACCCCGAAGACATGTTTGTGGCCATGGTGAGCGCCAGGGCTGAAGTGGATCTACGCCTGAGCGATTACGCTCCGCGCACCCAGCTCAAGGTTCCGGCTCATGTAATCGCGCGGCCACGATTCCCGGTGATCGACTATCACAATCATCTCGATGCGCAATCGCCACGAGCGGTGCTGGACATCATGGATGCGTGCGGCGTGGAGAAGATTGTGAATATCACCATGCTGACGGGGCAGGCGGCGATTGATTCGATCGACAGATTTCATGGGGCAGCGCCGGATCGCTTTGCCACCATCGGGTGGATGGACTGGAGCGGCGTGGAGCGCGGTGATTTTACCCAACTGAGCCTGGACCGGCTGGAGTGGCTGGTAGAGCATGGCGTCTGTGGAATCAAGTTCTGGAAAGACCTGGGCCTGACGGTTCGAGAGGGCAGCGGCGCTTTGCTGCGTATTGACGATGAGAGACTGGCGCCGATATTCGACAAGGCGGCGGAATTGAAAATTCCGGTGATGTTTCACACTGCCGATCCGGATGCGTTTTTCTCGCCCGTCGATCGGTTCAACGAGCGATATGAGGAGCTGGCGGCTCATCCGGATTGGAGCTTTTGCGATTCGCCGGTTTCCAAGGCCTCGCTGCTGGAACAGCGCAACCACGTGATAGCGCGGCACCCCGCGACGACCTTCGTCTGCGCGCATCTTGCGGAAAGCAGCGAGGACCTGGCCAGCGTGGCAAAGCTGCTGGATCGCAGTCCTAACTTGTATGTGGATATCAGCGCGCGGATTGCGGAGATGGGCCGCCAGCCTTACACGGCGCGCGAATTCATGGTGAAGTATGCAGACAGAGTTCTGTTTGGTACAGATCTGATTCCAGATATCGAAATGTATCGTCTCTACTATCGCTTTCTCGAGACTGCCGATCAGTACTTCGAGTATCCATCGCACGCGTCGCGCCAGGGACGGTGGAACATTTACGGAATTTTTCTGCCTGACGATGTGCTGCGCAAAGTCTACCGCGAAAATGCGCTGAAGCTGTTGAGCGGCTCGTCGCGCTGACGGTTCGATCAAGAGCCCCCTGGACGCTTCTTTACCACGCTGAGCGCCGCCAGAATGATCGCATTATTGGCGATCACCGGCCCCCAATCGTTATTGAATTCGCCGGAACCGCCGCGGAAGTCAGACGTGCCTTTGAGCCGAACTTCGCGAACCACTTTGCCTCGCCGGGGATTGATCCACTCGTATGCGAAGAATGTAATGCGATTGGCGCCCTCACCTGAAACCACTACTGCGTCCGCGCCGTAGCAATAACCGTTTGCTGAGTCGCGCCTGCCCCAGTCCCACTCGAGAATATTCACGCCGTAACGAATGGGAATCGTGGTGACAAAACCATCTTCGTAAACGGCTTCATACCATCCCAGCAGATCGGCCGTGTCCTGCTGGTCCCAGATCAACCGATAATTCTCGCGGTTGCTTGCGCGCCTTGCAGACGCATGGAGGAAGATCAGACTGGTCGGAGATTCTCCCACCGGAATGCCGGTAACCGCGGCAGGCAAGCCGGTGGCCTGCTTGCCTTCGGTGCCGACGACGATCGCGCGCATTCCGTTCGCGCGTTGCAAATTGAACGGAACACGGTTGGCCTGCACCGATCCAGCCACCATGTCTTGAAGGCTCACGCCCAGCGACGGCACGGAGTCTGTCACATTGAAGTTGCGCGAAATATCCGCCGGCACGATCGAGGTTTCTGTCAGGCTCGGAGGAACGATTCCGCTGAGCCTCACCCGAATGCCTGGAAGCATGGATTGCACGCGCGCAGACAGGGCTTTGCCTTCGAGTACATGGCCGGTCCAGAGTATGTTGCTGCATCCAAGGAAAGCCGCCATCAGGTCCTTGCCAAAACCAACTTCGTTCGTGGCAAACCAGGCTGACGGTGCGCCACCCAGCAGAGTCGAGCGCTTTTTGCGAGTCTCATAATTCTGAATGCCTGGCTCGAAGTTTCCGAAAATCTGCTGGAAGCCCATTTGTTCGAGGGTCGCTTCGTTGCGTTCCGCAGAGCCTTGTTGGCCGGGATCATCGCTCCAGAACCAGTTATAGATGAGGCAGTCTTTGGGAATCAGTCTCTCAACCTGCTCCGGAGTCAGGCCGCCAGGAGAATTGTAGGTCCACCCATCCGGAGCCTTTTTCTTTTCCATCCCGCTGCCTCTTACCGACTGCAGCAGCATGTCGCCCCAAAGCTGGGTGCCGATGCCCCGCGACGCAAGATGATCGTGGATTTTTTTGACATCCTCTCCATACAGCTCCCCAATATCCTTGTCGCTGCATTGCGCAGAAACATCGACAGGAAGAAACAGCTCATCGTGCCCGATGTGAACGCTGCGAGGTTTCAGAACTTCGATGAACTCGTCGTAGACCTCAAAGGTGAGCGAGTAAGACTTTGGATTAACCGGACAATAAATGTCGGGCCACTTGTCCTGAGGCACTGCGGCTAAGTCCCGGTGCTCGGTCAACAAATAATAACTGTGGGTGAAAGAAGGCAGCACGGGAACCAATTCGATGTGGTGCTTCGCAACCCAACGGGCCAGATCGGCAACTTCTTCTTTTTCGAGGAAACCTCCATCCGCGACATCCTGGTGCGAAGAGTTCTGTTCCATGCCGTGGAAGGGCTCGCGGGGATAATTGCGGCAACTCAAATCGACATCTCTTGCAAACTGCACCCATCCATGATTCAGTTCGGGATGGCTGTCGAGTCTCATGCAGGCGTTCATTTCCATCATGAGAGTGTTGTATTTGTAGAGCGCCATGAAGTCGCGGACGAAGCGCTTGAAGAACGGGATATTGTCGCGCCCGGGAAGGAAAAGGTAGATGCCTCGAAAGGGCTTATCGGGCCAATCGAGAATGTTTACGCCGCGAAATCGTGCTTGTCCCTCTTCGCCGGCGAGCAGTTGGCGGAGTGACTGCAGCCCATAAAAAGCGCCACGATCGTCGTTGCCGGCCACCAGCACCATATTGCTGCCGGTGCGAAGCAGATAACTTTCCTGACCATGACTTTGCAGGTCCGGCATTAACTGCGTACGGTCGCAATACTCCCGGACCAATGGATTCTCAATCGATCCCATCAGAATTGCGCGCTTGCCGGGGCTCAGACTTGCTGCGGATTCGATCTTTAAATAAACGCCAAACCTGTCACTCAATTCGTTCATCAGCGAATTGGCCAGGAACAAATTTTCATTCGATGCATTCGAGGGCACCAGAATCGGCACCTGGTTATCAAGCACGAAGTCGCTGTCAGAAGCGGAAATCTGCTGCGGCTGGGGAAATACAAGAGATTGGATCGGCAGGCGTGGCTCATCGCTATTCTGGCGCGCTGCCGTGGGCAATGCGGCAAGCGATTCGCTGTAAAGCAGCGAGTCATGGCCGGCAACCGTGCTGCCGACCGCGGCTCCCGTCACTGCATGCAGGAATTCCCGGCGTGATAAGTCCATCATCGGGGAAGCTCCTTTCGGGCGCTCTTCAGATGTTTTTGACCGCAGATGGAATTCTATCGGGCCCCGGCGATAGGCACGCGTGATTGATCGGCTTCGGGTGGGTTCGCTGCGCCCGTGGCTGGTCCGTGCCAAACTCCTCCGCCGTAAGTGGTGATGTAAATCATGCCAGGGTTGTTGGGGTCGATTATGATGCGATGGCCCCACTTGAAGTCGTAGCCCTGGATGCGTTGCCAATGAGCGCCGCGGTCCGTGGAGCGGTACGCAGCGGCATCGAAGCCGCAGATATAGAGAGTGTCAGGGTGGCGTGGATCGATAGTCAGGTCGTAGACGTGCTGCGACTTCGTGAACAGCGTTTGCCACGTTTTGCCGCCGTCGTCGGAGGCAAAGACGCCGCCATTCTCGTCGGAGATCTTGCCTTCCTGACCCCATGCCGTGAGGTATAACCGTTGGGGATTGCGAGGATCGATCTCCAGTCCCGTTGGGCCCGTGACACCCGCCGGCAGATCGATGCGCTGCCAGTGTTCTGCCTTGTCTGTCGAGCGATAAAGAGCTCCCGCACCCGACGGAGAGTGGTTGAAGCCTTCGTTGCGGCGAGAGACAACCAGATACAAACTGCCATCCTGAGAAGCCGTGATGCGCCACGCGAAAGGTTCGGCGCCTTCGATGCCCGCGTTTTTCTGCGTCCAGGTGCGGCCATTGTCGGTGGACTTGTAGACGCCACGGCCAAAAGCGCAGGCGTAAAGGGTGCGGCTGCCGGCTGGGCTCGAAGAATCGAGCAGGATGTGAGTGATGGAGTCCACAGGAAGACCGGAATTGCTCGGCGTCCAGTGATTGCCACCATCGGTTGACACGGCGACACCGCCTGTAAACGTCGAAGGACTGGTGGTTCGCCAATCCTTAGGCCGAGGCAGATCGTGCTTGCCGCTGAAGGCGCCCCAGACGAGACCGCGCTGAGAGGGATCGAAGGCTAGCCAGTAAGTGGTGTTGCGCCAGCTATCGGGAACTCCGTCGGAGGTACTGCGCCACGATTGGCCGCCATTGGTGCTTTGAAACAGGCCTATATCGGTGTAGTCGATGTAGATGTGCCGGGAGTCGAAGGGGTCAAACTGCACGCCGTAGTCGGTAGTCACATCCAGGCCTCGAGAAGTCCAACTGCCGTCGCTCAGTTTCCTCGAGTTCATTTCCTGCCAGGTTGCGCCGCCATCGAGCGTGCGGTAAGTGCGGAAGAGGTCGGTTGCGTAGGCTACATCCGGATTGCCGGGTGCCACACCGAGGCTGTAAGGCGAGTCAAACCAGATGTTCTCGTTGTCCTGCTCGGAGCGCTGTTCGAGCCAGCTTGGGGTCAGGTTAACGGCAGGCTGGGTCGATTCCTTGTAGACGATCTTCCACGACTGTCCTCCGTCAGTGGTCTTGGCAATTCCATTGAACAGATTCTCATCGCCCTCGCCGAGTCGAAGGCGTCGGAATCCCACATACGCAACCTCCGGATGCAAATCGCTGGCGGCGATGGCTTCAAAACGGCCGGAAGTCTGTTGCAGTTGGGGCGTGACCGGTTTCCAGTTCACGCCCGAGCCCTGAGAGAGATACACCTTTCCGTCCTGGCCGGTTGCGTAGATCCAGACCGAGTTGCCCGATCGGGCCGTGCTGGCTGCGCGAATGGGTGACGGTACAGCGCCCAGTTGGGTGACAGCGCCATCAGCAGCGATGCGCCAGGCCGACGAGCCGGAGACGGCAATAAGCTCGGAGCCTTGGGGCGTCAGCAACAGGGCTCGCCCGGGGAGTGTAGCGAAGCGCTTCCAGGAGATGCCGCCATCTGGAGAGAAGACAATGACGGAGGGTTGGCCACTTTGCGCAAAGGAAAGATAAAGTTGCTCGTCACTTTCCTGCCCGGATTCGCGCCTGTTTTGAGCTGCGACAGCGACGGCTGTGATATCGCCACCGGGATAGGCGGGATCGTCCGAAGTGAGGCTATAGTCGGAGTGGTCGCCCACTTGATGCTCCACGGTGTTGTGGGCGGGATTTGGGAAGACCATTCTCCATGTACGGCCGAAATCGCTACTGCGCCACAGAGCCGCATTCCCGGCATAAATTACCGATGGAGCATCGGGATCGAAAGCCGTAACATTGATGCCGCCGCGGAGATTGAACATGTGCCACGACTCGCCGTTGTCGCGCGTCACGTAACCGCCGGTCATGTCGCAGTGCTCGACCTCCAGCTTCGAATCGTGAGGGCTGATGGTTGGGGCAATCATGGTGCCGCCCCCGCCGGGGCCAATTACTTTCCAAGTGCCGGCGTCTTGCGCAAAACAGGCAGGCGCGGCGAAGAGCAGCAAGGCAACAAGGCAAGGCGTTTGTCCTATTTGAGCGTTCAGCTTCATCCGCACTGTTCTCCATCTCCCGGCCATCGGCCCCGGCGGGCAGGCCTCAAATTGGCCTGTTGAATTGGTCAAAAGAATTATAAAGGAATAAGAAAGCTCATCTATGATAAGAAAAAGGAATTTCGTTCTGTGAGTGCTCGAGGTTTGCGGCTTGGCCTCATTGGCTGGGAGCAAACCGCAAGACGGCAAGAGAGGGTCACAATCGTGAAGAAAAGCTCTTTTTGTACGTTGCTGCTGGTAGGAATTTTCACCTTGATTTGCGGTCCCGTTCGAGCCCAGGTCAAAGTGTGGCAAGGCACTTTCACTCTGCCTACCTATGAAGAGGGCCAGCCCGATCCGAACCCGCCGTTCGATGCCTACCAGACGAGCCGCTTCAATTATCCCTACACGCTCAGAACGAATCTTACCGGCGAGAAAACCGATCACGCTTGGCGCGCGATTTTTCTTGAGAACGAGTATCTGAAGTGCACGGTGCTGCCCGATATTGGCGGCCACCTTTATACCTGCATCGACAAGATCAGCGGGCAATCGATGTTCTATGCCAACCCTTCCATCAAGAAGGCGCAGATTGGCTATCGCGGGGCGTGGGCCGCATTCGGGGTTGAATTCAATTTTCCGGTGTCGCATAACTGGGTTTCAATGTCGCCGGTAGACTTTGCGTATGGGGCCCATGAGGACGGTACCGCCTCAGTATGGGTCGGCAATATCGATCGGGCCTACGGCATGCAATGGGGCGTGGAGCTGATTCTGAAACCCGGCTCAGCTCTGCTTGAAGAGCGAGTAACCCTGTATAACCCCAGCGACGTCAGGCATCGGTACTACTGGTGGAACAACGCGGGCGTGCAGGTGTGGGACGATTCGAGAATCGACTACCCGATGCGGTTTATCGCTTCACATGGGTACACCGATGTATATCGCTGGCCAATCGACGCGCAGGGCAAAGACCTGAGCATAATCAAGAACGAGACCGATGGGCCGGTGTCGTATTTTGTGCATGGGAGCCATGAACCTTTCATGGGCATCTGGAGCCCTCATACGCAGACCGGGATCGCTCATTACGCCGAATATCGTGAGCTGCCGGCGAAGAAAATCTGGACCTGGGGCGTGGATCCGGCGGGCCTGGCGTGGCGCACGGCGCTATCTGACAACCAGAGTGCGTATGCCGAAGTGCAGGCCGGCCTGTTCCGCAACCAGGAGACGTATGCGTTTCTTGAGCCCGGGCAGACCATCCGCTTCAGCGAGTACTGGATGCCGGTTCGCGGGACGGGGGGAATCTCGCGCGCCAACAAGGCTGGAGTTGTTCATTTCGATGTGCATGGCGCCGATGTGTCGGTTGCAATGAACGTGAATGAGCGCGTGAATGGCGGGCAAATCACGCTGACACAGAATGGATCCACTCTTTGGAGTGAGACCACCGATCTGAAGCCGGAGAACATTTGGTCGCATTCCGTCACACCCAAGGCAGGTGGCGGAAAGATGACATTCGAGCTGAAAGATGCCACGGGCCACTCGCTGCTGAAGCAAACCGATGGCGAGTACGATTGGGATCCTGAGGCGACCATCAAGGTTGGGCCGCAGCAAGCTGAGCGGATTCCAGAGCCGGCAACGCGATCGGAAGACGACTGGCTGCAGGTCGGTCGGAACCAGGAGTTGAACGGCGAAGTTATACTCGCAGCCGCAACCTACGAAAAAGCGCTGGAGAAATTTCCGCAAAGCCAGTCGCTTGAGATCGCGGCGGGAAGGTTGGCGGCCTGCCTGCAACGATATGATGATGCGGCGCGATTGCTGAAGCAGGCGCAACAACGCGACACACCCAATTCCACGATTGCCTATTACCTGGGAATTGCCGAAGACGGCCTGGGGCGCGCGCGCGAAGCGGAGACGTCGTATGAGATCGCATACCGTCAAGCTGACATGCGCGCAGCAGCCGCAATCAGGCTCGGAGAACTGCGGGCGCGGGAAGGGAATCTGAAAGATGCTGCCTCATTTCTAAGCGATGCCATCACCGCAGAGCCGGCGAACTTTCGCGCGCAGGAAGAGTTGGAGGCGGTCCTGCGGGCTTCGGGCGAGCGCGAGGAGTCAGATCGTGTGGCGAACCTGGCGTTAACTGCGGACCCGATGAGCGATTTTGTGAAAGAAGATACAGGCAAAGCGGACCTCGAACACCTGGCAGCGGATCCTTACCGCGTGCTGCGCGTTGCAGCCGAATACATGCGGCTGGGGCTTTATCGAAACGCTTTTGAAGTACTCAATCGCACGTACAGCCAGGTAAAGGCGGATGAAAGCGAGCCTGGCTCGGTGCTCCCGCAGAAGCATCCGTTGGTGCTTTATTACGCCGCGTACTGCAAACAGAAACTTGGCGTCGATGCACAAGCGAACTGGCAGGCCGGCGCAGAGCTTTCCCCGAGTCTCGTCTTTCCTTCATCTGAGACCGACAGGGCAGTGCTGGAGGCCGCGCTCGCAGCGAACGAGAAAGATGCCACCGCTCACTACCTGTTCGGCACGCTGCTTTTTTCAAAAGGGCAGATTGATGCCGGAATAGCGCACTGGGCGCAGGCCAAACAACTTTCTCCGGAGTTGCATGTGGTGGATGCCGATCTCGGAGACGCATTCCTGAAGTTGAAAGGCGATCCGCAACGGGCGCTGGCTTCTTATCGCCAAGGTCTGCAGACCGATCCCGACAATGCGAATATATATGCCGGATTGGACGCGGCAATGAGCCTGACCGGTGTATCGGCGGCGGACCGCGCGAGCGCCCTGTCGCAATACCCCTCCGCCGATGCTGCCGCATCGAAGATGCCTGCTGACCTCACATATCAACTTGCGTTGACACGCGCTGAAGCAATGCAGTTTGAGCCGGCACTGGCCCTATTCAAGAATCGTTTCTTTCCCAGCGAAGAGGGCGGAATCACTTCTGGACAGGTGCTGTTCGAGATCAAGTTGATGCAGGCCATTGAGTGGGCCAAGGCAAAAGGCTGCAAAGCCGCTGAAGCTTTTCTCGCAGACGAACGGGCGGAGATAAAACTGAATGGAGATTCGGCGCGAGATGCGGTGAAACTGGGCAGAATTGCACAAAGCTGCGGCCAAGCGACGCAGGCCAGGGAACTTTTCGAAAAGGCCGCGGCCGATGCGGACTCAACCAGCGTGCCCTGGGTGATCGAGGCGCAAAAATATCTTGGCACTTACGACGCGAAGAAGGCAGAGCAACACCTCGAAACGTCCCTGGCCACAGCGCTAAGCCATTCTGAGACGAGCGCCAACTCAGGGTTGTGGTGGTATAACGTTGGCCTGTTGCAGGCAGCGCTTCACCGCAACGATGCGGCAACGGAGTCATTCAAGAAAGCGTTGATCCTGCCGGATACTCGCATGTCTCACCATCTGGCCAGGGAGGCTTTGGGCGAATTTTCAACTGGCAAGTAACCGAGAAGCTCTCTATCGAACACGAGGAGGACGCAGTATGAATCGTCGCCAATTGTTGTACGGAACGGGCATGGGACTGGTATCAGGCGTCGCAGCGCACGCGGGAGTGAAGCCATCCCCACGCGACGATGAACAACCGAAGCCCGCCATGCTCAATCTTCCCGACTATCAGCCCACCAGCATGTTGCACACGCGCCAGACAAGAGTCGAGCGAGCGCGCTTCCCGGTGATCGATATTCACACCCACATTACGGAGTCGAGTAAGTCCGTCAACGGGGTTGACCTGGGCGCGGAACGGGATTTCCACGCCGCACCCGGCGAGTTGATCGCAGGGATGGAGCGCAAGAACATTCGCTCGATGGTGAATCTTACCGGAGGATTCGATTCCGGTTTGACTGAAACCATTCGCAGATACGATCGGAGTTATCGCGATCGTTTCTACACTTTTACCGAGCCAAACTACGCACGGCTCCTCGAGCCCGATTATCCTCGTATCCAGGCCGAGGCAATCCAGCAAGCGCGTCGTGACGGGGCGCATGGGCTCAAGATTCTCAAGACCCTCGGCCTCTATCTGCGCGATAACATCACTACCGGAAAACTGGTGAAAATCGACGATCCGAGATTCGATCCCATGTGGGACGCGTGCGGACAATTGAACATGCCCGTCGCGATCCATATCTCCGACCCCATCGCGTTTTTTACGCCAACTGACCGGTTCAACGAGCGCTTTGAAGAGTTGAATAACCATCCGGACTGGTCTTTCTACGGGCGAGACTTTCCCAGCAATGCGGAATTGATCGAGGCACGAAATCGGGTGATCGCCCGCCATCCCCGCACGCACTTCATCGTGCTGCACGTAGGCAACTTCGCTGAGAATCTCGACAATGTCTCCGCGAACCTCGACCGTTTTACGAATATGACTGTCGACACCGCGGCGCGGATTGGAGAGTTGGGACGGCAGCCGCGAGCATCGCGCGCTTTCTTTGAGAAATATCAAGACAGGATTCTCTTTGGGACCGACGCCACGCCGCATGCCAGCAACTATCCGCAGCAATTGTTCGGCGACGAGCTCTATGAAATCTATTTTCGATTTCTTGAAACGGACGATGAGTATTTCGATTATGCTCCGGCCAAGGTGCCGCCGCAGGGTCGTTGGCGCATCTACGGAATCAACCTTCCAGAGGACATTCTGCGCAAGGTATACAACGCGAATGCAGCGCGCGAACTTCGGCTCTCAGTATAAAGAACGGACCGCGGGGCAGCAGTTGATAGGGCCGATGAGGGCTTAGAGAGACTCTAGACACTGGAGTATTTCTTGCAGAGCGCCTGGATTTTTTCAACCAATTTGGGCACGCCAGTAGCAGGAGGCAGGCTGCCGGAGGAAGTGGATTCATACTCGGCCGATACATAACCCTGGTGGCCGGCTTGCGCAAAGATTTGCCACACGCGGTCCATATCTACAGGAGTGCCATCGTAAAAGTGGTCGCGGATGTGAATATTGGTGGCGTAGGGGATACACGTTGCAATCTGGGCGTAGGCATCCTGATCCTTGGTAGCGATGAAATTTGTGATGTCGAGGTTGATGCCCGCGTAAGGCGAATTCACGCGCTGCATGATTTCAACGCATACGCTCGCGTTCTGGGTTACGCCTTCGTGGTCTTCAACGCCAAGCGTGATGCCTTTCCGGCCGGAATACTCACAGGCGGCCTTCATCGCTTCAACCACCCAGGTTATGGCGTCACTCAGGCCGACGCCTTCTGGTAACTTGCCGGCAAAGATTCTTAAATGAGAAGCTCCGAGTTGTTCTGTAACATCGACCCATTTCTCGATCTCGCTGAGACTGTCCGCGCGCTTTGCCGCATCGGGCTGTACCATGCTGACGCCGCACGCCGCTCCCGAAAAAGACAGGGCGTGTTGATAGGCCAAATGGCGCAGGCTATGCAGATACTCCGGTTCAGTCGACTTGAGGTAATAGGCCGTCATGTCGACGCCAACCAGGCGAAGTTCTACCGCCTTCAGGATGAAGTCTTCCATGGTCATGGGGCCGTGCCTGAGGTCCTTATCGTAGGAGTAGGCGCAGCAACCAGTAAGCAGTCTTGCCAACTTCGATTTACCTGTGGTGATACCCGGCTGAGGGGTGGCGTCAGCCTGCGCCCCAGTTACTTTCACGCCTGCGCCGGCCATAGCTCCCAGCCCGACGGTTGTTACAAATTGACGACGACTTATCATGGATCGCATTGTCATCTCCTGGCGAGTAACTGCCCTTCAACACGCCGCTTATGCCGATGGCGACTAATGCTGGGCAAACAGATCAAGCTAGCACCCAGACCTGCTGCCGTCAAGAAAGAAGTCTGCGAACAGAAATCGCGGAAGACCCGCAAGTGCCGAGCCCCACTTATCTCGCTCACGGCGTTTGTCGAGCCGGTCTGAACTGAAAGGAATTAGAAAACTGTGCGAATGATCCCGAATGTGCGAATTGGACCAGCCTCTTGCCTGGCGGCCCTGCTTTCTTTGACCGCCATTACCAGTCACGGTCAAAAACCGCAAACAGAGCGTTGGGAGATCATCGGTCCGGGCGGTGGCGGCACTACCTACTTTCCAACCATCAGCCCTCACGATTCGCGGCTGGTGGTTGAGCATTGCGACATGACCGGCAATTACATTACGCGCGACAACGGCGAGTCGTGGCGCATGTTCAATCTTCGCGAGCAAATCGCCGCATTCGTCTTCGATCCAGTGGACCCGCAGGTGATCTATGCAGCGAACGCCGCGCTTTGGCGGAGCAGCGACTCAGGACGAAGTTGGAAGATGATGTTTCCCAATCCAGCGCGCGACACCGTCGAGCATTTAATCGGCGACCGCGCTAATTACAGCCTCACTACCGGCGACCCTGCTTATCCCGGCGGAGATATTACAGCAATCGCGATTGCTGCTGAAGGCAAAGCGAAAAATACTCCCGGAAGTCATGAACATATTTATCTTTCATTTCAGCCAAGCGGGCACTCCAGACTAGATGCGGCGAGCGGAGGACGAGACGATGGAGCAGTGCTGGTTGCATCGGCAGACGGCGGCATCTCGTGGAATCGCCTTGCCGCGTTGCCACAGCGGGTCCTGCTTCTGACAGCGAAAGGACATGGCGTGATCGCCGTGTCAGGAGCCTCAACATATCGTGTCGCCCCCGATGGAGCGATCACTCAATTGGGCGTCATACCATCACCGATCCACGCAGCCAGCACGGCCCGCTCCGGCGGCGAGATGTGGATATACGCAACCGGCGAGAACGGAAAAGTCTATCTCTCTCAGGATTCGGGCGTGAACTGGAGAACGATAACGCCAGCGTTCCAGCAGAGTTCCGGAAAGTTTGAGGCCATCGCCGCCAGTGATTCGCATCCCCAGGTTGCTTATGTGGGGTTCAGAGGCCTTCAACTCGGCGCGGGGAATGAGAACCTGTTCAACGGCATCGCTAAGACAATTGACGGCGGCCAGACATGGAAGATTGTCTTCAAGGAATCAAACCAGCCTGCTGCTAACTTGAGAGTAAGCTGGATAGAGCAGCGCGCCAGGCAGAGTAGCGGCGACATTTGGTTCGACGCACCAGATAGTCTTGGTGTCGCGCCCACTGACCCGGATGTAGCCTACGCGACTGACCTCTTCCGCACTTATCGCACCCTCGATGGCGGCGCAAGCTGGCAAGAAGTTAACTCAAAGGAACTGAGCGATGGCAGTTGGACCTCTCGTGGCCTGGATGTAACTACTAACTACGGGGTCCAGTTCGATCCCTTCGACTCACAGCACATATATATGGATAACACCGACATCGGTCTTTTCCAGAGCACTAATGGCGGTTACTCCTGGCGCAGCACGTCTGAAGGTGTACCTGATAACTGGCGCAACACCACTTACTGGCTGGCTTTTGATCCTGGACAGCGGGGCCTGCTATGGGGCGCTTTCAGTGGCACTCACGATCTGCCTCACCCTAAAATGTGGCGCGGGCGCGGCGTCCGGAACTTCACGGGCGGAGTTGCAGTCTCAACCGATGGCGGAAATCATTGGCAGCCGAGCGGTACCGGCATTCCGCAGGACTCAATTACTCACATCCTCCTCGACCCGTCGAGCCCAGCCGGCAGCCGCACCCTTTACGCATGCGCCTTCGGCCGCGGTGTTTATAAGTCAACCGACAATGGCCGCACCTGGACGCAGAAGAACGCCGGCATCTTTGGCGACGAACCTCTCGCCTGGCGCATTACCGTCTCTCAGGACGGCGCTTTGTACCTGGTTATCTCTCGCCGCAACGAAGGCTTCGATCATTCTCCGTCAGGCTCTGGCGCCCTCTACCGCTCGACGGACAAGGCGGAGCACTGGCAGCGCATCGATCTGCCTGCGGGTGTTACAGGCCCAACAGGTCTGGAGATCGACCCTCGAAATCCCCAGCGCCTATACCTTACCGCATGGGGACAGATGGGCGATATCGCCGACCAGAACGGCGGCGTGTTTGCCTCTGACGACGGTGGTAAGACGTGGCATAGGCTCTTCACTCAAGCGCAACATGTCTACGACCTGACCATCGATCCCCGCCATCCTGACACACTCTATATCTGCGGCTCCGACACCGCCGCCTACCGCTCCACGGACCTTGGCGCCCATTGGTTGCGCATCGAAGGTTACGATTTCAAGCAAGGGAATCGTATCATTCCTGATCCAAACGACCCCGGCAAGATTTACATCACCACGTACGGCGGGGGAGTGTGGCATGGACCAGCCAAGGGCGCCGCGAACCCGCCCGAAGCCGACGTAACTCCCGTTCCGATCGCCCATTAGTGGCGGGCGAGAACATTGCGGACTGGCTAAGTCCAGCTCCGACAATGCCGATCCTCAGTCGCAAAACCCCGCGAGCACAAGCCTATTTCGATGGTGCAGAAATAGAGGCTCCTGACGGTAAAAGAAACGCTATAGGCCACTGTTCCCGGCCCTGAGCCACCAGCGTGGACCAATCCACCATGGTCGCGGATTCTGGCGGAAGTATTTGTACTTGTGGGTCGACTTCCTTGAACCGAATTGCTACCGTATATGCATCGCCAGTTGCGGCCAGCGTCAAAGGCTCCTGAGATGCGCCCGCATTCCGGCTGCGAACGAAGAGTTCGGCTATTGTAATATCGTCCAATAACTGGAGAAAGTATGGCCGCCCAGTGAGTAACGAGTTATAGATATAGTCAGCCAAAACACTTCCCAGGGGATTAATATACGCATCGTCAAAGTTATCCCGTGCTGGATTTGAGTTATCCGAGCTGTCAACTCGATAGTTCATGCTGGTTTCACCCAGCCCGCGAAAGTCAAATGAGAATATTTCATAACCGTCACTTATCAAGCTGGAAACCCTTGGCCAGTCTTTTTCCGAAACCTTACCATCAAGGGTGAACCAAAGGACAGCTCCCCGGGGATGGTTGCCATCGCTGTGAATATGGAGAAGTGGCATCTCAAGATAAGTGCTGTGATGAAGCACATAGCGATCAATCCGGATATTACCGGCCGTGCTGGTGCCGACGGCTTCCCATCCCAGTTCTCTATCGGAGGAAGCGCCTGTATAGCGACTGACTGTCCAGGAGGCGATATCGGGATCCTGTTCACTCCGGTACATCTCGGCCAGTGATTCTTCATTACGATGCGAAACTTCTGCGGGATAGGCCGCTATCAAACGCAGAAGCGATTGACCGTCGGGAAAGTCAAGTAATACCTGTCCGCTTTTTGTGACCTGCAGGTTGGCATCGCTGAATTCGGTTACGGGTGGAAGACCGTGGCGTATCGGCATGTTATTGAAGCGATCGAGAAAGTTCAACGCCGCTTCCTGATTCTTTAAGGAATACTCATGCCGGTTGTAGCTTTCAGCGAATTCAATTCGGTCGGCGTGTCCAAATCGCTGGTAGAATGCGCTAACTTCAGAATAGGATTTATGAGCGCCTTCGACAGGAAAGAAATCGAGAGCGGCAGTTGCCACCATGACTGCGCGTGGGTACATCATCAATAGCATGCCCGCATTATCCACGCCGCTCGATATAAGTCCGAAGAGATCCTGTTCGGGATCGCTGTCGTAATCGGCAAAGATGCGGTTTTCGACGCGCATAGGAAGCGCCGTGATATAGCAAGACGGGATTATAACCTTGATGCGCTCATCCAGCGCGCCCAGCAACGCAGTCTGGAAGCCCCCACCGCTGGTTCCCGTGATGCTGATCCTCTCACTGTCAACGTCATTGCGGGTGAGCAGATAATCTACAGCGCGAATTCCGTCCCATGCTTCCCATCGGGCCAAATTCGCTCCGGCAAGATAGGCCAGGTTACCCATGACGGCGTGTTCGCCGCAAACCATGTTGTAACGGCTCTTCTTTTTGGTTGCATCCCAGAACTGGCTGCGTTCGCCCTGCCCCACCGGATCCCAGCTTATAACGAGATAGCCGCGCAAAACTAACCTCTGACAGAGCGACTGGTAGTGACTTTTCCCGTTAGGCGAGTGCCCCGCAGGAACCAATACCGCGGGATGCACCGTTTCGCCGTTCTCGGGCACATAGACTAGAGCCGTCACATAAAATCCTGGGAGGCTTTGATAAACGAGTTTGTCAATATGAAACCCGGTGGCTGAAACAGTGCCGGTGGTAGTTGCGTGCAGGTCTGTCTTCACAGCAGGCAGACCGCCAATCATAGATAGAAGCGACTTTCGCAATTCCGCGCGCAACTGCAGTAAGTCGTCTTGGTTTCTTACCTGTGACCAACGGTTCAATCGCAGCTTATCTTGGTCCCATGCGAGCCCAGTTTGATAGAGGAGATATGGCGTAATCTGCGGACCCTCAGCACCGGCCGGTGGCAAGACGCGAAATGCTTCAAGGGGTGGCGCGTTGTTGCTGTCCGCGTCCTGCAGGTGCGGACCAGACGCTATTGGTTCATTCAATCTCGGAGTCTGTCCTGCGGCAGCTCCGGCGCACATTAAGACAATCGCAACGCTGCGCGCCAATTGCATTCCTATCAACTTGTTCACCTGCACCCCCTGAAGTGCAGCCCAACCTCGCGCATGCCAGGCTATTCCTTATCCTTTACCAAGGTGAGCAGTCCAAATCTCTCTGGAGTGTGGTAGGTTTCGGTCATCGGAGCCATCCAGGTAATCGACTTATGCCGGTCCGGCGGGCCCTGGCTGCGAAACAAGTTAGCGCGAAAAGTCCTGCCAGGCGCCGGGGGCCGCGAATCGAGAGCAGTGAAGGGAATGCGCATTGCCCCATACCATATTCTTGTTTTGGAATCGATCCGCGCAGTGAGCTGAAATCCAGAGTTCCAGGTCCATCCTACCGTGTGATCGGGAAGATCGAGGTTGACATCGAGGTCGATCCACTCCTTTTGCGGTGATATCTCAAACTCCTTATATCTTCGAATATTGTGAAAGTCGGAACCTATGAATAATTCGGCAACATCCCAATTCCATAATCCATAGGTCTTTTTCACCGTCTCTGGCGAAGGCTTGAGATACAGCTCTTCGTAGGGACATTCGAATAGCAGATAAAGATTGTCTTTGGTCCACCGCGAACTTACTTTGGTTCGATACCCGGGGACGAGATGACCCCAGTTATCGGATTCAGCGTAGACGGATGTTGCTCCCCGCCAGAAAGCCGATTGCGTATCCGTATCCAGCACAACGTCCTGAGCAGCGTATTCACTCTTAAACATATTCTTGTCACCGGCGCCTGCATGAATTGAGAGGCTCAACGCAAGCAGGCATGAGGAAAGGATTCTTTTCACGGTCAGTATCCTTGGTGAAACTGCTGTCGCTCAAAGGTGAGGCGCCCAACCCTTTTCGTATTCGCGCGTCCACATTTTCATCGCTTGCGCGTCGCCCTGAACCTTCCCATCCTGCGGATAAAGTTCTAATTCGCGACTTAGCTCCCAGGAAATGTTGGAGAGTTGAAGCATGGTAACAACGATGTTGCCCTGGGAGATTGGAGCGTGGAGTTTCTCACCTTTCGAGATGGCCGCGATGAAGTTAGCGAAATGCGCATTAGTTGGGACATCACCGTCGAATTTGTCATAAAACGATGTTTCGTCGTCCTTGAATTCTCCGGTCTTGTTTCCCTTGAGGTCATAGACTTCATAGCCGGCGCCGCCGTCCCCGTAAATGAATACCGTCCCATCGGTTCCGGCCACCGTCAACCCGACATCGTGGTTGTAATACTTCATCCCGTTGCACGATTTGCTTTCCCAGCAGATCATCTTATCGCCGTAATCGAAGCTGGTCACCAGTGTGTCGTAAAACTGCCAATCGTCCTTGAAATGGTATCTACCACCCATAGAGATTACGCGGTTCGGATATTCGACGCCGAGTGCCCAGCGGCAGATATCGACACTATGGGTGCCGTTGTTGAGTGCCTCGCCGGTCCCCCAATGTTTGAACCAGTGCCAGTTATAAGGATGAATATTATCCTTGTAAGGTCTGCGGGGCGCGGGCCCCTGCCAAAGATCCCAATCGAGTTGGGGAGGCACAGGCACTTCCTTGCCTGTACCGATCGACTTTCTAACGTTGCTGTACCAGGCTTTGGCGAAGTAAGGGCGGCCGACCACGCCGTTGTGTATCTTATCGACGGCTTCAATAGTGCGCGAACACGATCGCTGCTGGGTGCCCTGCTGCACTAACTTTTGATATTTCTGTTGCGCCTGCACCAGCATCGCGCCCTCGGCAGGATTGTGGCTGCATGGTTTTTCAACATAAACATGTTTGCCCGCCTGCAGGGCGGCTATTGCCAGAGGAGTATGCCAATGGTCCGGAGTGGCGATGGTGACGGCGTCGACGTCTTTTTGCTGGAGCACGGAGCGAAAGTCTTTGTCACTGGCGGGAGCGTAGCCTAACTCATGTTCTGCAATTCCCGCGAACTTTGCCCGGATGTTGTCATCCACATCGCAGATGTGCGAGATACGGGCCGTGTCTTTATTTGCCATCAATCCAGAAAGATGGGCATAGCCGCGCCAGCGAAGGCCCATAATCGCAAAATTGAGACGATCGTTGGATCCGAGAATCTGACTGTAACTCTTCGCTGTGGAACTAATTGCCAAACCCGTCGCGCCGATAGCAAGCGTGTCGAGAAAATCACGTCGACTAACCATGTGCCTCTCCATTCAACTTACTGTGCTGCCAGTTTCAAGCCCAGGCAAATGCCCCTGTTTGAGGCAGGTGTCCTTGCCCAGATGTTCACGTTCCCGGAATCTTCCGCCGTTGCTCACGGTAAGAGAGTAAATCCCATGCGGCGTCAAGTATACACAAATGGATCTCGATTGGTGAGTTGCAGAGTATCGAATGCTGTGCGGCCTGCCTGGTTGGCAAGCCTCCCCGGCTTCTTGACGGTCCCTTCCAATCGGTGCAAGCATCTAGTCTGATTTGGAACCGGGGGCATCAACTCGATCAAGCGCCGTCCGGCCATCAAAGTCGTTCAAGCAATTGAGACTAAATTCACCAGGCGAAACAGAAAGTTGGAAAGGAAAGTGGTGAGGAATGACTCCTGAGTCGACTTCTGGTACTGCTCGCAGAGTCTTCATGAAACAAGCAGCGGGCGCCATGCTGGCGGCGGGAATGGAAGCTCGATCGTATGCGCGGGTCATGGGCGCGAACGATCGCATCAGGCTCGCTCAACTGGGATGCGGAGCGCGCAGCCACGGGCACGTGCATATGGCTCAAATGGCGTCCCGGCACATCCCGGTTGAGACTGTAGCGGTTTGCGATATTTGGAGTTTAGCCCGGGAACAACGTGCCGCCCAGGTAAAGGAAGCCTTCAATCTGACCCCGAAATCCTATAAGTACTCTGAAGAAATGTTGGCCGCCAAAGATATCGACGGAGTAATGATTGCCACAGGCGATTTTCAGCATGCCAAACTGTGCATGGAAGTGGTGCAGGCGGGCAAAGACTGTTATGTAGAGAAGCCGTTCGCCAATGTTCTTTCTGAGGCCAAACAGGCCCGCGACGCAGTGAAGGCATCCAGGCAAGTGGTCCAGATGGGTGCGCAGCATCGCAGCGAGCCCTACCAGTTAGCCGTACGCGACATCATCCGGTCGGGCCGTATCGGCGCTATCGTGCACATCGAGCAGGAGTGGAACGTAAATGAGGAGCGCTGGCGATTTGTAAACATGGATACCGGCAACTCGGCGGCAATGGAGCAGGACAGGAATATGGAATGGAAGAAGTGGCTGTTTGAGCGCCCATCGAAGCTTCGCGAGGAGGATACGGATTGGGACCGATGGCTGTCAGGCAAGCCGCACCGTCCGTTCGATCCCCATGTCTACCTTGAGTTCCGACTCTATAAGGAATTCTCTTCGGGAATATTCGATCAGTGGATGAGCCATGGCTGCGACCTCGTTCATCTCTGGACCGACGAAGCCTATCCCGAGAGCGTGGTGGCCAGTGGCGGGATCTATGCATGGAAGGATGGACGCGAAAACCCCGACACGTGCGTGGCAGCGGTCACTTATCCCAAGGGTTTTCTTTATACCTATAAGACCGTATTTGGGAACAGCTTCAGGAGCTTCTCGAGGATTCAAGGACGCGATGGCACGATTGCGAATTATGGCGGCGAAGGAGCATCGCTTTTTACTGTCAGCAAAGAAGGCGGCCGGGATGAATGGGACGGGTCGGCGGAAACGAAAGGCGTACCTATAGTGAGTCCATCGATAGACCGGGAAGAAGTGGTGAGGGTTCCCGGCGCCGAACCGCCCGACTCCAGCGGTCCAGGCGACGACAGCGTAGTACACATTTTGAATTGGCTCAAAGCCATGCAGGCGCGAACGCAACCGAATGCGAACGTGGATCATGGGTTTTCGCATTCGATCGTGACCATCATGGCAGCGCAATCTTATTGGAGCGGCAGAAGACTCTACTGGAATCCTGAGACTGAAGAAATTGTGGATCATCCGGTTGCCCCGGCGAGTTAGGCGCCGCTGCCCAACGTGCGGCGCTGATTGAGGATTAAAGGGAATGAGATCGATGGGAATGAGATCGAGGGGAATGAGATCAATCGAGTGAATCCCATGCAGCAAGCCGGGAATGTGCCAAAGCCTCGTAGCGCTGGACGCGTGCGTTGGTGGATCGTTTGGACGCTGTTCTTTTCGACGGTGATCAATTACATAAGCCGTCAGACATTCTCTCTTTTGGTTCCGGTGATTTCAGCGCAATACCATCTCACCAATGCGGACCTGGGCAAGATATTTGCGGCTTTTCAAATCTCCTACGCGCTCACATGGCTCCTGGGCGGCATGTTTCTCGACGCGGTAGGCACGCGGCTGGGGCTGGCGCTGGCCGTGGTTTTCTGGTCTTTGGTCAACTTCTTCACCGGATTCGCCAGCTCCATTTTCGCCTTCGCATTCTTTCGATTTCTGCTGGGGGTAGGGGAAGGCTTTAACTGGCCGGGTGCCAGCAAGACGGTTGCGGAGTGGTTCCCCAGCCAGGAACGCAGCCTGGCGGTGGCGATCTTCGATAGCGGCTCCAGCGTGGGAGGAGCCGTGGCAGCGCTGTCAATTCCGCTAATCGCATTGGCTTTTGGCTGGCGGTCGGCCTTCTTCTTTTCCGGAGCGATTGGATTCTTCTGGCTGCTGATCTGGCTGCGCGTCTACCATCTGCCCGACCGCCATCCAAGGGTTACGCCAGAGGAGGTTGCGTTCATTCGCGCCGGACAGGACGCGCCCGTTGTTTCTCCACAGCGGGGCGTGGAGCGCTGGCTCAAGCTTGCAGCCAATCGAAATGTCTGGGGCATCGTGCTTGGACGTGCATTTACCGACCCGATCTGGTGGTTTTACATTTCATGGCTGCCCAAATACCTTAGCGATGCGCGAGGTTTCAGCTTGCAGCGAATCGCTTTATTTGCCTGGATGCCGTTTGTCGCTGCCGATATCGGCAATTTTACCGGCGGCCTGATTTCCGGCTATTGCATCCGCCGGGGCATGTCAGTGATTCGCGCCCGCATCTGGGTGTGCGTCTTCAGTTGTCTGCCGATTCTTGCCGGAATTCCCGCCGCCCGCACGCACAGCGTCTACACCGCCTTGGCATTGATCTGTTTTGCCTTATGGGGTTATGCGAGTTGGTCCACTATGGGCCTCACGCTGCCCTCAGACCTGTTTCCCCAGGATGTGGTCGCCACCGTTACCGGCCTGAGTGGATTGGCGGCTGGACTGGTGGGTGCGGTTTTTACCATTTGCGTAGGCTTTCTGGTCGATCGGTTTTCTTTCGGCCCTGCATTTATGGTGGCGGGATTGCTGCCCCTCTTCGCAACCGCGTGCATATTATTATTGGTTCGCACGCCTCGCATTGCGCCGGCATCATGAACTCGAGTTCCCTGCCTGCTTCATCTCATCCAACTCTGCCGCGGAGTCGGGGTCGAGGTAAACGGTTGCGTCCGGATGGGTGCGCAGTATCGTTGCCGGACAACTGGTCGAAATGGGTTCGGTGAAAGCACGCTTGACGATCTGCATCTTACGTTTTCCCGGGACAGACGCAATCAGCCTGGGCACCCGCATGAGCGTGGGGATGGTAAGCGTGATCGCGGTTGCCGGTACCTCGTCGATGCTTGCGAACCAGCCTTCGGCGCTCTGTTGCTGGCGGCACTCTGTGTCCAGGGTTGCTATTTTTACGTCAACAGGATCGTTAAAGTCTGCTTCCGGGGGATCATTGAAGGCCAGGTGTCCATTCTCCCCAATTCCAAGCAGGCACAACTGTGGGTTGGCGGCGCGGAGTCTCCGCGCATAATCCCGGATTACCGCGTCATGATCCGGTGTACTGCCATTGATTTCAAAGAATTCCCGCATCTTGACGCGGGTGGTCAGGTTTTCTCGAAGATAACGCCGAAACGAGGCAGGGTGGTGCTCATCGATGCCGACATATTCATCCATATGGAATCCGACGATCTTGTCCCAGGGAATGCCGGGTAGCGAAACCAGAGCACGCAGCGTGTCAAGCTGTGAAGCACCTGTAGCAAAAATAACGCCGATTTCTGCCTGCACAGAACCCAGTTGATGCAGATAGTCTGCGGCGGCCTGCGCAGCGGCCCTTCCAGCATTTTTCCGGTCAGGGTGAACTTCAACCTTCATGCGGTCAATTTGAAAACAAATATTTTCCATTGGGAAGCGGGCCAGGTCCTTCTCGTTGGCAGAAATTATTATCGAACACGGCAATGGAGATTACACGCACATTCGTACCCCTTGCATTTCAGTTCCCAGTTGCTACCGAAATCGCGTCGGCGCCCACAGGCTAAATGCAATCACTGGTTATGGCGACGGGTCTAACTGACTTGTCCAGCCATTTGCATGTGGCCCGCTTCAGCTTTTCTGTGCTCGGCGGGCGTGCCTTCATGCCATGAGAAACCTTGTTCAGCCCTGCAAGACCCTATGAGGCCCATCGGGCAACTGCGCATCGCAAAAGGGCCTCTATTCTCAGGGAAGCGGCCCAAGGTCCCATCGCTTTTTGGGAAGCGCTTCACAGTTGGGGCAGGGGAGCTGGATTTTCGCGATTTCTCTGGCTTACCGGACGAGAAGGAGAATCGCATTGGCATCGTCCGGACTCTGCCTCTTTACAGCGGTTCCAGAACTGCTGCACCCAGGAGCCAAAGCCATGGAGTGGCATTTCCCTTGAGAAAATGCCTCCTTTCACTTCACTGCTCCCAGGAGGGCAACATAAATTCTGGAGCCGCTCTGATCCCTCATAACTAACCTTGATCGGAAGGAATTCATGACTGTTGAAACAATCACCCATAAATTGAGCAACAAGGAACTTGAACAAACTCTGCGGTCCGTCATCCAGTCCCTCATCGACGGCCAGGAAGGCTTTCAGAAGATAGGCGAACACTTGAAGGATGAAAATCTACGGCGCTATTTCGCAGCCGAATCGCTCAAACGCGCAGAATTTCGAGGCGTGATCGAAGAGATCCTGCATCAGGACGGCGTCCATGACGTTAAGGAGAAAGGCACGGTTGTGGGGACTGCCGAGCGCACCTGGGGCGACATCAAGGCTCACCTCGGTGGCGGCGATCACACCCTGCTGGCGACCACAGAAGAGCTTGAGGACGCAGAAAAACAGGCGTTTGAAACGGCGCTTCAAAAAGAATTGCCGCTGCCAATTAAACAGCTACTCACCACGCAGTACGCCCATATCCAGTCTTCACACGATTATGTGAAGGCTGCGCGCGACAGCTCTAAATAGCAAACCTGCTATTGAACAAAAGGCCCGGGCAAAGTTGCCTGGGCCTTTTCTGCCACTACATGTTCGCCGGTTCGACAGCCGTTGCAACTGCACTGAGGTTATTGAAGTCAGGGTCGTGCAGCCGCCACTATCGATAAGCAAGGGAAAGGTTCAGGCGCCGCGAGAGGCGACAATGTGCAAGCCGCCTTCTTCGGCATTCCGCGCGGTCTCGGTAGTTGGGGCAACCATAAACTTGGCTTGTTCATCCACCAGCAATCCATGAAATTCTTCGAAGGTTACAGGGTGTCCATAGAGAAAGCCTTGGCCGTACATCTTCTCATTCGCGTTTGACAACGAAAAGTAATCGGCCTGGCGTTCGGTTTCGATGCCTTCAATAATCACTTCGAGGCCGAGCGATCTGGCCATGGCCAGGATTTGGGGAAGGATCGCCACTGCCACCGACTCTGTCCCGATAACTTTGGTGAATGCTTTGTCGATCTTGATGGTGTCGGCAAAGAGGCACAGCAGCCGATCCAAATTCGAGTAGCCCGTGCCAAAATCATCGATATGTACGCTGTGTCCCCGGTGGCGGAGAATGCGGATGGTTTCCATTGCCGCGGCGCTATCGGCAGTCGCTCGTTCAGTAATCTCAATCGCCAGGTTCTTCGGCTGAACCTTGTGCCGCCTCAGAGAGTCTTCGAGCATGGGTAGAAACTCAGGATCGACGAGGTCCGCCGCGGCCACATTGATGCTCAGACGAAAGCTTGGCCGGCTTTGCAGAAGCTTTGAAAAGTCGTGCAAAGTGCGCTGAAGCACCCTTTTCGTAATCAGTCCGATGAATCCGTGTTCCTCGGCCATCTTGATAAAGACATTGGGGCCGACTGCATATCCTTCTTCGTCGGTCCAGCGCGCCAACGCCTCCGCCCCCACGATCCGCCGGCTGTCGAATTTGACGATGGGCTGATAGACCACCTGCAATTTGTCGCGCTCGACCGCACGGCGAAGCTGTTGGCAAAGATCCCGGCTGCGCTTGTAATAAAACGAAAACGCCATTGAGCACACGATGCCTAACCCGCCGCCAGCTAAGGTGCATAGAGCAATCGTCGTGGTCTCACCCTGCATCGCCTCAGGTATCGAGGTGTAAGCCTCGACGCAGCTTGAGTGCAGAGTCGAACACCGCGTGGCGTACAGATTGTTTTTAAAGCGGAACGATCCGATTGTACTCAGGCTCAACCGCGCGTCCTGCTGCGCCGTACCTGGCTGATCGGCATGTTGTGCGGACGAACCGTGCGCGACGTTGAAAACAACGTGCATGGGAACGGGGCCTGGGCTGGCTGGCACGCGCGAGCCAAACACTACGTACGCATTCCCCATTTGCAGACCCGATCTCTTCAGCCCGGGGTCGTGAATAGGAACCAGATTGCTGTAAGCGATCGTGCCCGTGCCGTCGTCCGGGAGTGATTCCGGCTTGAATTGCCCCACCGTCCGCGCTGGCCGGCCTACCGTGGCTGAGCAGTCGATTCTGCCTGCATGAATGCGACCGGCATCCTTGATGTATTCGGAGCGGAAGACAAGCTCCCTGAAATATGCCATTTCGGCATCCGAACAGAAACCGTAGCGCGAATCTTTCAGGACGTTAAGCAGGGCACGCCCCTCAATAAAAGAAGCGTCGCTTTGAGCTGAGGTTAGTTGTGAATACTGATCGAGCCAGTTTGTGGCAAGCAGCAGCGCCAAGACACACCCCAACAGAAAGCCGGCAACTATCCCGCATGCCGTCATTGTGATGGTCACTAGCCTGGCAACCAAGGCGCGCCGTCTATGACTACGTTCCATCAAAACATTGAAGGGGCGTTATCAGCGGTACCTGCTTTAAAACCTTCGCCCCTTCACTACATGTAGTTTTTCGCAGGCGCACAGACAATACACCGTTTGAGGTTTGCGTACCTCATTAGTGGCGCAGGTAATGTAACTAAAGTTGCAAGTGAGAACTGAAGTTGATTGGATAAATATGGTTTTGAAAGGGCGCGGCTGGCAGGTCTGGGCTTCGGCCTCCGAGCGGCGTTCCTGGCCTTACTGGCGTTCAGTCTCCTGTGCTATTTATTTGAGGGGATTTCTGTGGCTGTTCTTCCTGCGCCTGCACCGTCGCCGTTTGCAGAAAGCTCACCTGAAGCGCGGGAACGCTGAGCTCATCGGTAAGCAGCGTGTGCGCATCGTCGGCCAGAATCTTCAGGCTCCGCGCCTTTGAGTCGCCTGACGCTGCAACCATCTCCTTCTTCGTTCCCGCTGCACCGCTCACTGCGGCTGCGTGCGTAAAGTTCACTTCGCCAAAGTCGGGCAGTTCGGCATACTTTTCCTGACCGCCGCAACCCATGTCGGGGCGCTCCACAATCCACTCCGCGCTCAAGCCTGAAGGAGCTTTGATGGCGGGATTGACTGCGTTCCCGCATGCGTCCACCGCAGGCAGCGGCACCACCGTTATGGGAATCGCATCGCCTGTCACCAGGTTAGCCAGGCCCACTACGCCGCGGCCCGAGCCATCGACGTATCCGCCAACGAATACTGCAATCGTGTGCCCGGCCTCAACGTTGAAACCGTTCAGCATGATTGGCGGCGCGGGATACCATTCATACCACGCAAAACACTCCGCGTTACCGTCCGCTCCCACCGCCTGCGCAATCCCGGCCTGCAGAAGATTGTCGTCATTCACATACCCGCCAAGGCCCACCCAGATTGCGCACCTGTATGCGGGATCGGTGCCACCCGGCGGGATCTGAATCTCCGGGATCGTCCAACTGCCCCACACCTGCTGATACGGCGGCATGTCCGTCATCACCAGCCCGCCCCAATTCGAAGTCGCGCCCGCTTCCGTTTGAGTCCCCTGCGCCGCTTGCGCCTGACGAATCGGCCGGAACAAGTAATCGTGGCGTACCGTCAACTGCGGCACCACAAAGCGCTTGATCCGCCGCATCACGCGCAGCCACGCTCGCGCCGCATTGGGCATAGCTTTCGGATCGGGCCGGTGCGGCAGCCCGTGCATATGCAATTCGTCGTCCGTGGTATGCAGCAAATCCGCCCCATCCGCCGGCGGTTTGATAAAGAAATGCTCATCGAGATTGCTGGGAATCAGATGCTGATTTTGGATCATCGTGCCGGCCTCGCCTCGCCTAACCTTAAGTTAGCGAGACCCCCTCACACAACCCAATCGCCGATAATTTGCGCTTCCCACAACTCACCGAATAAAGTCCCGGCGGTCTCGGAGGGAGCAGCAGCCTTCAGACTGCGGAATAGAGCGCAAAATATTGAAACAGCTTAAGCCACGGGCCTTTAAACCCGCACGGCTTTGCAACCGATGAATTTGCAACCTCACGCGCCCTGCTGCGAAAAATGCGATCTATTCCGCCTGCAACAACAAAGCCCAGTCATTCCGATCCGGCGCGTCTGGCGAAGTCCAACTTGGCCCGCTCGCAGCCGGCAGGTCCACCTTTTCTCCCGTCGTCGCACTGAACCAATACGCCCGGTAATGCCCCTGCCCAAGCTGAACAGTCACGTGTCCCGCATGCGGCAGGTACACAGCGTACGTTTTCCCCGGATTGGCCAGGCAGTAGTCGCCCTTGTCCACCAGTTCATCGTGCGGATTCGTTTTCCACCACTCGAAGCTGGTGAAGAAATCCACCATGTGCCCGTAGCCCAGGAACATTGTCATGGTGTCGTCGCCCCGGGCGTTCATCCATCCGCCGCCCGTGTCCGGCAAAATGTTGGTGCCTCGCCGCGCTGTTTCTCCCGCAGTCTGGTACCCGCCCGCCATCGCAATATCCCATGCCGTCCGCCGCAGCACGTCGCTCGAGTCCGATCCCGGCAGCGCCCACAACGGGTAGTGATCTTCGTACCCGTACTCCTCGTTGGTTTGCGGAATAATGCGCCCTGCCTTCTCCTGCAGCTTGCGCGACTCAAGCATCAGCCGGTGCTGATCGCGCGACCACTCCTGGTACGAAGTAAATCCAAACCAGCTCGATGCCCGGTCCTGGTGCTCGATTTCTACGGGATGGCTGGTCTCAAGCTGCCCATAAGGATCCCAGCCCTGCAGCAGCGTTCCAGTCTCGTGCGTCCACTTATCGTCGCGGAACCTTTCGAGATCGTCGCCCAGGTCCCAGGTGATGTTTGAGAATGCGCCGAATCGCGCCGCCGCATAACGGATAAACCTGTGCTCATCCTCGCTTCCCGCAGCCGGATGCACCTGGCCGTCGTTCATATCCAGCACCAGCGAGATGTTCATGTCATGCTCGCGCGCAAACTTCAGCATTCTGTCGAACCGCTGCCAGTACGACACGTTGAACCGCGTGTAGTCGAAACCGGGATGGCCGAAGTCATCCGCATTCTCGGCCTTCCACGGAGCCAGCATTGTCGTCCACGACGGCCCGATCATCACTGGCTCGCCAAAGAACGTGGATTCGCGGCCGGCGATTGTCACGCGCATCCGGTTCACCTTCAGCCGGTGCAGCCGCTCAATGCTGAAGTCGATGATGCGCTCTTCTTTCCAGCCCATCAACCAATAAGCGGTTGTGCCGTTGAAGAAGAAATGCTCTCCGGTTCCGGTCCAGATAAAGTGCCAGGGATAGGCTGGATCGACCCCCAGCATCCCCCGCCGGTGCGCCTCGATCGAGCGGAACGTGCCGCTGGCCGTCTTCTTGAAATCGCCTTGCTGATACGTGACCGTGTACTTATAGTCGCAGGCGATAATCGGCATAAAGCGTATCCGGTACACGCTGCCGTCATTGCTATCGGCAAATCCTTCGACATTCCAATGCCGGCTACCATCTGCAGATTCAAGCGTCCCTGTGAGGGACGCGTCCGTGAAGGGATTGCGAACGTCCGCTGCCTGTACCGTCGCGGTGATCTCAACATAATCGAAGCGATCTACCTGCGCCGGAGCGCTCGAAAACGATACATCCGCCGGATCAGCCGCCATCACCAGCGGCCAGAGCGCAAAAATGCTTATCGACAACAATTGCAGCATGCGAGTCATCAGGGAGTCCTCTCAATGCATTCTAGTCCGTTGGCCGGCGACTGTTTTCTTCTCACTCACAGCGCAATGCCGTCATCGGTTCCAGTTTCGAAGCGCGCCGCGCGGGGATTGCGCACGCGACGGCCGCCACCGCAGTGAGCAGAACAACTGTAGCCAGCAGCACGATCGGGTCATTCGAACCGTCGCCGGCCCACTGGGCAATCACGCTGCCCAACGCCAGTTTGAGCCCGATCCCGGCCAGGATTCCACCTGTCACACTGGTCAACATTGAAGCAAACACGATGCGTTGTACATGCGAGCGCTGCGCTCCCAATGCCATGCGGATGCCGAATTCATTGGTTCGCTGCGTCACGCTATACGACACCACGCTGTACAGCCCCACCGATGCCAGAGCCAGCGCCAGCACTGAGAATGCACTGAAAATCCATGTGACCAGGTAGCCTTGCTGCCACTCCGGCTCATCCTTGATCCACTGTTCCAGGTCGTCGACCTCGCTCGTGGTCTGCTGATCGGCATCCACCAGCGTGAGTTGCTTGCGGATGGCATACAGCAGCGACAGTGGCGGAACATCGGAGCGTACCAAGATCCGTGTGTATTCCCACATGCAAAGCGTCCACGGCGCAAAAGCTTCAGGCCTGGCCGGATTTCCCAACCCTGCGTTGCGATGGTCCGCCACGATGCCCACAATTTGCAGCCACGCGTCGGCAATGCCCGGCGCCGACAACACGATGGGCGGCCGATTCTCAATATCAGGCAGCTTGATGGATTGGCCTATGGCATTGCCGTTGGGGAAATATAGCCGCGCCATTGCCTGGTTGATCACCACCACATGCGCCGCGTCGCGATCTTCAGTATCGCTCCAGATTCTGCCCCGCAGCAGCGGAATGCGAAGCGATTGAAAATAGCCCGGGCTTACCAGGTTGACCAGGGTGTCCTGTTGTTCCAAACCAGACGTTCCCTCGATCTCAAATCGCTGGTTTATGCCGTTCCTTGGCGGAGTAGCGGCTGTAGAGATGCCAACGCTTGTTACGCCCGGCGTCGCTGCCACCTGGGCCCGCAACCGATCGATGTAACTCGAGCGCTTTTCCCAGGTCTCGTAGCTTTTCTCGGCAATTGGAATGGGAACCGACATCACGTGGTGCGGATCGTATCCCAGTGGAACATGCATGATCCGCTGAAAGCCTTTCATGGCTGTTCCCGCGCCCGCCAGCAGTAGCAAGGTCAGCGCGATTTGCCCCGCAATCAGCACGCTGTGGGACCTGCGCCCGCGCACCGTTCCGGCAATTTTGCGCGCGTTCGATTGCATCATTTGCATGGTGGCCGATCGTGAAAGCTGCCACGCAGGCCACAACCCAAACAGAATCCCGGTCAGCAGCGCTATCCCCACACTGAAAAACAGCACCGGCAGGTTGATGTTGATCACCACTTCAGGAGCGAAGGCGTAGCGCGGAAGCACAACGCGCATGTCCGCCAGCATGCCATAAGCTGCCAACACGCCGAACGCGGCCCCGGTTACCGCCAGCACCAGCGACTCGGTCAGCAATTGGCGAACGATGCGTCCACGGTTGGCTCCGATTGCCGCGCGCACTGCCAGTTCGTGCTGTCGCGCCGTGCCTCGGGCCAGAAGCAAGATTGAAACATTGCCGCATCCGATGGCCAGTAACAATCCAACCGCGCCCAGCAGCAGGTAGAGCGTCTTTCCAATCTGGCGCACCACCCAGTCGTTCAAGCCCTGAACACCGGCTTTGAATTGCTCGGGGAAATGCTTGGGCGTCTCCCGCGCGAACTGTTCCAGAAGCGGCTGCAGCGCCGCGTTTGCGGTCTCGCGCGACTCACCCGGCTTGAGCCGGAAATCCACGAAATAAATCGGCACCGGGTCATTGTTGAGATCGAGCGGCAAATAAACGTCGGCGCTGTACCAGCGGAAGCGCGGCGCCGCAATCCCCACGATCGTGTAGGTCTTATGTTCAAGCTGAATGGTTCGCCCGAGTACGCCCGGATCGGAGTTGAAATGCCGCTGCCAGAACTGGTACGCGAGCACTGCCACCGGTTGTGGGCTGCTTCCTTCGATCGCGTCACTCGGCATCAGCCCGCGCCCGCGCCACGCCGGCATGCCGAGAAAGTCAAAACCGTTCGGCGATAAGAAAATGGCTTCCACATTTTCCGGAAGGTCGTGGCCGGTCAGTGTCATCGACCAATCGTCCATCGCCACTACGCTGTCTACCGCAGGTGATTGTCTCAGCAGCTTGATCTGCGGGCTGCTCAGGTACACCAGATGGCCGGCGCCGGCCTTATCCCACACTCCCAACCGCATAATGCGGTCGGCTTCCTTGAAAGGATAAGGATGGAGCAGAGCGGCGTAGATCACGCTGAACACAGCCGTGGTGGCGCCAATGCCCAGCGCCAGCGAGATCACCGCCGTCAGGGTGAACCCCGGGCTGCTGATGAGCTGTCTCAACGAATAACGGAGATCCTGGATCAGTGACTGCAAGCTGCGCTCCGGTGAGATCTACATGGGAAGGACGCGTGCGAATGAGATTTGTTCGGTTGGGATTTGCCCGACACGCTCAATAATCGCACGGGACAGCTTCTCATCGGCTGTTGCTCGCATTGAAAGGAACCTCAGGGAATCAAACACCCATCTCGCGCACTATCATCCCCAGCGAAGCCGAGGTCTGCAGTTGTTTTTGCTGTTGCCTTTGAGCAGCGCTTTGACGGATTCAAGCGAAGTTCTGCCTTCCCCAGCGCCGACCGAGAGCAGGAGGCAGAAAGACTGTCCAAATAGCAAATTGAAAACAAAAGGCTTAATCGCCGCCGATCTCCAAAACTGGAACGAGAGAAAGTCTCAACGGTTGCAAGCAAGATCCCTCGAGTTGCCGGAATGCTAACTCCACCGCCACCGCCAATTTCCCCTGATCCCTGACCCTGATCCCTGCCCCTTGTTTCTGGACTACACTGTTACTGCTATGGCTACTTTGACCTCCTCCAGCATTCAGTCCCGCACTCCGCAAGGCGTCTTCGCCAACGAGCCTTTCACCAACTTCAAAGACCACGAAAATGCCCGCGCCATGCGCGACGCGCTCGCCAAGGTCGGCGCCGAACTCGGCCGCGAATACGACCTGATCATTGGCGGCAACCGCGTCAAGACCAGCGGTAAAATCACTTCGCTCAATCCCGCTAAGCCTGCGCAGATTGTTGGCGTCCACCAGAAGGCCGGCGCAGAGCACGCCGCCGCCGCTATGGCCGCAGCCCTGCATGCCTTCGCCTCCTGGAGCCGCACGCCAGTCGACACGCGCGTCTCGCTGCTGCTCAATGCGGCGGCTATCATCCGCTCGCGCAAGTTCGAGTTCATGTCCTGGCTCACCTATGAAGTTGGTAAGAACTGGGCTGAGGCCGACGCCGACGTGGGCGAGACCATCGACTTCCTCGAGTTCTACGCGCGCGAGGCTCTGCGTCTGGCCGCTGCAACCACGCCCATTCAATATCCCGGCGAGCGCAACGAGCTCCACTACATCCCGCTCGGCGTAGGCGCAGTTATCCCGCCGTGGAACTTCCCATTCGCCATCATGGCCGGCATGACTGCTGCCTCCATCGTCAGTGGCAACACCGTCATCCTCAAGCCCTCCAGCGACTCACCCACCATCGCGGCCAAGTTCGTTGAGGTTCTTGAAGAAGCCGGCATGCCCGACGGCGTGGTCAACTTCTGCCCCGGCTCCGGCGCAACTTTCGGCAACGCCATTGTCGAGCATCCCAAGACTCGCTTCATCGCCTTCACCGGTTCCAAGGCTGTGGGTCTCGACATCAACGAACTTGCCGCCAAAACCCAGCCCGGCCAAATCTGGATCAAGCGCACCATCCTTGAGATGGGCGGCAAAGACTCCATCATCGTGAGTGCCGACGCCGACCTCGACGCAGCAGTCGAAGCCGTAACCGCCTCGGCCTTCGGCTTCAGCGGCCAGAAGTGTTCGGCGTGCTCGCGCGCCATCGTCGAAGCAGCCATCTACGACGTCTTCGAAGAACGCCTGCGCGAGCGCGTTGCCAAGCTTACTGTCGGCGACCCGGCTGAAAACGCCAACCTCGGCCCGGTAATCAACAAGGCGGCATTGGCCACCATGCTTGAGTATGTCGAAAAAGGCAAGCTGGAGGGCCGGCTGATTGCGGGCGGTAAGACGCCGCAGACCGCCGACGGCGGCTTCTACCTCGAGCCCACCGTCTTCGCCGACATTCCGCCCGACGGCGTCCTGTCGCAGGAAGAGATCTTCGGCCCGGTGCTGGCGCTCATCAAGGTTAAGAACTTCGACGAGGCGCTCGAGGTTGCCAACAACACCGAGTACGGCCTGACCGGCTCAATTTACAGTTCAAGCCGCGAGAAGCTTGACCGCGCGCGCGAAGAATTCCACGTGGGCAATCTCTACTTCAACCGCAAGTGCACGGGAGCGATGGTGGGCGCGCACCCCTTCGGCGGTTTCAACATGAGCGGCACAGATTCAAAGGCCGGCGGCCCCGATTATCTCTACCTCTTCACGCAGGCAAAGAGCGTCGCCGAAAAACTCTGAAACGAAGGTGCGGCCAACAAAATAGGCAGCTACGAAGCTCGGTGAAAAAGCGATCCGCTGGATCTGGGTGCTTGGCTGCGCCGGCATCGGGTACTCTCTGGCGATTGTCGTCTACTCCTTACGTGGAAACATGTCTGTTCCTCTATGGGTCATGGAGACGCTCGCGCCGATGGTGGGTCTCACATCGCTGGCTCCTGTGGATCCGGACCTGGGAGTCGCATTGGTGATTTAGGGTCCATTCAACGCCGTCCTTTATGGCTTAGTCGGACTTGTTATTGCGCAGAAGCGGATCGAGCGACTTGATGCTTCTTCATGATTTGGCGGAGCCGAGCCGCTGAAATCATCCTGAGTCGCCTTCCTATCTTTCAATGATGCCACCTGTGATATCATCGGCATGTGCGGGTGGTGATCGATACTTCCGTTCTCATTACTGCGCTCCGTTCTAACGCCGGAGCGGCAGCTGAAGTAATCAGAATGGCACTGCGAAGTGAACTCGTAACATTGATGGACTACAAGCTGGCCTGCGAATACAGGGAAGTGACGTTGCGCCCGGGGCATATGCATGCTTCCGGCAGGTCGATAGCGGACACGGAGGCAATTGTTGACGCCCTCGAAGCAATTGCCGAACCCGTTTTTGTCGCATTCAGGCATCGTCCGCTGTCGCCAGACGAAGACGACAACCTGGTTCTGGATGTGGCCATCAATGGAATTGCAGACGCTATTCTGACGAATAACATCAAAGACTTTAAGGGACCGGCGAAGCAATTCGACATTGAAGTGATGACGCCTGTCGCACTCCTTAATAACACCCGAAGGAGAGAATAGAAATCATGCCTGTCAGCAGGAAGAAGCATGCCATCAGCAAGTTCCCCCTCCGGCTCATGCCCTCTGTTCGCAGGGTGGCAGAGAGTTTCTCTGAAAAGGAAGGCGTATCGCTTAACCAATTTATCAATGTTGCCGTAGCCGAGAAACTCGCTCACCTCCAGCATGATGAATGGCTAGCGCGACGCCCAAAGGCCAATCAGGCTCTGATCAATCGGGCGCTCGATATCATCGGTCGTCCGACGGGTAATTCGGTCGATGAGTTTGACAAGATTCCTTCCAGCTATCGAACTTCTCGACGGTCGTCTTCTGCCAGGACAACAACTGCCCGCCACTGAAACTGAGTCTTAACTAATTGAAGATTGGGGCAGCCTGAAAATGATCACGCCAGGGTTGTGCCAGAGCACAGAATGACAGCTCTCGAATTCACCGCAATCGTTTTTGCCCTGTCGTCGCTGGCCGGTTTTCTGGGCGCTCTCACCGGCCTCGGCGGAGGCGTTGTCGTCGTGCCCGCTCTCACTCTGGCGCTCGGCGTCGACATCAAGTACGCCATCGGCGCGTCGCTCGTCTCTGTCATCGCAACATCTTCGGGCGCGGCCGCCGCCTATGTCCGCGAAGGTTTCTCCAACATCCGCATCGGCATGTTTCTTGAGATTGCCACCACGCTGGGTGCAATTCTTGGAGCGCTTCTTGCAGCGCACGTCTCAACCCACGCGCTCGCCACTGTGTTCGGATTGGTGCTTTTACAAGCCGCTTATCAGTCGTTCAAGCACAGGCCGGGCCTCGAGACCGATAAGTCCGATCCGCTGGCAACGCGGCTCCGTCTCAGTTCCGATTATCCCGTTGACGGCCAGCGCAAGAAATACGGTGTCCGCCATGTTCCAGGCGGCTTTGCCACCATGTTTGGCGCAGGCGCGCTCTCCGGCCTGCTCGGCATAGGCTCCGGCGCCGTCAAGGTCATTGCCATGGACAGCATCATGCGCATTCCCTTCAAGGTCTCCACCACCACCAGCAACTTCATGATCGGAGTAACCGCCGCGGCCAGTGCCGGCCTGTACCTCAGCCGCGGATATATCGATCCACGCGTGGCCATGCCAGTCATGCTGGGAGTTCTAATCGGAGCCCTGCTGGGAGCAAAAGTCCTGGTGCACGCGCAGGTAAAAACGTTGCGGCTAGTCTTTGGCGTTGTCATCCTGGCACTGGCCGTCGAGATGATCGTGAACGGTATTACCGGAAAGGTATAGAGCACATGGACGATCGGCGTCTCGAATCCATCATCGGTCAACAACTGCGGGCCGGGGTCCTGTTGGCCGCAGTTACCGTTTTTGTTGGAGGAGTGCTGTATCTTGCCCGCCACCATGCTGACCCGGCTCAATTTCACACGTTCGTCGCTGGTGGAGCAAACACTCGCTCCCTCTCAGGAATTCTGCGCGCTGCAGCGCATGGCGACAGCATTGCGATCATGCAGACCGGCTTGCTGCTGCTCATTCTTACGCCCATTGCGCGGGTCGGTTTCGCTCTAGTCGGATTCTTTCTCGAACGGGACCGCCTCTACATCGCGGTGAGTCTCATTGTGCTTGTGATTCTCGTCTTCAGCCTGATCCACGCAAGCTGACGCCCCGTTCGCCGCTCACTTGTCGGCTACTTGTCACCTCGATGGGCTTTACCGGCTGCGGAAAAAACTCGCCAAGACACAGGCCAACGAAGGTCTGTAACAAGTCCTCCACCGGTGTATCCGACCCGCCGGCGATGAAACTGTGCCCCATCCATCGAGCGCTTCTTGCTCGATGGGTGGGAGACTACAAAGGCCAACCATCGGCAAATTCCCGCCTGGTTTCTTTTTAGGGCACGACTTCAGTCGGGCCGATAAAGCCCATTTAAATGAGTGCGGGCTTTAGCCCCTGAGGGATGATTTCGGTAGGCTTACGCTACTCAACGACTCTCTCGCAACCGGTTACGCCACCGCGCCCGACGCCTGTGCCTCGGCCTCAAGCTTGCTGCCTACTTCGGCTGCGGCCTGCGCCAGCACCCGGTGATGAATGGTGAATAACGCCAGTTCGAGCCGGTCGCCCACGCCCGTCTTGTCGTAGATCGAGCGCAAATAATTCTTGATCACCTGCTCGGTAGTCTTGAGCCTCAGCGCGATCTCGCGATTCTTGCACCCCTGCACAATCAGTGCCACTATCCGCATCTCTTTCGGGGTCAGCCGGTCGCGCACACGCATCCCCACCATGTCTTCCTCAGGCGAGTCGGGCATCATCACTTGCGGAGGAACCCACGTCTCCCCGGCAGCCACGCGCCGAACGCACTCCACCAGAGTGGGACCGGTCACGTTGCGAAATACCACCCCCCTGAACCCCTGCTGCAGGTAAGTCGCGGCGGCTTCGTTGTTCTCGGCAATCACAATGCCCCGGCTGCCCGATGTTTCAAGCAGCACGCGCAGACGTGCGATATCGGGGTGCAGCGACGCGGCGAACAGCACAATCGATGCTGGAAACGTCGTGATCGCGTGATACATCCGTTCCACGTCGGTGCATTGCGCAATAATGCGCAGATCTTCATCCATCGCCAGCACCTTCGCTGTGCCGGCGCGGAAAATTGCCTGTGAATCGGCCAGGATGATCTTGTTCATCGCCCTCTACCCCGCCTGTCCGTTATCGAATCCCATGCAAGAACCGCTGTACCCTCGAGCTCCATAGTGTGGCTGAAAACACCCGGTCGCTTTTCGCTCCCAAGCCACCCATTACGCGTGCTGAGCTCTGCTGGCTGCGCTTATTTCGCTTATCGGCAACCCTCGCTGCAGCCTCGGTTCTGTCTGCATTTGTGACACTCAAGCGGTGTATGTCTCTTTCTAGCTGAGTCAAGGGCCTTCCGTCCATCTCAATTTCATGCCAGAAACCGATCGATCAACGCCCCAGCCCAGCAGTGAAAGGGTGCTCTCTCCATTTTGGCGTCTTACACCGTTTCGCCTTGTGCCGCAGGACACTCTGGTTCCCCTCGCCCAGACCCCGTAAACTGTCAAATATGGCTCGGCCAATCCTGCTTGCCGTAGACGACGACGTCAGCGTTCTTGAAGCGGTGGTCCAGGACCTGCGCCGTGAATACGGTGCCGGCTACCGTGTTTTGCGTGCCGCCAGCGGCCAGGCTGCCCTCGACACCCTCGACCAACTCCGCGAACGCGACGAGCCGGTAGCTCTCATCGTCAGCGACCAGCGCATGCCGGGAATGACCGGAGTCGAGTTCCTTGAGCGCGCCCGGCCGGTCTACCCCGAGGCGCGCCGCGTTCTGCTTACCGCCTACGCCGATACCGAGGCGGCTATCCGGGCCATCAACTCCGCCCGCATTCACTATTACCTCAACAAACCGTGGGACCCGCCCGAAGAGAAGCTCTATCCCGTTCTCAACGACCTCCTCGAAGACTGGAAGGCCGGATACAGGCCCCACTTCGAAGGGCTCCGCGTGATCGGCCATCGCTGGATGCTCCGCGACCACAAGGTCCGCAACTTCCTCTCCCGCAACCACATCCCCTATCGCTGGCTCGACGTCGCCGACCAGGAAGAAGTGGGCAAGTTGTTGCACGACCGCAAAATAGAGACCGATCGGCTCCCCATCCTGCTCTTTCCCGATGGATCGGTCCTTGTGGATCCGGAACTGAACGCCATTGCGTCCCAGGTAGGCCTGAGCACCCAGGCCACCCAGGACTTTTACGATGTGGTGGTTGTCGGTGCCGGACCAGCGGGGCTTGCCGCGGCGGTTTATGGAGCCAGTGAAGGCCTCAAAACAGTAGTGATTGAGCCCGACGCGCCCGGCGGGCAGGCAGGTTCCAGTTCTCGGATCGAGAACTATCTTGGGTTCCCATCGGGGATTTCGGGCGCCGACCTGGGCCGTCGTGCCCATGCCCAGGCCTCGCGGTTCGGAGCTGAATTCGTAATGCAACGCGCTACTGGCTTGCGCATCGACGGACAGTACCGATTTGTGGGCCTTGCCGACGGTCGCGAGATTGCCAGCCACGCCGTGCTGCTGTGCCAGGGTGTGCAGTACCGCAAGCTTGAAGTGCCCGGGGCAGAACAGCTCACAGGCCGGGGCATCTACTACGGTGCCGCGCTGGTTGAGGCGGTAGCCTGCAAGGACGAAGAAGTCTACATCGTGGGTGGCGCCAATTCGGCCGGCCAGGCTGCCCTCCACTTTGCCAAATATGCCCGCAAGGTAACCATGCTGGTGCGCGGCGACGGCCTTTCAGCCACAATGTCGAAATATTTGATCGATGAGATCGGTGACACATCCAATATTGTGTTAGAAGCGCGCACCAGGGTGGTTGAAGCCTTCGGTGACGAGCGTCTTGAGCGCCTGCGGTTGAGCGGTCCGGCCGGGGAATATGAATCGCCGGCCACATCGTTGTTTATCTTTATCGGGGCTGCGCCGGTAACCGCATGGCTGCCGCCCAGCGTTCTGCGCGATTCGAACGGTTTTGTGCTGGCTGGCGGAGATTTGCGGGGCGACGTTAGAACCGCTGAAGTGTGGCGCGAAGAGCGGGCGCCGCTCCTGCTGGAGTCGAGCGTACCCGGCGTCTTTGTTGCCGGCGATGTGCGCCACGGATCGGTTAAACGCGTAGCCTCCGCGGTGGGCGAAGGGTCGATTGCGGTGCAGTTGGTTCATCAATACCTGGCGGGTTTTTGAAACGGGGCTTTAGCCCTGCAACGCGGAGGGAGCAGGGGCCTTCAGGCCCATGAATTGAGTGAGAGGTGAAACGGGGCTTTAGCCTCGGAAGGGAATTCAACATTGCACGAACATCGGGTGCCCCAGGTCCCGATTTTGGGACCTGGGATGGCCGAGGCGCAAGTCGGGTCTCGTATCAGGGCACGAGTTTACTCGTGCCAATGAGGACCGCACGATGTCCGGGGCTTTAGCCCCTGCGGGATGTTTTGAAACGGCATGATCCTGGAACCCATCAGGGTCTCGCGCCGGCACACCGCCTCCCGTAGGGAGGCAACGAATTTAGCCCAGGACGTAGTCCTGGGTAGGCGACGTGAAAGGTCTAAAGCCCCGTAGGGGCGGCACGACCGGAGCCGCAGACTAAGCACGCACGGGAGAATCAGGAGCAAGATGGGCGAAGGCGGAAAATCGATCGAGGTCGAGCCGATTCTTCTTAGCGATTTGGGCGATGCGCTTTTCCGCACCCGGCCATTCTCCGGCACCACCGCCGAAGCATTGATCGGCGTGCAGCACGCCGAACGCGTCACCGCAAAGGCCGGCGCCTGCCTCGTCGAATCCGGCGCAACGGCCCTCTATTACTGGGTTCTGCTTCAAGGCAATGTTTATGCCGAACGCCCTGAAAAAGATGGAACCTGGACGCGGCTGACTCACGTTCAGGTCGGCGAAGGTTTTGGCGAAGTTCCACTGCTCACTGGCCGCACCGTCTCGCTCTTCCGTATCTTCGCTGAAACCGATTCGGTGTTGATTCGCCTTGACGCGCCTGAATTCTGGAATATGCTCGCCTGCTGCCCCACGGTGCGCGCCGCAGTGCTGGCCGATATGGCGCAGCGCCTGCAGACCTACCAGGTTGAGTCTCTGCACCGCGAAAAACTGGCTTCGCTTGGCACCCTGGCAGCCGGCCTCATGCACGAACTGCATAACCCCGGTGCGGCCGCCAAGCGCGCGTCTTCGCAGTTACGCGAAAACCTGCTGCGCCTGCAGCGCCTCAGCCTGCGCAACGCCGCCAAGCAAAAAACGCCGGAACAGCTCGAATGCATGCGCAGCTTGCTCGAGCAAACTATCGCAGGCTGCCACGCGCCCGCTATGAGCACGCTTGAGCAGGCCGATGCTGAAGAAGCCATGGCTGAATGGCTGTCAAGAGCCGGAGTCGAAAATGCTTTCTCCATAGCTCCCAGGCTGGTCGAAATCGGCTTTAAGCCCGATCAACTGGAGTGCGCGCGCCTTGCTTTCGATGTCGGCAGTTTTTCTGATTCGCTCAACTGGCTTGAGGCGCTGGTCTCCAGCGTTTCGCTGGTCTGCGCTATCGAGGAGAGCATCTCGCGCGTCTCCGATCTCGTGATGGCGGTCAAGAAATTCGCCTATGACGAACGCATGGTGGGCAAAGAGATCGACGTGCACGACAGCCTGCAGAGCACCCTTACCGTTCTCGGCCACAAACTTCGCACCAGAAGTGTCTCGGCCGAAAAAATCTTTCAGGCTTCTCCTTCAACCCTTCGCACGCCCGGTCCCGGCCTGAGCCAGGTGTGGACCAACCTGATCGACAATGCAGTCGATGCTTCACCCGACGGCGGCAAAATCACAATCGCTACATGGACCGAGCCGGGAATTCTTGCCGTGAGCATCGCCGACCAGGGGAAGGGAATTGCGCCCGAGGTGCTGCCTCACATTTTCGAAGCGTTCTTCACCACCAAGCCGCAGGGTTCGGGAACCGGTCTCGGCCTCGAGATTGTTCACCGCATCGTGACCCAGAAATTTGGCGGCACAGTCGACGTCGAATCGGTGCCCGGCACCACGAAGTTCACCGTGCGCTTGCCGTTGTCGTAGTACGTCGTTGCTAGTATGCCGTCGCTAAAGTCGACATCAAAAAACGAACTGTCATCCTGAACGGAGTGAAGGATCTGCGGTTGCCCTTGGGAACTCAACGTGGCGATACTTCCCAATCGGTGACGATACATGCGGAGTCCCACTCGTGAGCGCACACAACCCTGATCTAGATGAAAGTCGGAATCGGTTCACGGAATGTCTTTGAGAAGTGTCCACGCAATGCGCCGACAGCGAGCCGATGAGCGGCAGGTATTAAGCTGATGGGTGAAGGTTCAAAGCTGAAAGGCACGCTATGGGCTTCTCCGCAATCCGGGCTGAGAGACTTGGGTTGATTCTTGCGGCAGCTGGAATACTTCCTTTCGCGCTCCTTCAGAGCTGGGTTAGCTTTGAGCCGCTAAACTGGAAAGCTCTTGAATATCCACTTTCGCTACGGCCTGGTCGGATTACCTCACCTGCCTTCACAACCAGAAGATCAGCAAGTTACCTAATCTTGCTTGAATTCGATTGGAATATCGAGCGTCGCCGCATGGATTGTCTTTTGGGGCTCGGAGGACCGTCGAGAACTGCAGCGATATTCCGGAATCGCTGGATGTTTCGTGGAACTTAATATCAGACGGCCACCCAAATGGCGCAGGAGCATCCCAAGATACACGCGCGACATCTTACAACGAAACGATCAATAGAGAAATAGGGCGTTTTGACGCGAAGAGTGGTCAAAATCATGTCGTGCAATTGAATATCGGGCGCGACGGCGGAGAGCTCGATACGGCCAACCCTCGACTCGTTGTTCTGGGTTATTCTCGGTACTCGGAATTGGCGGCGTTCATGCTATCAGTCACTTTCTCTGTCGCAGTGTTTCTTGGGGGCTTCGGACTTCTTCTCGCTTGCGCGGCGTTCGCTGTTCGGAGAATTCAGAGCAACCGTCATCCCTGTGTAAAGACTTCGGACGGCAAACTGTGATGTTTGTGGCTTCACGGGCTCCAGAATCGGCGATTGTGGTCGTATCACGGCCAATCCGAAAATAACGTCGACGCCGCAGTCAGTAGAGCGACATTCCCCTCTGAACCTCTATCAATTGGGGTTCGGTTAACATAAGCATGATCCCGCGAATAAGGATTCCCAATGCGTTCTCCGCTTCTCATCGCTCTCATCTTCTCGGCCTCCACCGCGCTTGCACAAGCCGATCTGTGGAGCCATGTCAGTCCTCAAGCCGGTCCGCAAACGCTCCAACCTGCTTCCCTTTCGGATGCGCAGTTGAAATCGTTTGCCCACCTGCTTCGCCAGCAGAAGCCGGAAGAAATATGGGAATGCGAAGCAGCTGATCTGGATGATTTGATCAAGGGCCTGCGGTTTGAGTGGATCCCGGTTGCGCCCCAACAAAATCTGGTGCTGGCCGAAGCCCCGGCCGGCTGCGCGCGCGGAGGCCAGGGGGCCAACGGCGCAATGTGGGTCATCCGCTTCGACAAAGACACGCCAACTTTGCTCGCAACTCCCAAGGAGTTCAGCGGCTGGCTCTTCAAGGTACAGCCGTCTACAAGCCATGGCTATCCGGATATTGTTCTCGGTTGGCATATGAGCGCGGCGCAGGCGAATCTGAGCTACTTTCGCTTTGACGGCAAGTTGTATCACTGGATCGGCACCGCAGTGCTACAGAGTGACGACCAGGGAAGCCAAAAGATTGTGCCCAGCGCGAAGTAAGCAGTTCAATCCAGCTCCTTCAAAACTCCCAAATAAAAAGTTAAAAACTGGTCGCCCAATTTGCAGGCAATTGACCGCCTTTGCGCTACATTCAAAACGGGAATAAAAAAAGGAATCGCGGTGCGGCTTCCGGCAACGATGGTTTCTCGCCGCAACCCTTTTGTTATGAAGGTTTTGAATTCTAAGTCTTTTCGATTGAATATTTTGCAACAAGAAATGACCTAACCGAACCCGGCAACCCAAACGGAATCAAGATTTTAGCTGATATGGGGGGGAGGGGGGAGGGCAGGGGGGGGGATCAACCGGGCAGATCTCCCACAGTGCGTGCCACGCCGTCCTAACTCCGCTAACCCCGCTGCGGCTACTGATTCACTCCGCTGGCGAGGAATCCGCCGTCGACCACCAGCACCTGGCCGGTCACAAACGACGCGCTGTCTGAAGCCAGGTACACCGTTGCACCGATCAGTTCTTCAGTCTTGCCGAAGCGCCCCATCGGCGTGCGCATCAGCAGTTCCTGGCAGCACGAACCCCAACATCACTTTTGGGTCAGCGGCAAATTCTGCCCAGCGCTTGAGCTGGCCGCAGCCGCAGCGATCACCGGTCCGTCAGTCTTCACAAATACCGATCCCACCCTGCCGCTCGCCTCATCCATCACTGCCAGCCGTACTGCAGCCGGCTTGGGGCCGGCAACTGCAACCACATGCGGCAATCCGCTCGTGGTCAGTTCCTGGAATTCCTTCGCGGTCAGCTTCTGGTCCATTGCGTCGCTCATGTAATGCAGCGGCTTACCCGTTTCGTCGAAGGTGCAGACGCCGACGTGCAAGTTCACTTCGCGATTTCCGTTGCCGGCTGCAGTGAACGTGAGCGCCGCTGGGTTGATCATGAGATAGAACTTCATGGTCTCCTTGGGATCGGGAGGCAGAGTCTTCGCAGCGAGAAATATAGCGGTCGCATCCAGTGGGCCTTCGCATGCGGCACGTTGCAAATCGTCACCTGCGCTGGTTCCGCTCGGCTCTCGATTGGCGAAGTAACCCTGCCGGTATTCGAGATGCAGGCCCTTCACTTTCGTGTCGAGAATGATCTTCCGATACTCGCCGTTCCAGTCTTTCGAGTCGGGATAGTAGGCAATCTCATAAAACTTGCTGCTGTCGTCGACGGCTTTGTGTATACAATCGGCCAGGTCGTTGTCGCCAACGCAAACTGCGCCGCCGGTGGCGCTGGCCATCGTCTGCATCGTGTCCACCTCCCGCATTTGTCCTTCGAACTCTCGTTTCGGATTCACCGGCAGGTCATCTGCCGTAAAGAAGGCGGGCGGCCGCGCCCCAGCGGGGTTCATTGGATACACGGCAATCCTGGCGTCGCTCAAGGCATTCGTCACCCGTTGGATTCCGGCTTCGTAATCACGATCTTTGAATTGATCAAGCTGGTGATCCAGGGGCGGCACGATCACATTAATAGGAAACGCGGTCGAGATCCAAAGCAGGTTTTTTCGTCCCGGATACCCCGACATGTGTCGAGCAATTGCGATGAAGGCATCCTCGGTCAAACGAACACGCGTATCCACGTTGTCGGTGAAGCTGCGGTTATCCTCGTCCAGCGCAGCCGCAAGCATTTCGAAGGGAATTGGCGCTTTCGTCTTTAACAATTGCATATAGGCCGAATTAGGATCGTCGCGTGGACCCAGTTGCGCCATGCTTTGCCCTGTCGGGGTGATCGCTTTGCCGAGTGCGACCTGCAAAAGCTTCGGGTCGCTGGTGAAGTCCTGAAGCATGACCAGCTTGCGTCCCAGCAGAAACACCGCAACCGGTACGTCGGTGGGAAGCTGCTGAAGCATCTTCAGCGTTTGCGCGTGGACGCGCGACTGGTACGCGACGTCGGTGTTCAACCCGTCAACCAGAACAATGGTGGGCGGGATGGGGTTTTTCAGCGCTGAAACTACGTTCGTATAGACGCCTGTTGGAATTTGCGCCGCGAGCCCCGCGTCATGCACCGCAACGTCAGCCATCGAAACTTCACGGAACGCCGCAATCTTTTGTTCGTGCTTGTCTTTGCTCTTGCTCGGCGTTTGCTCGAAGATCTCGAAGTCTTCCGGCTTGAGTCCGGTCACATGGTTTCCCTTCGAATCCTTCACCACCACTTCAAGCGTCACCATGCGCGAATATGTGCGCACAGTGAGCGAAGGCACGGGCGGCGTTGCCGCCGACTGTTGGGAAACCGGCTTTAAGGCCGGATTTTGCGCATACAGCAATTGACCTGCCGGCAACAGCAGCAGGAACAACGGAGCGATCTTCAATCCGGCACGAACTGCGCTCATCCCAATAGTCTCCGTCCCACCTTGCTTCCGCGAGTTTTCGGTGTCGCTTCGACGCCGCTTACGTCACTTCGCGGCCACCGGAGCTGCTGCCGGCCCATCGGTCTTCACAAACACCGATCCCACTTTACCGCTGGGCTCATCAATCACTGCCAGCCGCACTGCTGCCGGCTTGGGGCCGGCAACCGCAACCACGTGCGGCAGTCCGCTCTTTGCCAGCGCCTCAAATTCCTTCGCGGTCAGTCTCTGGTCCACCGAGTCGCTCATATAGTGCAGCGGCTTGCCGGTCTCGTCGAAGGTGCACACTCCCACGTGCAAATTTACCTCGCGATTGCCGTTGCCGGCTGCGGTGAACGTGAGCGCCGCGGGGTTGATCATCAGGTAGAACTTCATGGTCTCTTTAGGATCGGGAGGCAAAGTCTTTGCAGCGAGAAATATAGCGGTCGCATCCAGAGGGCCCTGACATGCAGCGATTTGCAAGTCGTCATTCCCGCTCGTTCCGTATCCTTCCGGGGTGGCGAAATAACCTTGCCGGTATTCGAGATGCAAGCCCTTTACTTTTGTGTCGAGGATTATGCGGCGGTATTCCCCTTTCCAGTCTTTGGAGTCGGGATAGTAGGCGATCTCATAAAACTTGCTGCTGTCGTCGACGGCCTTATGAATGCAATCGGCCAGGTCGTTGTCGCCGAGGCAAACTGCGCCGCCGGTGCCATCGGCGACCGAGTGCATCGTTTCCTGCTCGTAGTTGCGCATTCGCACATCGCGGGTTAACGCATCCTGCTTGTAAGTCGTAAAGTTCGGATTGGCAGGATCAGTAATTGCAGGAATGGTTTCGGCATCATAGAGATGCAGAGTCTGCGCCCCGCCTATATTCACGGGATAGACGGCGACCCTGGAGTCGCTCAAGGCGGCGTTTAGCCTTTCGAGTTGCACCGAGTAGTCACGCTTGCCGGCGTCGGGGTCGAACATGTTTATCCAGTGTTGGTCTGGCCGAGTGGCTTCGCCCATAGGAGCCAATGCGATGGGGAATGCCGTCGAAAGCCAAAGCAAATTCTTTCGGCCGGGATAGCCGGCTACATGCCGGCCAATCGCGAGCAGTGCGTCGATGGTTCTGCTGACGCGCGAGTCCATGTCGCCCGCGAACGTCTTCAGTTCAAATTCTCTGGCGGACTCGACTAAATCATGAGAGAAAAACCTGGAGTTCTCTTCCTCATTGCTCAATGAGTGCGGATCGTCACGGGGATCGACGGTGGCAAGCCCAACCCCGGCTGGAGTTGTGAGGTTCTTGAGAGCGGCCTGCAGAAGCCTCGGATCCGTTGTAAAGTCCTGCACCATTTTGAGGCGCGACCCCAGCAGGAAAACTGCAACAGGAATGTCGGGCGGAATCTGCTGAAGCATCTTAAGCATCCGTACGTGCACCTGCGACTGGTACTGGGGGTCGGTGTTGAGGCCATCGACAAGAATGATGGTTGGCGGGATCGGGTCTTTCAGCGACGAAACTACGTTCGTATAGACGCCTGTTGGAATTTGCGCCGCGAGCCCCGCGTCATGCACCGAAACGTCAGCCATCGAAACTTCACGGAACGTCGCAATCTTCTGCTCGCGTTTTGCCTTGCTCTTGCTCGGCGTTTGCTCGAAGATCTCGAAGTCTTCCGGCTTGAGCCCGGTGACGTGGTTCCCCTTCGAATCCTTCGCCACCACCTCGAGCGTTACCAAGCGCGAATAAGTGCGCAGAGTGAGCGATGGCGCGGGTGGTTTGGATTCGGTCTGCTGGGAAACGGGTTTGTAAAGGGGGCTCTGTGAAGTGGCCGGGAGCACCAAGCAGCCGAGGAATACAATCGCCAGAATCTGCCGGTCCGGATTGAGCGGGGCTGGAAAACGGAACATCAGGGGCTCCTGACCGTTCGGATCATTATTCGCCGTCGGCAAAGCACGCGCAACAACAAATCATCAGCGCGCTATTGTTCGCAGTTGCAATGAACTGCACGGCCGGTCAACGGACCCTACTGATTCACCCCGCTGGCCAGGAATCCGCCGTCGACCACCAGGACTTGTCCCGTCACAAACGACGCGCTGTCCGACGCCAGATACACAGTTGCGCCGATCAGTTCGTCGGTCTTTCCGAAGCGGCCCATCGGCGTGCGCATCAATAGCTCCTGCCCGCGCGGAGAACTGTCGAGCAGCTTGGCATTGAGGTCGGTGCGGAAGACGCCGGGCGCGACCGCATTTACAGTCACACCTTTCTTTGACCACTCCACCGCCAGCGACCGAGTGAGCGAAGCGACAGCGGCTTTGCTGGCTGCGTAGGCCGCAACCTCGCTCAGCGCAACAAAGCTGTTCAGCGAAGCGATGTTAATGATCCGCCCGTATCCACGCTCCAGCATCGGCCGCCCGAAGACCTGGCACGCGCGCAGAGTTCCCGTCAGGTTGGTGTTGATGATGTTGTTCCAGTCTTCTTCTGAAATGTCGATGGTTGGCGTGCGCTTGATGATTCCCGCGCAGTTCACCAGGATGTCGACCTTGCCGAACTTCTCGAGCGTGCCGGCCAGCAGCCGTTCCAGCGAGCCGCGATCGCAAACGTCAGAAGGCATGCGCAGAGTCTTGCGGCCGAACCGCTCGATCTCGGCTGCGGTTTCATTCACCTGTTGCTCGCGCCTTGCGGTCGCGACTACGTCGGCGCCGGCGTCGGCCAAACCAAGGCTCAATGCGCGGCCAATTCCAGAGGTGCCGCCTGTTATAACAGCGGTCTTTCCTTCAAGGCTGAAAATCTGAGAAGTCATGATTTCTCCGAAATAGTATTTGGTGCAATTCACTGCTGGGCTGAGTGGACCGAATTCAATGCCCCAGAAACACCGGCGCAATATGTCGGTCGAAAAGGTTCTCGGTCACGTTCTTCGCAATTACAACCTGGTTGGCGTCAAGCAAGTTCAGATAGCGCTCACCCATCTTCGCCGCAACCTTGAAGCCAACGTGCAGTAACTGCCTGAAGCTCGGATTGTATGCCGGGTTGCTCGCATCGTGGCGCAGCGCCGATGTGAATTGCTCTGACGTCCAACGGTTCACGGTTTCGGCCGCAGGCAGCTTTAAAACATCAATATCGATCACCGTCGCGTACGGTGCGCACAGCTCCTCGCGATGCTGGAGTGCTTCACCGTAGACCTCTTTCGCCAACGCAAGTCCACCGCCTCCTGCTTCGGCCAACCCGATCAGCTCTTCGAGCCACGTAGTCCCCGCGGTCTTCAAGTGAACACCCGCGCCGGTGCGCTGCATGGTGCGGTGAATCGCGGGATAGATTGAAAACTTGTCGCTGCCCGAGTGAATGCTCAGCTTCAAATCGCCGGGCAGACTGTATTGCTGCACCGCGTAGGCAATCGCCGCAACGTCCAGCGCCATCTCGCGCTCGAACTGCGCAACGTCGCCCACATAGTCAACGCCTTTGTTGAATCGCCCGCTGAACTTGGGAGCAATCGTCTGCACCGGAATGCCCTCATCGGCAATCGCAGCCAGGATAATGAGCAGCTCAACCGGACTCTGCGCGCGATCGGTCTCGTCCATCGAAACTTCGGAGATGAAGTTTCCCGCGCTCTTCGCATGCTCGATCACACGATAGACTTCTCCAGCGCGTTTTACCGCGGCCAGAAACTTTTTGGCTGCCGCAATCAGCGTCTCGCGGGCAATCTCGATGGGCTCATCGGCGCCGGTGAGCTCGATTGAGCCGCGCAGTTCAGGATGCCTAGCCACGAATGCATCAATCTCAGCCGCCTCAGCGGGCAGTCCGATAAAGTCTGCCACATCGAGCGTGAAAAAATCGCAGGGATCGAGAAAGCGTCCGACCGTTTTCGTGGTGATGTGATCCGCATCGAGATAGTAAGGCAGCTTCCAATCGAGTACCTTTACTGCCGCGTCCGCAGCCTCGCGTGTTTTCGCCGGCTCTGACCCGATGATCGTGTGCTCGCGATTCGACTTGTTCCACACCGGCACAACCTCGACGCCGTTTTCAAGCGCCTTGATGCAGGCCTGCAACTGAGCCTTGGCCTGGTGAGCAAACCTGTCGCCGGTCCCAACCGAGTATCTGCCGAGTTTCAGTCTTCCGCTTGCCATCGTCCTTCTCGATTCATAACCGGCTCTTGTGAGCCCACAAGCCCAGTCCCGGATTCGCTACAAAGAAAATCTCTTCGTTTCCGACTTTGTTCCAGCCGTGATTCAGCCTGGTTGGGTCGTACTGCTCCAGCATTGTTTTCAGATCGCCATAAAGGTATCCCACGCCCTCAATCTCTTCGCGCGAAAGATTCCCCGGACACCAAGTGATCTTGAATCTGCCCTCGGAACTTGCATGAATCAAGTGCGCAGCCGCACTTAGATCGGCAGCCAGGTCGGCATTCTCGTCCACCATTTTGAGCGTGTTTGGAGTTCCGCGATAACCATATTTGCGAATCAGCACGTCGATGCCTTTGTCTTCACCAAACTCGCGCACACCCGGCGCGAGGATGATGAGTTCCGCTCCATCGGCCAGCGCCATGCGCGTGCGATAGACCGCTTTGTTGCCGATCCACGTGCTGTGGAACTCATGCGGATCGAGGTACACAACCGCCTTCTCGATCTGCTTCTCAACTATCTCGAAGTTCACCTTCAGGCTGAGCTCGGCGGCGCGCAGAAACACATCGCGGTCGTCGCCGATATAAAGTCCGCGCACCGCCAACCCGCCGTCTTCTCCGCGTCCAACCACCGTGTGCACGTAAACAATGGGCAGATGACTGAGGAATTGCGACGCTGCATAGTCAAACACCTTGCGCACCGGATTCTCGGCCCTGCCCATGATGCGCTCCATTCCATAAACGGCGCCCAGGTAATGACTGCGGTTGATGCCCTCGCGGCCTCCGGCGCCCACCACAATGTTCTTGGTGTAGTTGGCCATGCCGATCACTTCGTGCGGCACCACCTGGCCGATCGACAGAATCAGATCGAATCCACCGCGCGAGATGAGCCTGTTAACCTGCGCCGGCCACGGATAGTTGAGCTTGCCTTCAGACTGCTCGCGGATGAACTCGGCGGGCACTTCGCCCAGCGTCTCAACATCGGTGCGCCAGTTGTGCACGCGGAACATACTCTGCGGCACGCCCGCATACATGCGCGCAATCTGGTCGGCGCGCATAGGAGTGTGCGTTCCGATGGCCGGCAGCACTGCTTTAAGCCGGTCTCCATAATGCTCGAAGACGAACCGCGTCAGCAGGCCGGCCTGCGAGTGCTCGCGGCTCTGGTCGGGCGGCACTGCCAACACCGCATTACGCGGCCCTAACTTTGCGAACGCATCATTCAACAACTCGCGGAGTTGTTCTGGTGTGAGCGCGGTTTCAGTGCTTCCAACGGCGCAGTAAAGGCTCATATTCTTGCCTCCACTTTGCGGAGTCCTGGCGCGAGAGTACAGAGAATCGCGAACGCGATCAGGTATACCGTTGCGGCCAGCGCAAACAGGCTGGCGTAGCTGTGCGTGAACTCAAGAATGTAGCCGGCGCTGGCTGAAAGCAGCATTCCGCCGAGCGAGCCGGCCATTCCGCCGATTCCAGTGACCGAGCCGACCGCGCTGCGCGGGAACATGTCGGCAGTGGTGGAAAAGAGATTGGCCGACCATCCCTGATGGGCGGCTGCCGCAAGTCCAAGCAACCCGATCGCGGCCCACTCTGAATTCAGATAGTTGATCAAGAACACGGGTACCACCAGGCATGCGCAAATAAACATCGCGGTCAGCCGCGCGCGCACGGCAGTGAATCCGAACTTGCAGAAGAATTCAGGCAGCCATCCGCCGCCGATGCTGCCGACGGCCGACGCGTTGTAGACCATGATTAGCGGCAGCCCGAGATGCATGAGATCGAGATGAAACCGCGATGCAAAGTACGATGGCATCCAGAAAAGATAGAACCACCAGATAGGGTCGGTGATGAACTTGGCAAGCGTGAAGGCCCAGGTCTGGCGAATTTGAAGCAGCCTGGCCCATGGCGTGGCGGGGCCCATCTGTTCCGCGGCCTCCTGGTAGATATGCCGCAGTTCGCGCCCGGTCAGTGTGGGGTGGTCGGTTGGTTTGCGGTACTTTTTGTACCACAAGATAATCCACACGAAGCTGAAGAGCCCGGTAGTGAGAAACGCCGCATGCCATCCGTAATGCACCGTGATCCACGGGACTATCAGCGGGGCGAGAATTGCGCCCAGATTGGTGCCTGAATTGAAGATGCCGGTGGCGAGCGATCGCTCCTTCTGCGGGAACCACTCTGCTACGGTTTTGATTGCGCATGGAAAGTTGCCCGCTTCTCCCAGGCCGAGAAAAAATCGCGCAATGCCGAATTGCACAACGGTGTTGGCCAGCGAGTGCGCCATCGCCGACAGGCTCCACACGGCCATGATCACCACGTAGCCAATTCGCGTACCCACCTTGTCTACAAACCATCCGGCGCCCACCAGGCCCAGCGCGTAGGCAAGCTGGAAGGCAACCACAACGTAGCCGTAGCTCACCTCTGTCATACCGATGCTGTGTTGCAGTGTGGGCTTCAGCAATCCCAACACCTGCCGGTCCATGTAGTTAATCGAGGTGGCGGCGAACAGCATTGCGCAGATCGTCCAGCGCACGTTGCCGAGACGTGAGGGCGGCTCCTCATCGCGTGTTGATTCGATTGCTGTGTTGGCCCTGGTCGCCATCCTGTTATGTGTTCCCTCGAGTGCCACTGCCCGGAAACCTGCTTAAGTGTGCGCGACAAATCGCAAATTGCTTAGAGCTTGTACGCCTTCTTCACCAATCCATACGTCAATTCGTGCGCCACTTCGAATGCTTCATCTTCTTCGAGGCGGTGTTCGGCCACCAGCCGGCCCAGGAATGCGCAATCGACCCTGCGCGCCACATCGTGCCGCGATGGAATCGAAAGAAACGCCCGCGTGTCGTCGTTGAATCCAACCGTGTTGTAGAAGCCGGCGGTCTCCGTCGCCTGTTGTCGAAATCGCATCATGCCTTCAGGGCTGTCGTTGAACCACCATGGCGGACCCAGGCGCAGGCATGGATAGTGCCCGGCCAGGGGCGCCAGCTCGCGGCTGTAACTGGTTTCGTCCAGCGTGAAAAGAATGATGGTGAGATTCTTCTCGTTGCCGAAGCGGCCCAGCAGGGGCTTGAGAGCAGTCACATAGTTGGTGGATTGCGGAATGTCGGCGCCCATATCGCGGCCGTAGCGCTCAAAGAGCAGCGGGTTGTGGTTGCGCACCGAGCCGGGATGAATCTGCATTACCAGCCCGTCTTCTACGCTCATGCGCGCCATCTCGGTCAGCATCTGCCCGCGGAAGATCTCGCGGTCGGCCTCAGTTGTCGATCCGGCGAGAACTTTTTCAAACAGTATCTGCGAATCCGTACGATCGAGATCCGCGGTCAGCGCTGTCGGGTGTCCATGATCGGTCGATGTACAGCCGAGCGTTTTGAAGCGCGCTCGTGCTTTGAACAGCGCTGCCAGGTAACCATCCCAGGTCGCAGTATCTTCGTCGTTCTCGACGCCGAGTTTGGCCACCGACTCCAGAAACCCTGGAAAATCCGGATCGACGACCGGATCGGGACGGAACGCGGGAATGATCCGGCCCCTCCATCCCGACTCGCGAATCGTCTTGTGGTGTGCGAGGTCGTCGAGCGGCGAATCGGTGGTCGACAACACTTCAATCTTGAACCGTTCAAACAGCGCGCGAGGCAGAAACTCTGGCGTGCTCAGCTTCTCCTGGATCGCGTCGTAGTAATGGTCGGCCGTTCTTTCACTCAGCCGGTCGGTCAATCCGAAAAGATTCTGGAACGCATAATCGAGCCAGATGCGCGTCGGCGTTCCGCGGAACAGATAGTAATGGCTGGCAAAGATGTGCCAGACCTTGCGCGGCTGCTTTATCCGGGGCTGACCGATCTCCAGATCGTCGAGAGAGACGCCCTGGCTGTACAGCATGCGAAAGACGTAATGATCGGGCTGCACGAACAACGTGGCGGGGTCGGGGAACGGCGCGTTGGTCGCGAACCAACCGGCCTGCGTGTGCCCGTGCGGACTGACGATGGGCAAATCGCGAACACTTTCATACAGCGCCCTGGCAACTTTGCGAGCCGCCGGTTCAACAGGGAACAATCGATCCTCATCAAGCAGCATGGCATTAATTCTACCCCCGTACAAAAGGCCTGCCGGTCGCCGTCTCCGTTCCCGGATTCCGCCGTTTCAGATCTTGAAATAGAACGGCAATCACAGCAACTCCATCGCCGAAAATGTTGTAATGAGCAGGGAGGAACCATGAAGACGGTTTTGATGGCCGATCGAGTGCGCTACGAGCGAATGAACACCGCCGAATTGCGCGAGACGTTTTTGCTGGGTGAGCTTTGCGCGCCCGGAACAATTCATCTGAATTACATTGATCTCGATCGCGCGGTAGTCGGATTCGCCGCGCCAATCGCCGAGCCTATCGCGCTGCCGGCTGATCCGGAACTGCGCGCCGCCTACTTTACCGAGCGCCGCGAACTGGGTGTGCTGAATATCGGCGGCGCAGGCACAATCACCGTGGAAGGCAAGGGCTGGGAGCTGGACGATCTCGATGTGCTTTACATCGGCCGCGGCAATCGCGAAGTTCTATTTGCGTCGAAGGACGCGGCGGCTCCTGCCGTTTTCTACCTGCTCAGTTATCCGGCTCAAAGGGAGTTTCCGGTCGCGCTGGTGCGCAAAGCCGACGCCGCGCCCACCGAGTTGGGCTCATTTGAAACCTGCAACAAGCGCACCATCACCAAATTTATTCATCTCGAGGGCGCACGTAGCTGCCAGTTGGTGATGGGTGTAACGCATCTGGCCGCGGGTTCAAACTGGAACACAATGCCTCCGCACACGCACATGCGGCGCTCAGAGATATACATGTACTTCAACCTGCCGCCCGAGGCGCGCGTCGTCCACATGATGGGGCCTCCGGATGAGACCCGCCATCTGCTGGTCGCCGACAAGGGCGTGGCGATTTCGCCTGGCTGGTCGGTTCACGCCGGGGTGGGCACGCGGGCCTATAGCTTCTGCTGGGGCATGGGTGGCGAAAACCAGGACTACGCCGATATGGACCCCGCGCCGGTAGAGAGTTTGCGGTAAGCGGAGTGGAAGCTGCCGCGGATTACAGCTTAAGGAAGAACACCGGGGCCAGCGATGCGCAGATGGCGGCGACCTGCAGCGCGATTACGCCCAGTGTCTGCCGTGGTGCTTTAGGCAGCCATCTGATCGCGAAGATCACCAGAACAGGAAGTTGTCCCACCATCAGCAGTTGCCACAGATGAGCTGCAGCGCCTTCATCGGCCTCCCGGGCTATACCATAAAAGGCGAGATGGATGGCCACGATGGCCAGCGCGCTGAGAGACATTGCCATGGGAATCATTGCGCCTGGCAGTCGCACGATAGCGCCGAATGAGACGGCGCTCAAATGGGCCGGTCTTCCGAAACCCGCGATGACGCGCTCGCGTAGCGCAGACAGAATCACATTCACCAAGTCGTGGGGTTTACTGCGGCCGGTCACCAGAAGTTCCTCAAACTCCTCTCCATACCGCTCCCTCCAACTGCGGGGGTAGAGTTTTATCAGGTAGTGAGCGAGTTTCGGATTCATAGAGCCTCCAATCGCTTCAATCCTGTCTTTGCGAAATGCCGAAGCGTGGTGAGTTTAGCCCGCAAAACTTCGATGCCCGCCGGTGTAATCCGATACGGCCGGCGCCGATCTTCAGGCGGGAGCGGCTGAATCCAACCTTGCTCTTCCAATCGGACAATCGCGCCATAAAGGGTCCCCGGGCCCAGACGCGAGCCACAAAGACGCTCAATGTCATCAATCATCGCGTGCCCATGCTTCGGACCCTCCGCCAGACTGGCCAGCACCAGCAGGGGCGGGTCGGAATAGTGGCCATTTTCCTGGGCCGGTTCGGCTTTTACTACGTGACGCGTACTACGCATGACGTAGTTATCCCACAGTGGAGCGCCTGTTGCAAGCAAATTCTTCATGGGTTCAAGAAAGTGCCCTTCGGAATCTCAGTCACAGCGCAATCCAGACCCGCCGCATGGACACCAAGACCGGGCGGCTCATAGAATTGCGCTGGGTTTCATGACCGTAAACATGCAAGCGTCTGTTGAAGTGAACCGAGAATCCCCCGGGTTGGAGTAGTCATGAGGATTTTATCCACACAGTTTTCATTCATGCAGTTCCGATCTTCGTTGAAAACGTTGCGCAGCAATTCGGGTGAGCCCTGGACCATTAGCCGTTCGGCGCGCAGAACACTCCCGTTCGCGCTGGCAGCATTGCTCGCACCGGCTTTATTCGCCTGCGCTGCATCCGCGCAGTCAGGTCCGCTGGTGCTCGATCGCGGCCGGGGTGTCATGTCGCTCGAACCGTATGCGCCCAACATTCTGCGCATCACAATGAGCACCGACAAAGCCTCCGCGACCGCTGCTCCGGGATACGGGTTTGTAGCGCAACCCTCGGCCGAGGGATGGACGCACCAGCACAACGCGGATGGTTCCGACGTGTACCGCTCGGCGCGCATGGTGGTCCGCATCGCTCCGCCAGATCTACCCAAGGACCAACTGCCGCAGGCCATGCCGCTCGATGATTTGAATAACCAGTTGCGCGAACATTATTTCGGCGGAGGCGGCGGATGGGGCGGCCCACACAACGACGCGCTGCAAGTCATCACGGCCGAGGGCAAGACGCTGTTGCACATGCGCACGTGGCAAATGTTTCCGTCGCGGCCCGACCCCGCCGAACCCAATGCCAAGGTCTTTCGTGTTGGCGCCAACTTCGACTCGCCTGCCGACGAGCACTACTACGGCCTTGGCCAGCAGCAGAAAGGCTGGATGGACCTGCGCGATCGCGAAATTCACTGCTGGCACGAATACAGCGCAATTGGCGGCGAAGACCTGTGCGTGCCGTTCATGGTTTCAAGCCGCGGCTACGGCCTGGTGTGGGACAACCCTTCGAAGACCACTATCGATCTCGGCTTCAATCAGCGCAATGCCTGGTCGTCTGAGGTGGGTGACCGCGTCTCCTATTTCGTGATCGCCGGCAACACCAGCGACGAGATCTACGAGGGCTACCGTCTGCTCACCGGCGCTACGCCCATGCTGCCGCGCACTGTCTACAGCTATATCCAGAGCAAGGCGATATATCCCACGCAGGACCAACTGCTGGATGTGGCCAATGAATATCGTAAGAAGAACCTGCCGCTGGGCGTGATGGTGGTTGATTTTCTGAACATGACGAAGCAGGGCGAGATGGATCTCGACCTGAAGCGCTGGCCCGATGCTGCTGCGATGAATCGCGAGTTGCATGCCATGGGCGTGGATTCGTTGCTGAGCGTGTGGCCGCACTACTCCAGGGACACGCAATTCTACGACATGTTGCAAAGCAAGGGCTGGCTGATTCACACGCCCGACGGCAAACCTGATCCCGGGGGCTTCAAAGATGTGATTGGACCCAATATCGATACCACCAATCCTGAGGCTGCCCGCTGGTTCTGGGCGGCTATTCGCGACCGGTACATCAAGCCCTACGGATTCGATTACATCTGGCTCGATGAGACTGAGCCGGATATCGATCCTGCCAAAGATGTCTTCTATGTTGGCTCGGGCCTGCGCTACTACAACGTGTATCCGCTGTTTCACACGGCCTCGGTCTACGAAGGCTCACGGCGCGACTTCGGCGACAGCCGTCGCGTATTCATCCTGGCGCGAGCGGCTTACCTGGGCGCGCAGCGGAACGGCACGGTCTTCTGGTCGAGCGACATTCAATCCACCTGGGACATGCTGCGGCGGTCGATCCCGGCGGGCCTAAACTTTACCGCCAGCGGAATGCCTTACTGGGACACCGACATCGCCGGCTTCTTCTCGCCGCAGATTCCCGCCGACTACCGCGCCGAGCATAAGCCACTCATTGATGGCTCGGACGCGCGTGACGTGATTGCCAACTACGAGGACTATCCCGAGCTCTTCGTGCGCTGGTTCGAGTGGGGAGCGTTTCAGCCGGTGATGCGGGCCCACGGCGAGCGGAAACATAACGAGGTGTGGGCGTATGGCAAGCAGGCCGAGCCAATTCTTGAGAAGTATCTTCGGTTGCGCTACACGCTCATGCCGTACACTTACTCGCTCGCGTATCGCACGTACCAGACCGGCGCTCCATTCATGCGCGCACTCTTCATGGATTTCCCTCACGATCCTAAAGTTGCGGATATCGGAGACGAGTACATGTTTGGCCCCGCATTTCTTGTTGCTCCAGTAACCGAGCAGGGCGCAACCAGCCGCGAGGTTTATCTGCCCGCCGGTTGCGACTGGTACAACTACTGGACCAATCAACGCCTTCATGGCGGACAAACTGTAAAGGTAAATGCTCCCATCGATACGCTGCCGCTGTTTGTGCGGGCCGGCAGCATCGTGCCTACTGCGCCAGAATTCAACGGCTGGCAGAAAATGTTGAAGATTGCATCGATACACGTGTATCCCGGCGCGGACGCGAGCTTTACTGTCTTTCAGGATGACGGCACGACCTACGCGTACGAGAAGGGCGGCGGTGCAGTTACAAAGCTGATCTGGGATGACAAGACGCAGCAGCTGAAACATGAGGGAGTGGCGCTGACGGGAGCAGCAATCACAGTAATCGGGAAGTAGGCGGCGGGCTTGAAGTATGAGCAGCTGGTGCCCCACCCTCGACGCGTTTCTGTTCTTGTCGCCAGTCTGCATTTCTCACCGATGGGATGGCTGACGCACGCTGCGGCGTACCCCCCGCCCCCCCGCCACCGCCCGGGTGTCTTCCGCAGGATCTTGTATTCAGGATGGTTGCAGGCATTGATCTGTATCAAAATCTGTCTTTTGAAGAACTTAAATCTCAAGATCTTGAAAAGAAGGAACTTGCAGCGGAGCTGAATGGACATGACCGCAGGCTGCTGCTGAAAAACGAGCAGCCTGGTCGAATTACCTGCATTCAAGCTTAGCGAATCGGCTGATAAAACAAGCAAACGAACGGTTGTCGCAAGTGGCTGAAGAGCGGTGAGTTGAATGATCTCTCAAGAAGTGTGAGCTTGACTGAGAGAGGGAGGGCCGATGGCCAGCATTTCTCAGAGCATGGGCAAGAGGTCGTGAGAAATGCAGGCAACGGTGGGATTGAACAGACTGTGCCTATTCCGGAGCCCGATTGAACCCCTCAAGAGTTTTTACTCGCAGCGCAAAGCATTCATAGGATCGATCCTCGTGGCTCTCCGCGCCGGCAGCCAGCATGCCAGCATGGCAGCAAGGACCATGACGCAGGGCGCGAAGCAAATAACGATAGGATCGTTCGCGCTCAAGCCAAATAAAAGGCTGGCCATGATGCTGCGTAGAAATATCGCGCCCACAACTCCGATGATTGAGCCTGCAATCGCCAGTCTTATTCCCTGCTGAAGAACCAGGCGGACTATATCGCGCGAATTTGCGCCCAGCGCCATGCGAACGCCGATCTCCCGGGTGCGTTGCGAAACGGTAAAGGCCATCACCGCATACACGCCAACCGCGGCCAGGGCCAAGGCCAGCAGCGAGAATCCCCCCAGCAGCACGAGGTCGAAATTTCGCAGCGAATCGGAATCCGTCAGCATCGATTCCATGCTCTTCACGTCGAAGACAGGCGATTGTGAATCCACTTCGGCCACGGCGGCTTTGATTGCATGCAGCAAATCGCTCTGCCCCTGGCGGTTGCGGACCGCGATCGCCATGCTGGCTTCAACCAGCGGACGCATTGAATCGGGAACCTGTGTATAGGGATAGTAGGCTGTCGGTTCGATCGCGACGTCCGCACCCCAGTGGCGAACATCGGCAACCACCCCAACCACCTGGCACCACTGGCTCCCTTTGACCCTCGGCTTCATTCGTTTGCCCACGGCACTCTCGCCCGGCCAATACTTGCGCGCAAGGCTCTCGCTCACAATGGCCACAGGCGCGGAGTCAGACCTGTCCTGCTCATTGAATGCGCGCCCCTGCAGCACAGGTATTTCGAGGGTGCGGAAATAATCCTCGCCGACGGCCCGGTACCGGGTTACGACTTCACCCTGCGCCAGCGCCGGCGTATTGCTTTCTGTATCGATGGGCATGGATGGATCGGTGCCGCTGAGAGGAAGATCGCGTGCCACTGCGGCCGATTCCACGCCGGGAATCGCACGCACCCGATCGACAACATCGTGGTAGAAACCCGAGAGGCGCGGCCCGCTCAATTGCGAAGGCGCGGAAATTCTGAAGCTGAGCACTTGCTCGGGAACAAAGCCGAGCTTCGCGTTTCTGAGCGACCACAAACTTTTCAGCGCCAGTCCGGTTCCGATCAGCAACATGCATGCAAGCGCGGTCTCAGTGATCACCAGCAGCGAGCGGTGCCGGCCGAATCCACGGCCGGCTGATCCGCCATGCTGCCGCAGGCTCTCATTCAGGTCCACGCGTGCAGCTTCAATTGCAGGCGCGATTCCAAACAGAACTCCCACAATCGCCGAGATCAGCAGCGTATACCCGAGCACCGCGGCGTCAATGCCGGTCTGTTCAATGCGCGGCACCGAAGGCGGATGGAGGGCAAGCACCGAACGCAGCAGCACAAGCGCAATGGCAATTCCACTAACGCCTCCCGCGCTAGCCAGCAGCAAGCTCTCAGTGAGCAACTGGCGAAAAATGCGCATGGGAGGAGCACCGAGCGCAGTGCGGACGGCCATCTCGCGCCGGCGGCCTGCGCCCCGGGCAAGCAGAAGATTGGCGACGTTGGCGCAGGCAATCAGCAGCACAAATCCAACGCAGCCCATCAACATCAGCAGCGCCGGCCGCACATTGCCAGTGAAGGCATCGTTAAGAGTCTGCAGGAAGACGCCAAAACCAACATCGCTGCTCGGATTATCACGGTGCAAACGAGTCGATACGGCGTCGAGTTCGCTGCGCGCCTGCTTCAGACTCACTTCATCCGGCAGGCGGATAATGCCGCTCAGCCAATGAACATTCGGGGATGAACTGATTCCGCTATCGCGCCGCAGTTGCAGTAACGTCCACAGCAGTTCCTTGCCATCGAGGCCGTTGAACCCAGCCGGCATGACACCGATCACGGTATAAGGCACTCCGTCAACCTGAATGGGTTTCCCGACGATGTGAGGATCGGCTCCAAAGCGGTCTCTCCAGAAAGCGCAGCTGAGCATCACGAATTGACCAGCCCCTGATTGGTCTTCCTGCGGAGAAAAGAGCCGACCCAGCAGGGGCTGCACGCCGAGAAGGGGAAGGAAGTCATAAGAAACAACTCCCCCTGAAATGCGCTGCGGCGGCTCTCCAGGGCTGCTGATATTGAATTGCCAGGAAACATGCGCGCCCATTTTGGCCAGGAGCCCGCCCTGCTGCTTCCAATCAAGAAAGTCCTGGGTGGAGAAGAGATTGCTGGCCCCGTTCGCCTGGCGTTGATGCACCACTGCGAGGCGGGAGGAATCACGCGCTGGCCACGACTTGAGCAGGACCGAACGAATCACGCTGAACATTGCTGTGTTGGCGCCGATTCCAAGCGCCAGCGTTAGAACGGCCGCAATGGTGAAGCGCCTGGACTTAACCAGCGACCGGACTCCGAAACGAATGTCGTTAAACAACTTGTCCATAGCGGAGGGCAACCTCTTGGAAAGAAAGACGGCGACTAGAGGCGGTTGTCATGGGCTACGCAAGGAAAAATCATCGAGCCCCGCATCCCACGAAAGTCTGCCCAGTCAACCCGAATTCGGGATGGTATTTGACTTCCGCCATGCTAATATCATCGCAATTGAGCCCATACATCGGGTAAGCGGCGCATCAGTTTCCAGAGGGAATCCGGCGGGTATAGAAAGATGTTCCCGTTCTTCCGCTCCCCCGGAGCCGCGAACCCATTGCAGCCTCTCCGGCGCAAGTTGTCCCCAGGCTATTTCGCAAGCTGGCTCAACACTTTGAGTTTAGGGGTCATAGATTATGAAAAGAGTGCTGCCGCTTTCGCTGTGCTTTCTGTTTATTGCCTCGTTCTCTTGCGTTGCGCAAAACGCTGCATCGCCAATCGAAACCTTGAAAAACGCTTATGCCGCCTCGGGCAGCATCGTGGTTCTCGACAAGAACACGATCCTGATCCAACCGAAAATGCCTGCGCCGGTGTGCGCGATGCCGAAAATTGAAGACGGCAAGACGACCTGGCAGTTTTATTCCTTCCCCCTAGCGTCCATCACCGTTCGCCTGACCGAGGTAGACGAGACGCTGATCAGCGAGGACCGCGTGTTTACGGGTGACGAGGCGCCGAAGAGCTACAAGCCCGGCGACAAAGGCGACACCACGATGATTGTGATTGCCGGCAACGAGGGCAAGCAATTCCACACGCTCATCTACGATCGCGACAAATTCGTGCAGCTTGGTCCCGGGCCGCATTCAAGCAAAGAATACGATCAGGCGCCGGATGACACGCTGGCTTTTGGGCTCACGTTCTCAGATCCCGTCTCGGCACGCGCCTTTGAGATCGCACTGAAGAATGCGGTACTCGAAGCAAAGGCGCAGGCGCAGATCGAGCGCCCCTGAACGGTTTTAATTCAATCGACAAACCTGCCGATTGCCCGTCGTTGCGGCGCACGTGGCTGTAGTGATGAGCGCGCAATTTGTGCTGAGTCGCAGGCAGGTGTACGGGCCAGGAGACCCGTACGACAACCGCGCTGGAGCGCGGCGCTACTTTTCTTCGCCGCTCTTCAGCTTGGGCACAAACCCCTCCGCGCCCGGTGTGAGCAATCCGGCCTGTGCGTAGGTCATCAGCTTGTCGCGCGTGTCGGTAATATCGAGGTTGCGCATGGTGAGCTGGCCGATGCGGTCGCGGGGCGAGAAGGCTGAATCGGTCTTCTCCATCGAAAGCCGCTCGGGTTTGAAGGTCAGGTTGGGCGACTCGGTGTTGAGGATCGTGTAGTCGTTTCCGCGGCGCAGTTCAAGCGTAACCGTGCCGGTGACGGCGCTGGCCACCCAGCGTTGCGCGCTCTCGCGAAGCATGATCGATTGCGGATCGAACCAGCGGCCCTGGTAAAGCAGGCGGCCGAGCTTGCGGCCGTTCTCGCGATACTGCTCAATGGTGTCTTCGTTGTGGATGCCGGTGACGAGCCGCTCGTAGGCAATGTAGAGCAGCGCCAGTCCGGGCGCCTCGTAGATGCCGCGGCTCTTGGCCTCAATGATTCTGTTCTCAATCTGGTCGCTCATGCCCAGGCCATGACGGCCGCCAATGCGATTGGCTTCGAACAGCAATTCCACTGAGTCGGCAAAATCACGGCCGTTGAGCGCGACGGGTGTGCCTTCGTGGAAGGTGACCGTCACCTCTTCGGATCTCACGTCTACATCGCTGCGCCACGAAGCAACGCACATGATCGGCACGACGATTCGCATGCTGCTTGATAGGTGTTCAAGATCCTTGGCCTCGTGGGTTGCGCCCAGCAGGTTTGAGTCAGTGGAGTAGGCCTTCTCCGCCGACATCTTGTACTCGAATCCGGCCTTCTGCATAAAGGCAGACATCTCGGCGCGGCCGCCCAGCTCGTCGATGAATGCCGGATCGAGCCACGGCTTGTAGATCTTGAGATCCGGATTGACGAGCAGCCCGTAGCGATAGAAGCGCTCGATGTCGTTGCCCTTGAAGGTCGAGCCATCGCCCCACACGCTCACGTCATCTTCTTTCATGGCGGCAACGAGCATGGTTCCGGTGACTGCGCGGCCGATGGGCGTGGTGTTGAAGTAGGCGACTCCAGCAGTGGTGATGTGGAAGGCGCCGCTTTGCAACGCGGCCAGGCCTTCGCGTACAAGCTGGGATCGACAGTCGATGAGGCGGGCGTTCTCGGCACCGTATTCGAGCGCGGCGCGGGGAATTGCCTCGTAATCGTCTTCGTCGGGCTGGCCAAGGTTCGCGGTGTAGGCATAGGGACGCGCGCCTTTGAGCTTCATCCAGTGCAGCGCTGCGCTGGTGTCGAGGCCGCCGGAAAAGGCGATGCCGACCTTCTGGCCGACGGGTAGATTTTCAAGGATGGTGGACATTGCGATTGCGCTCCGGAGAAAAGGGCAGTGTTGAATAGAAAGCCAACGTCTATTTTACGGGTTGCCGCATTGGTGGTCGTTAAAGGCCCTTAGCGCGGCCTTAAACCGGCTTAAAGTGGCCTTAAAGGGCGCTTATTGCCTGCAAGAACGCACCCGAATGCAGCAGTTTTCTGGCCGAGCTGTTTGATAACTCGTTGATTTATATGGTGACGCTTTCACAGTTTCACAGTGGCTGTGCAGGAGGGGGGTGGGGGGATATTTATTCTTTGGTAAACATTTGAGGGCTTCAACATCAAAACGCGGACGTGGAGCTGGAGCGAAGGAGTTGAATGGCGTGCTGGTATAAGCATGAGAGTATTGTGCGCCGGTGGAGCGTAATTACATGCAAGGCGGGGCAGCGAATTAGCAGGTTAGCGCCGCGATGCGACGTTGGCGTTGCTGGCGCAACGTTGGCGAGTTAGCGGTGAGGGAGTGCATTCCCCGGTCCCCAAAAGCTAGGGACCGGGGGCACTCGGCTTTGTGATCTCCCACCCTTTTCACGATGAGACTGTGAAAAGGATGGGGCACCCAGTTTCGTTCGGCACGAAAGAGCTGAAAGCTGAGAGCTAAGAGCTGCTTTTACACGTTGTACGTCGACGACGAAACTCTGCCGCCATGCCCGGTCCAATTGGTGTGGAAGAATTGGCCGCGGGGCTGGTCGATGCGCTCGTAGGTGTGTGCTCCGAAGAAGTCGCGCTGCGCCTGGAGCAGGTTTTGCGGCAGGCGCGCCGTGCGGTATCCGTCAAAGAACGCGAGCGCCGTTGAGAAGGCCGGCGTGGGCACACCCATCTTGACCGCATTCACCAGCGCCTTGCGCCACGAGGCCTGGTATTTGTTCAACGCCGACGAGAAGAAGCTGTCGAGCAGCAGGTTTTCGAGCGCTGGATTGTTGTCGAACGCCTCTTTGATCTTGCCCAGAAAGATGCTGCGGATGATGCATCCGCCGCGCCACATCAGCGCGATGCCGCCCATGTTCAGGTTCCAGCCGTTCTCTTTGGCGGCGGCGCGCAGCAGCATGTAGCCCTGCGCGTAGCTGATGATTTTGCTGCAATAGAGGGCGCGGCGCACATCTTCAATAAATGCAGCCCGGTCGCCGACGTCAGTCTTCGCGGGACCTTCGAGAATTTTCGACGCCTCCACGCGCTCCTCTTTCAGCGCCGACAGGCAGCGCGCAAACACGCTCTCGCCGATCAGCGTCACGGGCTGGCCGGTATCAAGCGCGCTGATCACGGTCCACTTGCCGGTGCCCTTCTGGCCGGCGGTGTCGAGAATCTTGTCGACCAGCGGCGAGCCGTCTTCGTCTTTTTTTGCGAATATCTGCGACGAAATTTCGATGAGGTAGCTGTCGAGCTCGCCCTTGTTCCACTCGGTAAATACGTCGTGCAGTTCGTCGGGCGAGAGACCGAGACCGTGCTTGAGCAGGTCGTAGGCTTCGCAGATGAGCTGCATGTCGCCGTACTCGATGCCGTTATGCACCATCTTTACGTAGTGGCCAGCGCCGTCTTCGCCCACCCAGTCGCAACAAGGCGTGCCGTCTTCAACTTTTGCGGCGATGCCCTGGAAGATGGGCTTCACAAACGGCCATGCAGCGGGATTGCCGCCAGGCATAATTGATGGGCCGCGGCGCGCGCCCTCTTCGCCGCCGCTGACGCCGGTGCCGATGAAGAGAATTCCCTTCTCGCTCAGTGCCCTGGTGCGGCGATTGGAATCGGTATAGAGCGAGTTGCCGCCGTCGATGACGATGTCGCCGGGCTCAAGGTGCGGCACAATGTGGTCGATCATCTGGTCGACGGTGTCGCCGGCCTTGACCATCAGCATTACGCGGCGCGGACGCTTGAGCAGGCAAATGAAATCTTCAATGGAGTGAGCGCCGACAACCTCGGTGCCTTTGGCCTCGTTGTTGACGAAGTCGTCGACTTTCGAAACTGTGCGGTTGAAGACGGCGACTTTGAATCCGTGGTCGTTCATGTTGAGGACCAAATTCTGTCCCATGACGGCAAGACCGATGAGGCCGATATCGCAGGTTGCATCTGGCATATGTTTCTCTGAACGTCGATTTTAACAGTGACGGTGGCTCGTGAACGGTGAACGGTGAACGGTGGACGGTGAACGGTGAACGGTGGACCGTGGACCGGGAACCGTGATTCGTCGATCTTCGATGCAACGCGTGCGAGCTGCCCTTCACAGACCATGCGCCGCCAGCTTAGTATTTGCTCCGTGGAACTATTGGTGCTTGACGGCCAGCCGATGAAGGCGGCCGACATTGAAGCAGTTGCGATCGCCAGCCGCAAGGTTGAGATTGCTGAAGAAGCAAGAACCCGCATCGCCGCCAGCCGCGGGGCAATTGAACAGATTCTGGCTGAGGGTCGCACGGTCTACGGCGTCAACACCGGTTTTGGCAAACTGAGTGACGTTCATATCCGGCCTGAGAGCCTGGGGGCGCTGCAGGTGAACCTGGTGCGCAGCCACGCGGGCGGCGTGGGGCAACCGCTCTCTGTGCCTGAGTCGCGGGCCATGGTGCTGCTGCGGGCTAACGTTCTGGCCAAGGGATTCAGCGGCGTGCGGCCGGAGCTGGTTGAACTGCTGGTGGCCATGCTGAATGCCGGTGTCACGCCGGTGATTCCTGAAAAGGGCTCGGTGGGGGCGAGCGGGGATCTCGCCCCGCTGGCGCACCTTGCGCTGGTGACGATCGGCGAGGGCGAAGCGTGGATTGCCGGCGAACGGCTGCCGGGCGGCGAAGCATTGCGCCGCGCTGGCTTAAAGCCACAGGTGCTGGCGGCCAAGGAGGGCCTTGCGCTGCTGAACGGCACGCAGGCCATGAACGCCGTCGGACTGCTGGCGCTGGAACGCGCGCGGCGGTTGGTGCGGCTGGCCGATGTGGCCGGAGCCATGTCGCTTGAAGCGCTGCGGGGCACTCCGGTTGCATTTGACGAGCGCATTCATCGCGCGCGGCCCCATGCCGGGCAAATCGCAGCGGCCGAGCATCTGATTGCATTGCTTGCGGGGAGCGAGATTCGCGAGTCGCACCGCGAACACGACAACCGTGTGCAGGATGCGTATTGCCTGCGCTGCATGCCGCAGGTTCACGGCGCCGTGCGCGACGTGCTTGAACACGTGGCTGCGATTCTGGAGATCGAGTCAGGCTCGGCGACCGACAATCCGCTTATTTTTCCACTATTCACCGCCAATGAGTCAGAGCGCGTGAGCGCCGCTCTTCAGGGCGGCAATTTTCATGGAGCGCCGCTGGCCTATGCGTTCGATTACGCGGCCATTGCGCTCACCGATCTGGCGGGAATTACCGAGCGGCGCATCGATCGCCTGCTGAATCCCGACATAAACGAGGGTCTGCCGCCATTTCTGTCAGCAGGCGCGGGGCTGCAGTCGGGATTCATGATTGCGCAAATTGCCTCGGCTGCGCTCATCAACGAGTGCCAGGTTCTGTCGCATCCGGCATCGACGGGGACGATACCGACCAGCGGCGGCAAAGAGGATCACGTATCAATGGGCATGACCGGCGCGCTCAAGCTGCGGCAGATCGTGGAGAATGTGGAGTGCGTGGTGGCTATCGAGCTGATGTGCGCCGCGCAGGGGCTTGAATGCCGGTTGCCGCTCAAGCCGGGCGTCGAGGTGGGCCGCGCGTATGAGGCGGTGCGAAAAGTAGTTGCGCCGCTGGAGCAGGATCGAGTGCTGGCCGGGGACATTGAGAAGCTGGCGGCGGCGGTGAGGGGTGGGAGCTTGGCGAGCTTTTAGCTGAGAGCTGAAAGCTGAGAGCTGCCGGTAACGGTCAGATCGCCCCTGCGAGAAAGCAATGGCGCGCCAGGCGGGTAACCATATCGCGCAGGATTGTTATCATATCAGTAACTCTTTGAAGGGGGAGTTAAACGATTTCAGAAAAATCCTTCTGGCCGGGAGGCCGATTCGAGGAAACTCGCCTGAGGAAAACGAGTAACATATTCATTTGGGGCAAGTTAGGCTAAATTATCGAGTCCGGAGAGGATTTCAGTAAATCGATTCGAAGGTCGATTTTACTATTGATTTTTGAAGAAAAAATCCCTAAAATAGAATGCGATGTAACCTCTGGACATACCGCACTCCCCAAGCCTGCGTCCAAGGTCGATCAAAGCAGAAACTACCCTTCATTCAAGGACAAACAATCGATGGCAAAGCGTCGTGGAAATCCGAACTGGGGCAAACCGGAGCCCATTGGGCCCGTTGTGCCTACAGTTACCTCTTTCGAGCAGATTGTAAAGGAGTTCAAGCTGCCGCCGGATCAGTATATCCGGTCGACTCGCCTGCGTGAGTGGGCCCGCCGTAACAAGAACTCCAAGTACATCCCCGAGGCGCTTCTTGAGGCCTGGGGCTTCGAAATCGAATCGACGTTGTAGCAGTTTGGCCGGTATGCACAGAGACGCCGCCTTCGGGCGGCGTTTTTGCTGTGCGCAGCCTTCCCCATCAGTTCTGCTTTTGATACCCTAGCCCCACACCCATGTAGGGATTGGCTCGATTTTTCCCCGGAGTTCCCTGGTTTGAAACACCCATGGCTTAAAGGGCCCTTTGCGCTTATCTCAATAAGCGCGGGAGTTATCTGCGCCCACGCCGTGCTCAACACGATTTTTCAAGATCACGGCTTCGCCATCTCCTATCTGCTCTGGACTTTCTGGTCTCTATTGGCCGCCTTGGCCTGCCTGTGGCGAGCCTTTCACTGCCCCCTTACCATTCGCACGCATTGGCGGCTGGCTGCCGCTTCTCTCTTCTTCATCTTCATTGCCGCAGCCGTTGAAGCGCCCGCGGAGATCTTCTTTAAAGCTGTACCCACGGTGGCCTCCATCGGAGACTTCTTTTTCTTTGCTTCTTTCGTACCCATCCTCCTATCAATTACTTTGCCGGACGAAGGCGCCTTCAGCCGCTCCACATTTCTGCTCGACAGTTTCCAGGCCGCAGCCTGCACCTGTTTGGCCTACACAGTTCTCTTCGGAGCATTCCCCTTCACCGGCGAGTCAGCGGCGGCCATGCCATATGCGCCGCTTGAGTTCATCTACGACGGCGAATACCTGGCCGTGGTCCTGCTGGCCGCGCTGCGATTGTTTCTGGGGACACGCAACGCACCCGACCGCTATTTCTTCCGCGTTATCCTGCTTTACACCTCGCTCTACGCTGTCTGCTCCGGCATCTATAACCATTACGTCGGCAAGTACAGCCTCACCAATGGGCTGGACGCGCTCAACGACATCCCATCCGCGGCGCTTGCCCTCGCTGCCATCTTCGCGTCCGCCGCCGATACAGGTCCTGACCCGCTGCCAGGCGCCAGCCGTCCCACGCTCGTTCGCCTGATCGACAACGCGCGCCCGGTTTTCCTCTCGCTTGCGCTTATCGGCCTCAGCGCCATCGTGGCGGCCCGCCACTTCGCCGTTGCCTTCGCCTTCATCGTCGGCGCCTTCGTCCTGTACAGCCTGAGAGCCAGCCTGCTGCAAAGCAAGCTGGAACACGCCCAGGCCGCGCTGGAGCAATCAAACAGCCGCCTCTCTGAAATCGCGCTCCTCGACAGCCTTACCGGAGTCTCAAACCGGCGCGGCTTCGACCAGATATTTGCCGTCGAGTGGGGACGCGCCCAGCGCACGCGCCATCCGCTCTCTCTGCTGCTTATCGACGTAGATCATTTCAAGCGCATCAACGACACGCACGGCCACCAGGCCGGCGACCAATGCCTGCGCAATACGGCGCGGTTACTGAGCGCAGCTCTCGACCGGCCTGCAGACCTTATTGCACGCTATGGGGGAGACGAGTTCGCCATTCTGCTGGCTGAAACCGACTCACTCGGCGCATTTACTGTTGCCGGCCGCATCCGCTCGGCTATAGCCAACGACGCGGCCCAGGCATCCATCCCTACCACCCTCAGCATTGGCGTCTCCACCTGGAACGCGCAGGGAGAGGGTGACCCGGACCAGTTGATTCGCGCCGCCGACCGCGCTTTATACGCCGCCAAGCACAACGGCCGCGACCGGATTGAGCTGATTGATTTGCACTCTATCGCGGTGAAGTAGTCGGGTGCGGGGCATTTCTGTTAGTTCAAAACGCCAGACAGTGTCTGACGAATCAAATCATCGCCTAAACAAGGTCGAGGAGCATCCTTTAGGGGCAAAAGCCCACAAGGTTTTTAGCCAATCTCGGCACGGCTGAAGCCGTGACCTGATACAAAGCCGTTTCGTTTTCCGATTCACCAGGCGCTGCCGAGTCCGCAGCGTCTTTGCCGTTTGCTCCCGGCTTAGGCGAGAATAAGAGAGCACCATGCCCCACACCCCTCGCAGCTTCGAGCCTCCCTTTACCGACGTGCCTGGCGCGCTGAACGAGATTCGCGCCGGACGCATGGTTGTTGTGGTTGACGACGAGGACCGCGAGAACGAGGGCGACCTTACGCTGGCCGCCGAATTCGTTACGCCTGAGGCCATCAACTTTATGGCGCGTTACGGACGCGGGCTTATCTGCCTCGCCATCACCGAGGAGCGGGCCGACCATCTGCGCCTGTTTCCCATGACGCAGCAGAACTCTTCGCGCTTTGGCACGGCGTTTACCGAGACGATTGAGGCGCGCGAGGGAGTTACTACCGGCATCTCGGCCGCCGACCGCGCGCAGACCATCCGGACGGCGATCGATCCGCTTTCAACCTCGGCCGATCTTGTCCGTCCCGGCCACGTATTTCCGCTGCGCGCGCGCAAGGGTGGAGTGCTGGTGAGGGCCGGCCAGACCGAGGCATCGGTCGACTTGGCCCGGATGGCCGGGCTGAACCCTTCGGGAGTGATCTGCGAGATCATGAACGACGACGGATCGATGGCGCGCGTTCCCGATCTGATCGAGTTCTGCAAAGAGCATGGGATGCTGATGCTCACTGTGGCCGAGCTGATCCGCTACCGGTTGCGCCACGAGCGCTACATAGTGCGCGCCGGCGAATCGATCATCAACACACGCTACGGCGAGTTCCGCATGATTGCCTACCAGAGCGAGGTGACTGGCGGCGAGAGTCACATTGCGCTGGTGCGCGGCGACCTGTGTCCGAGCTGCCCGGCCTTCCACGATGGCCCGGCGGTGGTGGATCGGATCGGCGAGGCGGGCGAGCCCAGCCAACCCGGGTTGCGTGCCCCATGTCCTCACCCGGTGCTGGTGCGTGTGCACACGCGCTGCACGGCCGGCGATGTTTTTGGAGCGGATTGCCGTTGCCGCGAAACTCTCAACCAATCGATGCGGATGATCGCCGAGGAAGGCTGCGGCGTGATCCTTTACCTGCACAACACGACGCGTGGATTCGAGATTGACCATGCGCCTCAACCGCAGTTCGGACCGGGCGGGGCGGTGCCGCTTACAGGCGCGGCAGAGCCGAGCGGCGGCCGGTTAGTGCTTCATCAGGAACTGCGCACGCGTGAGGGCTCGCAGGCCCGCAGCGGGCGCATTTTGCGCGCCATCGGCCTGGGCGGGCAGATTCTGTCGGACCTGGGCATCCAGCGCATCAGACTGCTGTCAAACACGCCGATGCACATCCCCGCGCTCGAAGGCTTTGGGCTGGAGATTGTGGAGCAAGTGCCAATTCCGGTGGAAGAGTTTGTAAGGCAGGGACTAGGGACTAGGGACTAGGGAATAGGGAACAGAGAATAGGGAATAGGGAACAGGGAACAGAGAACAGGGAACAGAGAACAGAAACAAAAAAGCCTCCTTTGCGGGAGGCTTTCTTGTTGATGATCGAATCGGTGAACTATTGGCTACTGGCTATTGCCTAAAGGCTGTCTTTAGCTCCCCGGCAGCCCCGGTTCCGCGTTCTTGGCGTTCATGCGGATCAGCTTGTCCTTCTTGTATTCGTCCATCAGGGTCCCCATGAAGACGCTGAAGGCCTGGCTCTGTCGCTCATCGCGAATCTGCTCGCGCGTGGCGTCAGAGTTCTTCTTGATTTCGTCGTCGCTGGGCGCCTGCTTGTCGAGGATTTTTGCCACAACACCTGTACGGCCGGTATCGATGGGACCGCTGATGGAGCCCACGCTCAGATCAAAAAGCTGGGGCGCCACCTGGCCCACGTCGCCCAGGTCGGGAACCTGGCCGCTCTCATTCACCGGGTCGCTGGTCTTCACCGTGGCTCCCAGTTCCTTTGCGGCCTTGTTCAGGTCGTTATACTGCTTCGCCTTGTCTGACAGTTGCTGAGTTTTGCTTCTCAGCAGCGCGGGCAACTGGTCGTTGCGGTAGTCGTCAAGCACATGTTGCTTCCAGTCAGCGAATGCGGGAGCGTGTGCGGCCACAATGCCGGTGACCTGGAAGACTGCGTAGCCTTCGCCGGTGGGAGCGAATTGCGGTGGATCGCCCACTTTTGCTTCAAATGCGGTGGCCAGCAGTTGCTTGCTCGATGCCAGCGCCGAAATCACGCCCGAACGCTCAACCGGCGGGCTGGTTACTACCTGCAGATGGTGCGCGGCGGCCGTCTTCTCCAGCCCGCTCTTGTCGGCCTCAGAGGTGAGGTTGCGCGCGTAGTTTTCCTGCGCCTGCGCGCTGGCATCGCGGAAGAGTGTTGCTTGAATCTGCGGCAACACTTCGTTGAGCGCCTGCGCGTGCGCCGTCTGCCTTTCTTCAACCTGGACCACGTGGTAGCCGAACTGGCTCTTCACAATCTTGATGTCGCCGATTTTCTGGGTAAAGATGGCATTGTCGAATTCGGGCACCATGGTCTTGCGCTGCGCAAAGCCGAGTTCGCCGCCCTTGTCTTTGCTGCCCGGGTCATCAGAATACTTCTTGGCCAGCGCGTTCCAGTCGCCGCCGGCCTGCAGTTGCTTCAGCACGTCTTCTGCCTTGGCTTTGGCGGCCGCGTCGGTTTTGGGGTCGGCGCCGGAAGGCACGCTGATAAGAATGTGGCGCGAGCGGGCCTGCTCCTGGGTCTGGAATTCCGACTGGTGCTGGTTGTAGTAGTTCTGGATTTGCTGCTGGGTGGGCTGCGTCAGCCCGCCGGGCACATCGTTGGGCGTGAAGGCAAAATAGGTGATCTTGCGCTCTTCAGGTACCGCGGAGGAGTAGCGTGCTGCGTTTTTCTTGAAGAAACCCTCAAGATCGCTGTCAGACGGGTTGATGGTCTTTTCGAGATCTGCGCTGGCGATTACGGCGTAGTCGAACTTGATTTTCAAGTTCTGCTTGAGATACTGCTCGCGCACGTCTTTGTCGCTGACCGTAACGCTGGCAGTAACCAGGGACTGAAGCCGCTGGATGACGATGCCCTTCTTCATTTCCTCTTCGAACGCCGGCACCGACATGTTGGCCCGCTCGGTGATGATTTGCGTGTACGCGGTCTCACCGATGAATTTGCCGCCGGGGAAGAAGGTTTCCCGGTAGGGCCCGTTTTGCAGAAAGTGCAATACGTCGGCGTCGGTGGCCGTGATGCCCAGCTTATTGGCTTCCTGCAGCAGCACCTGCTGCTGGACCAACTGCTGGCCGACCCTGCTCTGAAAGATCTGCACGATCATCGGGTTGTCAGCATATTGAGGATTCTGCTGCATGAGCTGGCGGCGGGTCATATCCTGAACCGTCTGCATGCTGATGGTGTCGCCCGAGGAAAGAATCCTGCTGTACCAGTGCGGATAGACCACTGCGAAGGTATCGGGGGCCGAAGCTGCGGTGCTCATCAGGCCGGGGATGAGATAAACCACCATAGAAACCGAGGCCACGCCGATCACGACGACGAAAAGGGCCTTGACGATGCGATTGTCTGCTTGCAGAAAACGAATCATGGGCGGGACTAAACCTTCAACTCTCTTGGCGCCTGCAGGTTATGAGCTCTGTTGGGAGAGCCCGAAAAGCGGCCTGCGATGCGCAATTCTCGCACGTTGCGACTCTGCCATTATAGACGACGGGAGACGGGGAGCAGGGAATGGGGAGCAGCGAACAAGGGAACGAGGGAACAGGGAACAAGGGAGCGGTGATCGGTGAGCGCTGCCGACTGCTAACTCCGCTAACGCCGCTGCGCGCAAAAAGCAGGGCGCCTCGAGAGGCGCCCCGCTTTGATTAAGGCTGATCGATCAGCCGATACCGGCAATCACCGCCAGTAGTAAGCTCCGCCCACCATGTAATAGGGGCGATAGTACACCGGCGGATAAGCGTAGTAGGGATAAGCGGCATAGCCTGCCGGGCCATATCCATAGGGATAGCGGCGATAGAGCGTTGGGCCGCCGGGATAAAGACCCTGCGCGAGGCGCAGCGCTTCCTGCTGGCTCACAGGCGCCACGGTAATCGGCGCATTCAAGTGGAAGGTGACCAGGGCTTCAGCCGGAATCCAAACATTTGGTCCGGGAGAAGCGGCTGAGGCTACGGTGCCGGCGGCAGCGCCTGCGCCGGCGCCGATGGCCGCGCCTTCACCGCGTCCGGCAATGCCACCGATGACAGCGCCCAGCAGGGCTCCGCCAAAGGCGCTGCTTGCCGTTCTGCCGCCCTTGCTGGGGCCTTTGACCTTGAACAGGTCAGAGGTGAGCGGATAATTCTGGCCGCCCAGGTCGAGCGAGGTAAGTGAGAGCGCCAGCTCCGCACTACCACCCAGCGATCCCGAGCCAACCTTCTTTACATCGGTTACGACGCCGTGCAGTGTAGCGCCGCGGGGAATGGCCAGCACGCCGCCGAGCGTCACATCGCGGATGACGGTGAACTGGATCGGCGTTCCGTCGGTCGCATGCTTGGTGTCGACCTCTTCAGCCGTGCGCACCTGGAGCAGTGTTCCCTGTGGCAGCGTTATAGGGGCCGTGGCGTATTGATACGAGGGCGCCGGGGGCGGCGGAGGTTGCTGCGAATAATAACGGGGGCGCGGCGGCGGATAACCCGGGTACTGCGGCTGTGGGGGCGGCGCGGGCTGGCCCTGGGCCTGCCCCTGATCGGGGACGGGCTGGTTGATGCCGACTGGAGGTTGTCCCTGATCGGCCAGCGGGGCTGCATTGGGCTGCCCGCCGGACGGACCCTGATCGTTTCCCTGCGGAGCCGGAGCGGCCTGATTGTTGCCGGTCGCGGGCATATCCTCGTCAGGGGCCGGCGCCGCAGCATCCTGGGCTTCCTGCGGGTTGCCGATCTTCAGATTGTTGTTAACTTTGCCCACACCGTTTACGTGTCCGGCAATCGAAGCGGCCAGTTCGCTTTCCGCCAGGCTGGCGACCGTGCCTGACAGCGTAACCTGGCCCTGAATTGTAGCGGCGGTAATCAAATCGTTTTTGAGCGCCTGCGAAGCGTCCAGGGCCTGCACCACATCCATTTCAACCTGGCCGTCGGTACGCTGACCACTGGCCGGGGCGGCTGTGTCACCCTGCTGCGCCGCTGCCATGGCAACCGAGAATACGGCTAAGGCCGACCATGCCAGACTTTGCTCGAAAACTCTCTTCAGCGATGGACGAATCATGTCTTTGTTTCTCCTCTGCCAATCTTTTAGATTCCCGCGCGCGTGAAAAGGACCATCGCGCGAAACCAAGGTGTAAATAGCTGATTCCGGCTCAATTGATTAGACGAGAAATCGCATAAGCCGTCACGTTTAAAAACCCTGCGGCAGAGAAAAAGTTCCGGCAGTACGCGTATATCCAGTCCCCGGTCCGGGTCGGCGGGAGACGCTCACCTGAAGGAGCGAAAGCTGCGGAAGTCGTAGCTTACGCCGAGCGTAAATCCCTGGGGATCCAGATCCTTGCCGTTTAACAGGTTGGACCAGATCTGGTATTCATAGTCGGCCCGCACCCAGAGATGCGGAATGGCATGAACCTCGAACCCTATGGCAGGAGCAAGTACACTGGTGGTCAATATTTGGCTCTTGTCGTTATCCAGCCTGCCGTAGTCAATCAACAGCTTGCCGAAAGGCCGGAACCGGCGGTAGTGGCGAAAGGTGTACATCGGTCCGGCACCCAGGGTGTCCTGGCGGAAACTCGGCCCCAGGTCAGCGCCGCGATCGAAGGCGAGATCCCGGGCTTCAAACTCAATTCCAAGCCCGTCAAAGGGCCTGGGAAGAGTCCCAAGATGCCAATCACCCCAGATGGAATAGCCGAACATGCGGTTTCGGCCCCAGTCGACGTTGAAGTTCGAAGCGCCGGCGCCGATTGTGAAGGGCGAAGGTGCCTGGTATGCGGCTGGGGGCGTTTGAGAAAACACCGGGCTTACGGCGGCAAAAGAGGCTACCGCCAAAATCGCTGAGAGCATCCTGGAACCTATCATTTTGCGTCTCCTGTGGACCCGAAGAATCGTCTCCCCCGCGGCATGATCCGGAAGGGAAGAAGTTCGATTTTGAGGTTGCGATCCAAGGCAAATCATTCGATCAGAAGCTGACACAAAGGAATCCGCTGTTACGGATCCGGTCAACACCAGGAATCAGGGACTATGTTGCTGAAAACAAGTTTCGCACGGATTCGACGGATGTTCGACGGCAAATTATTCAAAGCGTACCTCTAAAGGGATCAAGGCGGCGTCAGACTTTAGTAATGGAGGGCAGACGCCAGCCGGAGGTCATCGCAGGTATTCGGGCCAGTTCGGCGTGATGCGGATCAGGTCGAGGCCGCCTAGGTCCTCGAGAACGAAGTCGGGCGAAGAAGCAGGCACGCAGACGATGGATCGCGTGGGCAGATCGATCGGAGCGAAATCGTCAGAGACCAGTCGCCCTGAACCGTCGGCCGCGAACAAGTACTGCAGGCAGCTTCGTTCGGTGGACCAGCTCAGGTTCTGGCTGGTGCGAATGGAGAAGACGTGGATGCGCTCGACGCGAAAATACTCCACATCGATCAGGAGGGTGCGATCGACCCATTCCCTTGGCGTGATTTTTCCGGCGCGGGTGTCGAACTTGATCGCTTCAAGAGATTTTTGAATGTGCAGCTCGCGGGGCCGGCCGTAGTCGAACATACGATAGGTGATGTCGCAGTTCTGCTGGGTCTCAAGCAGAACGGCTCCCGGCCAAATGGCATGCACCGTTCCGGCGTCGACAAAGATCAAGTCGCCGGTCTCGACGGGAACAATATACAAGCTCGATTCGAGCGTGCCGTCGTGAATCTCATTTTCGATTTGTGCAAGAGTGGTGCCGGGTTTAAGGCCCAGCGCAACGGCTGCGCCGGGTCCGGCAGCGAGCGCGTACCAGCACTCGGTTTTTCCGCGGGGATCGCCGTACTTTTGAGCCATGGCGTCGTCGGGGTGCACCTGGACGCTGAGTTTCTCCTTCGCAAAAATGACCTTTATAAGCAGCGGCGATGCGGTGGAGGGCGCCTCCGGGCCGAGCAGGGCCTGGTGCTCCTCCGCAAAAAGGGCGGCCAGCGTTTTGCCGGCATGCGGACCCGTTGCCACCACCGATTGGTCGCCGGTGAGCCAGACCTCGCCGATGGGCGCGCCGGCGGCCACAATATCAAACCACGGTCGCAGGTCGTCAAAGCCCCACGGGCGCTCAGATAACCACGGATCGATGCGGAAGGGTGCAAGTTGGTGAATAGGTGTTTGCGTCGAAGCTGCCATTGAAGTCGACCGTTTCTGCTTTTAGCGATGCGGACGCGAATCATCAGATTCGGACGGAGCCGGGGGCCCAGCATCGCTCAGACATCGAGAATATTGAACTGCCCATTATCTGAAATTCCAATTTATCAGAGGCGCCGAAACGGACCGCGAACAATAAGCAGCACCTGGGCTTCAAATTGCTCGCACCGCAGGTGTTTCAGGCCATGATATCCTCGTCCCAATATGCCCCGACCGGCCCTCGCATTGCTGTGTGGAATTGCGTTTATTGCCCTGGCGCAGACGGCTGCGGCGCAAAAGTTTCTTCCGAAAACGATCCAGTTCAAAGGCGATCCCGAATACAGCGACGAAGAGCTGATGGCTGCCGCGGGATTGAAGAAGGGCGTAGTGCTGGATTATGCGGAGATGAACGACCACTCCAAGCTGCTTATGGACTCGGGCATGTTCGCTTCGCTGGCATTCAAGTTCGACGGCCAGGACTTGATCTTCATGGTCACGCCTTCGACGGAGCTCTACCCGATCCATCTTGAGAATCTGCCGCTGGCGCCGGGTAAGGAACTGGATGGCAGGCTGCACGATATGCTTCCGCTGTATCACGGCAAGGTGCCCGCGGACGGAGGGCTGGAGGAAGGTGTTCGCGCCGCGCTCGAGAAGATGCTGTCGGAACGCGGGATGACGGCGACGGTGACCGCGACGTCTTCAGCAGTGCTGGGATCGAAGAAGATGGGCGCGGTAAATTATTCGATTGCCAATCCTGCGGTAGGGGTTGGCGATGTGCAAGTGTCGGGCGTGTCTGCGCAGTTTCTGCCTACGGTGCAGGGCGTGATTAAAAGGGCCGCGAAAACGCCATTCGATACCGACAACTCCGCCGGCAACCTGGAACGCGCGGTGGAAATGTACTACGAAGACCAGGGATATGCGGCGGTGAAGGTGCAGGCCACGCAGGCTGGGAATCCAGTGGCGACGGCAGACGGCATTCAGGTGCCGTATTCGCTGACTGTGCAGGAGGGCAAGGTGTACGCCATCGGGACAGTGAGCCTGCCTGCCGATTCGCCGGTGACATCGGCCGAGGTAGACAAGATCCTTTCGCGCAACGCGATTTCGTCGCAGGGCGTGCGGCTGCGTACGGTGTGGCAGTTGCTTTCGATCCGATATAAATCGAAAGGCTTTCTCGACTGCAAGATCGCGCCTCACCCTGAGTTCAACGATGCAGCCGGCACCGTGAATTACACGGTCGATGTTGCTTCTGGCCCGGTTTACCACCTGGGATTTGTGAAATTCGACAATGTGAGCGATCAGCTCCGCAGCTTGCTGATGCATTACTGGCAGATGATGCCGGGCGACGTTTTCGATGAGAGCTACGTATCGAATTTCATCGTGAAGGCGCAGCAGGAGGATCCGGTGCTGGCGCGGACGCTGGCCGGCGTAAAGACTACGTTCGACGCAACTGCCGATCAGCAGACGCACGACGTGAACGTGGTTATCCATCTGGCGCGGTGAGCGTGGCGCATTTATTCTCGTGCCATGATGCATTCAGTGCTCTTCGAAAACATGTTTCATCTGCCGCTCTCGGTGGCCGAGAAGCTGCTTCGTCCGGTGGTTGTATACCTGGTGCTGGTGGTGCTGCTGAGGCTGTTTGGCAAGCGCGAGCTGGCGCAGCTTAACCCATTCGACCTGGTGGTTCTGCTCTCGTTGTCGAACACCGTGCAGAACGCCATTATCGGCGACGACAACTCGGTAACGGGCGGCGTGATAGGCGCCTTTGGACTGCTGGCCATCAACTGGTTTGTAGTCAGGCTGCTCTTCAAGTCGCAACGGCTGACGCACGCGCTTGAAGGCCGCTCGACCACACTGATTCTCAACGGCCAGGTCGACAGCCGTGCCCTGGAGCGTGAGTCGCTTACCCGCGAAGAACTGCTCTCAGTGATTCACAAGCAGGGGTTCCAGGGGATTCACCAGGTGCACCGCTGCGACCTTGAACCGAACGGCACGTTTTATGTGGAAGCAATTGAGCCGTCGCTGGCAGACAAGCGCCATGAGGAACTGATGCGCCAGTTGGAGGCATTGCGGGCGCAGGTGGCAGGGCTTGGAGCGCAGCCGGCGGGAGAATGATCTTCGGGCTTGACGCGATCTCGACTCAGCGGAGCATTTCGATCGAGACTCCTAGTTTGGCTTGCTTCCATACCTTGTCCGTGGTCCAGGCTATAGCGGCCCGCGCCGAGGCCAACGCCAGGCAGGCTCGATCGCCAAGAGAGAGTTCCGGATGAATGCGAGAATACTCAGCTGCCAGTTCGGCCTCAGTCGTATTGAACGGAACAAGCTCGACGTCTGCGAGGAGCGCATATAGTTTCTCCGCCGTCATCGATGTGCTGTCGCGGTACAGGCGGGTCAGGATTTCACACCAGCTAACGGAACTGAGGGCGACCCTGACGGCTGCGCCCGAATCGAGGGAAGCCAGAAGCGCGGCCACCTTGTCTCCGCCTGATTCATTCAGGACGAGCGCGAGAACCGCCGACGCATCCAGGACGATGTTATTCGCTTGCTTCACGAGCCGCTTCCGCGTGTCTTTCAGCGATGAATTCGTCCAGGAGTCCCTTCAAACTGCCGCGTTTCTCGATGATTCCCACGCGGATGCTCTCCAAAGCCATCTTGCGGGTCATAATCCTGATCCCGTTAGGTTCGCTGATTATCGTCAGCCGCTCGCCTTGTTCGAGGCCGAACTCCCTTCGAATAGCTGCGGGGAGGACTATTCTGCCACTTTCACCCAACACTACCGTTTCAGTCATAATGTGCCACCAGATTATGATAATGCCATATTCCTGTTGATATGCCAAGTATTCACCATCGTGCCGGACTTGATAGACAAACGGCGAAAATGGGTGCGAATTAGCCAAAATATTTCGCTTGCAGATATATCCGTTCCGGATATAATGCACCCATGAGCACTCAATCCGTTCCCGGCCTCCCCCTCTCTGCCGCAGTTTTTGCCGTCCTGCTTTCATTGGCCGAAGGCGAGAAGCATGGCTACCAGATCATGAAAGACGCGTTGACTCCCGATGGTGGCTCCATCCGCCTCGGTCCTGGAACGCTTTATGGCTCTCTCGATCGCATGATGCGCGACGGGTTGGTAGCCGAGTCAGGAGTCTCAGACGACGAACGCAGGCGCTACTACAAGCTGACCGCCGACGGCCACCGCGCGCTGGTAACGGAGCTTGAACGGCTCGATTTGGCCGTACGCGCAGGCCGCTCGCTGGGCTTGATGCCGAACAGGAGCCGCTCATGACCGGCGAACGGGTCGAAAAACTCTATAACCTGGCTCTGCGCCTTTATCCTGAGCGCTTCCGGTTGGCCCACAGGCCGGCCATGCTCCAGGCATTCCGCGATGCTTGGCGCGATGCTTCATTGCCGCGCCGTCAACTCTGCTCATTGATCGTTTCCGATCTCGCTAAATCTCTCGTTAAGGAGCACGTCGCAATGATTCGTGACGCATTCGGCCGCCCCGCATTGCTGTTCAATGCTGTGGTGCTGGCTGGCATCTCCACGGTGCTGGCCCTTTTTCTCTACGCGATTCCCCAGCAGGTGCTGCGCCTGGGCGCTAACGACCCGCAGATCGCCATGGCCGGCGATGCCGCCGCGCGCCTTGAACAGGGCCAACCTCCATCAGAAGCCGTTCCCGCTGGATCGGAAGTGGACATGGCTCGCAGCCTGTCGCCGTTTGTCATCGCGTATGACGATACGGGAACGCCGATCGCCTCGCAGGCGCAGTTGAACGGGCAAACTCCGGTACCGCCCCGCGGCGTGCTGGACTACGTTCGCACTCATGGGGAGGAGCGCATCAGTTGGCAGCCTCTACGCACCGCTGAGCAGAGAGTCAGGATCGCAGCCGTGGTGCAGCGCGTCGGCGGGGCGCATCCAGGATTCGTTCTTGCCGGGCGCTCGTTACGCGAGGTTGAGAGCCGCGAAGAGCAGGTTCTCAGAATGGCCCAGGTGGCCTGGATTGCGATGCTTGGCTTGATCCTGATTGGAACTGCGGTCTTCGGCTGGTACACAAGGCCCAGGGCGGCGTGAGCGATCAAGCCAGCGCTTTCGTTTGACTGGCATCGTCGTCTCAAGGGATAGTCACTGCCAGGAGCGTACGCCTTATGCTCTTTCGCCGGTCGTCGATTCTCTTGCTTGGCGCCTTTCCAGCATTTTCAGTGCTCGCCCAGGTAGGACAAGTGCCGGAGCGGACGTCTGAAGCCCGAACCGACGGGATTTTCGGACCGGTCAAGACTGTGTCCACCCAGGTGGAAATGTCGGGCGCTAAGTTTCAGCAGCCAGGGGGCCCGGCAATCCTGCTGATGGTTGCGTGCCGTGACTGCACCTATGACCGGGACGGAATGCGGACCCGGCAGGGGCAGACCGATGCAGACAGAAAATTCCTGGGCGAGGTCATTACCGTGGTACGCGACGGGAACGGTGCGGCAGTGGAGCGCACGTTCACCAGTGCTATTACTGGAGAGACGTACCGCGTTGACCAACTCGGGCCATTTGGGCCGACCGAGATGGATTTGAATCAGGAAGGAACGCTAATTTGCACCCAGAGGTTCACCTATGATCGCCTCGGCCATCAAACCGAGTGGATCACCTTCAATCCGGACGGCAGCGAACATGGACGGGTGGAAAGCAGATACGCCGAAGATGGTACCCGGACCTATCAGTCTGGCTGGAACAACGGGCAGCTAAACTGGCGCGATAGTTACGATCCCGAAACCGACTTCCAGCGATTTGAGGTCTTCGACCCATCAGGGGCGGAAAAGCTCGAGTTCACGTTCTCGGGCGACAGGGTGCGAACATTCTGGGCCGCGACTGACGAGCCGAATCAGTACGGCGACACAATCAGCAGCGACGAAGTTGGCGGGAACCGAAACCGCTTCCACTGCGTGCAAGGTGGTGCATGCGACGTCGCGGTGATTCACTATGAATACACCGACGCGACGAAGCGTCACTACAAAAGCGCGGAGTGGCGCGATTCAAACGAAACGTTGCAGTATGCCGCTTATTACGAGTACCAGTTCGATGCGCAGAAGAACTGGACCGAGCGCAAAGTGTGGGTGATTTCGCCCGAGACCCCGGAACGGACGCTCTACGAAACCGACACGCGCACAATCTCGTACTGGAGCCAGTAGAGTCTCTGCCGTGTCCGCCCTTAGCGGCAAGCTACTCCCACTCAATGGTGCCGGGCGGCTTCGACGTAATGTCGTAGACCACGCGGTTGATGCCGCGCACCTCGTTCACAATGCGGTTTGAGATGCGCTTGAGCAGTTCGGTGGGAAGCTCGGCCCAGTCGGCGGTCATGCCGTCTTCAGAGTGCACGGCGCGCACCCCGGCGGTGTAGGCGTAGGTGCGCTGGTCGCCCATCACGCCCACGCTCATTACCGGCAGCAGGACGGCGAAGCTTTGCCAGATCTTGTTGTAGAGCCCGGCGGCCTTGATCTCGCTGACTACGACCTCGTCGGCCTCCTGCAGCAATGCGACGCGCTCGGGGGTTACTTCTCCGAGGATGCGAACGGCCAGGCCGGGACCGGGGAAGGGCTGGCGGCCGAGAATCTCTTCGGGCATGCCGAGGTCGCGACCGATGCGCCGCACTTCATCCTTGAAAAGATCGCGCAGCGGCTCAATGAGCTTGAGCTTCATGCGCTCGGGCAATCCGCCCACGTTGTGATGGCTCTTGATGGTCTGGCTGGGACCCTTCACGCTGGAGCTCTCGATGACGTCGGGGTACAGAGTGCCCTGGACCAGCCAGTCGACGCCGCCGGTTTCCTGCGCGATGCGGTTGGCTTCATCTTCAAAGACGGCGATGAATTCGGCGCCGATTCGCTTACGTTTAATCTCTGGTTCGGTGACGCCGGCCAGCTTCTCAAGGAAGCGCGCACTGGCGTTTACGGCCACGATGTTGAGGCCGAGCTTGCCGCGCAAATTCCGCTGCACGCTCTGAAACTCGTTTTTGCGCAGCACGCCGTTGTTCACAAAGATACAAGTGAGCTGGTCACCGATGGCTTTGTGCACCAGCACCGCGGCCACCGAGGAATCCACGCCGCCGGAGAGTCCGCAGATCACGTGGCCGCTGCCAACTTTCTCGCGAATCTGCTCGACAGTGCTCTCGATAAAGTGCGCGGGCGTCCAATCGCCGCGCGCGCCGCAGATGTCCAGCACAAAGTTTTTGATGAGTTGCGGACCCAGCGGCGTGTGGTGCACCTCGGGGTGAAACTGCACGGCCCAAATGCGCTTCTCCTCATTGGCGATACCGGCCAGCGCGTTTGAAGTGACGGCGGTGCGATGAAAGCCAGGCGGCAGCTCGAGGGCCTCGTCGCCGTGGCTCATCCACACGTGCATGCTATCGGGCAATCCGGCGAACAACTGCGTGGAGCGGTCTTCGATTGTGACCTCGGCGTGGCCGTATTCGCGCTTGAGCGCAGAACGCACTTTGCCGCCCAGGTGATGCACGATAAAGTGCAGGCCGTAGCAGACGCCGAGGATGGGCACGCCGGTTGTGAGGAAGGCAGGGTCGGCCACAGGGGCGTCGTGGTCGTAGACGCTCGAAGGGCCGCCGGAGAGAACGATGCCGATGGGCTTCAGAGCCTGGATTTCTGCGATCGGGGCGGTGCAGGGAAGTACGACGGAAAAGACGTTGAGCTCGCGGATGCGGCGGGCAATGAGCTGGGTATACTGCGACCCGAAATCGAGGATTACGACGGTCTGGGTGTCCACGTTTCAGTGTGGCAGGGTGCGGCCGGGGATGTAAAGAACGGAAAACTAGTTAGCTTGACACTAGTGATTCTTTGCTCTCGAGGCCAGCATCTTCCCGTCATGCTTGAGCTTGATATGTTTTCTGCCCCAGGCGCAGATTGACTCAAGCACCGGTGCCAAGGTCAAGCCGTATTCCGAAATCGAGTACCAGACGCACGGCGGAAGGGTCCTAGTCTGGCGTCGCACCAGGATTCCATCGTGCACCAGTTCCTTGAGGTGGCGGATCAGCATTCGCTCCCTAATGCCTGGGATGCTGCGCCGCAGTTCGCTGGTCCGCATCGGTCTCTCTGACAATCGCCACAGGATCGTCCCTTTCCAGCGTCCATCGATCACCGACAGCATGGCATCAATGGGACACTCGGAGATTTCTTTCTTGGAAACCGGCATTGTTTAATCGCAGCTCCTCAATCCGCGCAATTTATACTGACAACTTTGTCAGTGCATCATTTTGAGCCAGTATAGACTCCGACAGCGTCCGATGGATAGGAGCAGATAATGGCAGTCTTTTTAAGCGGTACAGCAGTCATTTCAATCGGCCTGATGATCGGGGCGGAGTTTTCGGTCAGCGCTTTTATCAACCCGATTTTGTGGAAACTTGAGGAACCTGGCCGATCGCAGGCTGTTGCGCTCTTCGCCCGGAAACTCGGCAAGGCAATGCCGTTCTGGTACACGGTCAACTTTGCGCTTCTCGTGGTTCAGGCGGTGATTCTTCGCAGGCAGCCGGCGTTTTGGCCAATGTTGGCTGCTCTCGCAATCTGGGCGGCAGTGATTGTGCTGACATTGCTTTTGCTGGTGCCGATCAACAATCGCCTGGCCCGGCCCGAGCCGGGCTTTTCGCTCGACCTGGCGCATCGCGGGCACAAGCGCTGGGATGCACTTCATCGCGCCCGCGTGTTCGCGCTGGGCGCAGCTTTTGTGCTGCTCCTAGTGGGCTTGCATGTTTGAATTACGCCGGGCAAGGGCGCTGGTTTCAGGGTACGGAGTCGCGCTGCTGCCCCATGGCACGCAGTCGAGGAATCATCACTCGTAGTGGTAGCGCGCCTGCAGGAAATCAACACGGCTGCCGGAGACGCGATAGATCAGGCGGTGCTCTTGCGTGATGCGGCGGCTCCAGGCTCCGGTGAATTCGTAGCGCAGCGGCTCGGGCTTGCCGATGCCATTGAACGGGTCCGCAATTACCGCTTCAACCAATTCGAGCGTTCGCAAAGCGATCTTACGATCGGGGTTTATCCAGTAGTTGAGGTCTTCGCGGAACTGGGGGAGGAAGTCCACGCTCCGGACGATTTTCGTGCTCATTCCCCAGCCTCTCGATCAGAGCCCAAGTGATGCCTTCAGTTCCGTGAGGGCCTCTTTGGCAGGCCTCCCTGGCGCGGGCTTCTCATCGTTCGCGCGGGACTCTGCAAGCGACTCCAGAAGCCGTTTGACGTTGGCCGGCGAGCGCATCAGGTGCGCGGTTTCAATCAGGCCGGCCAATTCGTCGGCCGGGATAATGGCTACATCGGGTGCGCCGCGGCGTTTCACGATAATGGCCTCGCGGTCGCCGGTCACCTGGTCGAGGTAGGAGGCCAAGTTTTCGCGCAGGGCGGTATAGGTGGTCTCAGTTGGCATGGGATCCTCGAATTATTACAGTACAGCTTTTCTGTACATAACGTCGAGATCGGAACATCCCGAGCGCGCACGAAGGTAATTTTCGGCAAATTGCAGTCCATTCGCCCCGAGACATTGCCCGGGCCTAAAGGCCGCTTGACTTCGCACGCATTCCCTGCGGTTGAACCCCCCAGCCCCCTCCGACTTCGACGATCTACAGCTCTAGTGTCCTGTCTCTGAAATAATTAGAATAATTTACCATGCTTGCCTCATCGGATAGAGTGGGAGGAACTCCGATGGGGCGACCGCTTCTTCCGTTATCGATCAACGCCGAAGATCGTGCACAGCTGCAGGCTTGGGCTAAGAGGCCGAAGACCTC
>Ga0181520_10000369_pt1 | contig 99844 bp, 84 predicted proteins | sample PEATcosm2014_Bin_29_FD_132451 | JGI IMG/M metagenome (GOLD analysis project Ga0181520, IMG submission 132451) | Peatland microbial communities from MTU Mesocosm Facility, Houghton, MI, USA - PEATcosm2014_Bin02_30_metaG | ecosystem: Environmental > Terrestrial > Soil > Wetlands > Peat | place...
CGCGCGCGCGCCGAACGACAGGCACGCATCGAGTTCGGCGGCCTGGAGCACTACAGGGAAGAAAGCCACGCAGCGCTGGGCGGCAATTCGATGCGCACGCTGCTGAGCGACATCCGCTACAGCGTCCGCGTGCTGCGCAAGTCGCCGGGATTCACCTGCGCCGCCGTTTTCACCCTGGCCCTGGCCATTGGCGCCAATGCGCTGGTTTTTGGCGTATTGAACGCGCTCATTCTGCGGCCTCTCAATGTGCCCCATCCGCAAAGCCTCTACACGCTTGAGCGCGGCGGCTACAAAGAGCAGACAACTTCGTATCCCGACTTCCTCGATCTGCGCAAGCGCAATCGCAGCTTTGAAGATCTGACCGCATACATCATGACGCCGATCGGCCTCGATACCGGCCGGGAGACTTTGCAGCCCTGGGGTTACGAGGTGACGGGAAACTACTTTGACGCGATGCAGGTGCAGCCGTACCTGGGCCGATTCTTCCACGACGCGGATGAGCACGGCCCCAACAGCGCCCCCTTTCTCGTCATCAGTTATGCGTATTGGCACAGCCAGTTTCAAGAGGATCGCAGAGTGGTGGGCCGCGTCGTCCTGGTCAACAAACATCCCTTCACCATCATCGGCGTAGCGCCGCCCGCGTTTAATGGGACGCTGCTTTTCTTTTATCCCGACTTCTGGGTGCCGATGGTTCAGCAGGAACAGGTGCAGGGTTACGATTCCCTGGATGACCGCGGAAAACGGGACATATTCATGGTGCTGGGTCATTTGAAGGCGGGCGTCACGCCGGCCCAGGCTATTGCCGACCTGAATTCGGTTGGCGCGTATCTCGAGAAGACCTACCCGAAAACCGATGCGTATATGACTTACTCCCTGGCGCGTCCCAGCCTCGCCGGTGACTTGCTGGGACCGGGGGTAAAGGCATTCATGACGGGAATGATGCTGATGGCCGGGCTGATTCTGCTGGCCGCATGCGCCAACCTGGGCAGCCTGTTTGCCGCGCGCGCCGCCGATCATTCCCGCGAAGTGGCTTTGCGCCTCGCCCTCGGCTCGACCCGCAAGCGCATTCTGCGCAGCGTTTTTACTGAGGCCGTGCTGATCTCACTGGTCGGCGGCGCTTTGGGACTGGAGGGCAGCGTTACCCTGCTGCGCGCGTTGAGCGTATGGCATCCCATTCCCCAATATCCCATGCACATTGCGGTGTACGCTGACGCAAAGGTCTACCTGGTCGCGTTGCTGTTGGCATTGGCAAGCGGGTTCGTTTTTGGAGCCGCACCGGTCCGGCAGATTCTCCTTACCAATCCATACGAAGTAGTGAAAGCGGGAGCGGCCACCATTGTTGCCGGCAACACCGCGCGACGAATGACACTGCGTGACATCTTGCTGGTGGTGCAGATTGCCATCTGCGGTGTGCTGGTCACCTCCTCGCTGGTTGCCGTGCGCGGCTTGGTGCGCTCCATGCACAGCAACTTCGGCTTTGAACCCAAAAACGCCCTGCTGGCCGGCACAAACTTCGGCATGGCCGGTTACGAAGGCCAGCAGATACCGGCAATGGAAAGGCGCATGATCGAGTCACTTCAGGCGCTGCCGGGCGTAAAAAGCGTAGGACTTGCAAGTCAAGTTCCCTTGAGCGGAGGCGGCGCTACCGCGGATGTGTTTACCGAGCAGACCACGGACTTGAGAACAGCGAATGCCGCTGCCAATACCCAGGTCTTCCAGGTCTCTCCCGACTACTTCAGCGCGGCGGATACGACTCTGCTGGCCGGCCGAAGCTTTACTTGGGCTGACGACCTAACCTCGCCGCGCGTAGCCGTGGTGAACGCGTTGTTTGCACGCAAAATTTTCGGCTCGGTCACAAACGCCATCGGCAGATATTACAAGACGGAAGACGGATCGCGTGTGCAGGTTGTGGGCGTCACCCAGGACGGGAAATATTATCAACTCACCGAAGATCCGCGGCCGGCCATGTTCATTCCATTCCTGCAATCACCGGTCAGCAACATATTCATGGTGGTGCGTTCGGAACGCGATCCGCTCGAGTTGGCGGCTGAGATTCGCCGCACCGTTCGCAACTTCGACCCCAGCCTGCCTCTCACCACCCTGACCTGGACGCAGGGATTGGATATCGCTTTGTTCCCCTCGCATGTAGCCACGGTGGCGCTGGGCGTGCTGGGGCTGATGGGCGCCATGCTGTCGCTCACCGGCATCTTCGGCATGGCGGCCTATTCGGTAAGCAAGCGGCTCAAGGAGCTGGGAATTCGCATGGCGCTAGGCGCGCAGCGCAAAGAAGTTCTATACGCGGCGCTGGGACGGCCCTTGAGACTGCTGGCGCTTGGCTCGGCGGCCGGATTGCTGCTTGGTGTTCTCGCCGCACGGGTGCTGGCCTATATCGTCTATCAGGCAAGTCCGCGCGATCCGCTGGTGCTGGCCGGCGTGGTGGCCGCAATGGCGTTGCTGGGACTGCTCGCCACATGGATTCCGGCGCAGCGCGCCTTGTCAATCAATCCCATAGCCCTGCTGCGCGAGGAGTAAGCAGTGTCTGACCAAACGAATTATCGCCAATGCAGGGTTGAGGAAACGCGCCTCAGGGGCTAAACAGGCACGCTTTCGGTCGACACTTCGGAGGGAGCAGCAGCGTTCAGGCTGCTGAATAAAGGGCTAATCATGCCTGATACAAGACCAGCGGTCCTTGATTAAACTCATTGACGAACCCGTGCCGGCGTGCAACGCTCGTGGCAGTCATTCCTTTTCCCCGTCTTCCCTTTTCCCGGTGGCCAATAAGGCATTCATAAAACCGTCATTTGAGTAATGAAGTCATTCTCATATTCTCTTGATCGTCGATAGGACAAAGCCATGCGCCATCGCAGCGGAATTGTTTGTTTCGCGGCCCTCAGCTCGCTCCTGCTTTGCGGAGCGAGCTCACCCCCCGGCTGTACCACCCCCCAAAAGCCCATCGGGCCCTCTACCGGCGAAGTGGTAGGCGTTGGCGTCGCTGTCGTTGCCACTGTGGTTGTAGCCACCGTGGTCCTGGTCCACGTCCATAACTCTCATTACTCCATCCGCGGCTGCGTCACCGCGGGGCCCGACGGTCTGAAGGTGCATGAGAATGGCAGCGGGAGGGTCTATGCTCTGACCGGCGTCACCGCGAACGTGAAACCTGGCGACGTAATCAAGCTTCATGGGGCCAAGATCAAGGGACAGAAGGATAGCGCCGGAGACCAGGACTTTGCGCTGGAATCGATCAACAAGGATTACGGCCCATGCACGATGGCGCCTGCGCCGGCGGCGGCAATGGCCGCCCCTTCGGCGGTCCAATAGTTCTGCCCATCGCCAGCGATCCTGGAGGCTGGTGGGCGCCAATCTCATCCCTGCGCAAAGTAGAAACTTCGATCTCAAAGAAAAGGGCGGCCTCTCAGGAGTAAGAAGAGGCCGCCGCTCAGCCAGCGTGCAAAGTGAACCGTATTAGTCTTCGCGCAGTGCAGTCATGGGATCGACCGCCATAGCGTGCTGGGCCGGCGGATAGCACGAGGCGAGTGCCGCTGCTGCAAGAACCAGGGCGACGCCTGCGTAGGTGAACGGATCCCATACGCTCACCACCACAAAGCTGCCCACGGCTCGCGCTATCAGTAAAGCCAGCGCCAATCCTCCGCCCAGGCCGCAGGCAATAATGGTGAGCGACTGCCGGTAGATCATGCGGAAGACCGAACTGCGGCTTGCTCCCAGGGCCACGCGCAAGCCGATCTCGCGCACCCGGCAACTGACCGCGTACGACACCACGCCGTAGAGCCCGATCACGGCCAGCGTCAATCCCAGCAGGCCCATGATGGTGGCCAGCGAAGCGCCGATCTGGAAGAGCAATAGTCCGTTCATGGTGTAGAGCGCCTGGCGCATGGTTTCCACTTCGAATACGGGAAGCTGCGGAGCCAGGTCGTGCACGGTCTTCTCAGCAGTGGGCATCAGCGATGGCAGATCGTGATTCGACCTGAGCTGGAAAGTCATCAGAGTGAAGCCCTTCGAAAGCTGCGCGTAGGGAATGTAGAAGAAGGGTTGAGTTTTGCCGCCGCCGAAGACTTGAAACTCAGCGTCACGCGCTACGCCAATCACCTCTACTTCGCGGCCTTTCGCCAGCGCCATTTTGAAGGTGCGCCCAATCGCGTCCTGTCTAGGCCAGAACTTCCGCGCCGTACTCTCGCTCACAATCGCCACGGGTTTTGACTGGTCGTTGTCAGCATCGGTAAAGACGCGGCCCCGGGTAAGCGTAATGCCCATTACGTCGAAGTACTGCGGCGAAATCACGTTGAAGTTTGCGCTCCAATCGGCAGGGTTCGCCGGGGGAGCGGCGCCATCGATCGTCAACTGGTCGCCAACCTGGCCCAGGTAAGAGAAGGGAACAGCGCTGGCGTGGCTCACAGCTTCGACGCCCGGCAACTGGCGCAGGCGGTCGTCAAGATTGGTGGCGAAAGCACGGGCCTCCGCATCGGCCATCCCAATCTCGTTTGAATCGATGGTGAAGTTCAACACATGGTCGGGCCTGAAGCCGAAGTCCATGGTCTGCATGGCCGAAAGGCTGCGGACAAACAGCGCCGCTACCACCAACAGCACCAATGAACCGGCAATCTGCAACACCACAAGTCCGTCGCGGAACCAGGTACGGCCGCGCGCAACGCCGCGGCTGCCTTCATGCAGAACGGCATTCACATTGGCTTTGGCCATGCGCAGCCCGGGAGCCACTCCCACGGCGACTCCGGCTATGAGGGCGATGGCGAATGAGTAGGAGAAGATGCGCCAATCGAATTCGAAGACGAACCTGACCGGCAGGTCGGCGTGCAGATCGAGATGGCTCAGCGATCCGCTGGCCACCATGCCCAGCACCACGCCCAATGCGCCGCCCATCAGAGCCAGCAGCACACTCTCGGTAATCAGTTGCCGCAGCAGTCTGGAACGCCGCGCGCCCAGCGCCGTGCGGATGGCCAGTTCGCGTTCCCGCGCCGAGGCGCGCACCAGCACCAGGTTGGCCACATTCACGCAGGCCAGCACCAGAACCATCGCCGCCAGCGCCAGAAACAGCCCCGCGATAATGTACATGGTGTTGGGATCGCCCGCGTTGATGCGCAGTTGCGGCTCCGGATAAACCTCGATCGCCATCGCCTTATCGGCAACGGGTTGCATGCGGATGAGGTTCTGCGCCACCAGCCCCAGCGTCGCATTTGCCTGCTTCATACTCACGCCCGGCCTCAGCCGTCCCTGCACCAGCAGAATCCGCGTTTGCCAATCCTGCAACACGCTATCGGCAGTGCCGCTGATGCCAATCTCCGACACCGGCATATAGGCGGCCACTGAGAGAAAACTCTGCATGCCGTTGAATCCCCGCGGAGCGACGCCAATCACCGTGAACGCGTGGCCATCGATGGTTACGCCGCGCCCCACCACTCCCGGATCGCCGCTGAACTTCTGCTTCCAGTAGTCGTAGCTCAGAACTACTTCAGCGTCTTGTCCCAGAACCTCCCCTTCGCTGCTCAAAAAAAGCCGGCCAGCCGCGGGTTTCAATTGCAGCGCGTCGAAAAAATTGCCGCTCACGAATGCCGTCATCAGCCGGTCGGGCCGCTGCCCCGGCGCAGCCAGCCCATCGATGTTCAACGTATAGGCAAAAACATCGCTGAAGACGTTCGTAGTCTCCTTGCGAATCTCCTTGAATTCGTTCCAACTGAAAGGCTGCCCCAGTTGGCCATGGCCGATGCGGGGCGCCAGCGTAGTGATCTGCTCAGCGTGGGGAACTGGCAGCGGTTTCAGCAGCAGCGTATTCACAAGACTGAAGACTGCGGTGTTGGCTCCAATACCCAAAGCGAGCGTCAACACCGTGGCAATGCCAAAGCTCCTGGCCTTGGCGAGCTGTCGAATCGCAAAGCGAAGATCCTGAAACAAGGTCCCCATGAGTGAACCTCCAGACAGAGTGCGGGATAAAGAGGATCCAGCATCTTTGCTGCCGAATGACTGCGCAGACAAGTTCCTCATTCTAAAAGCCGCTTAGTGAGCCGTAATCAGGTGCTTTCCAGCGCCCTTGTCCATATTCGGGATTCACTGTCCAATACCGGACAACCCAGGTTGCGCCACGTCAGGCAGTGTTCAATGATTCGAAAGGAGGCCAGTTCGAGTGGGCGGAGCCGGCAGGCCACGGCTTCAACGACGGTCCCGGCTAATCCCGCAGAAATAGAAAATTGGTTTACAGTGATCGGCGATGCTGTTAACTTGACGGCACGACTAATGATCCGGGCCGTAAACAGTGTGTCGGTCTCCCACCCATTTCGCGATAAAACCTGCGAAATGGATGGGGCACGGTGCCTGTATTTATGGGTCGGATCAATAATGGAACTCAACAAACTGATCGGCGCTTCAATCATTGAGCGGCGATTGGACCCGGCGGACCAGCAGATGCCGGGCAATGGAATCGACCAGGGGGATCGCGGGCAATGATCACACCGGGCATGATGCGAAGAGTGAGGCGGAAGCACCTGGGAGTGCTGGCCGCAATGTTGTGGCTGACGCTGGCTGCGGGCGTAGCGGTGGGCCGCGATGGGCGCCAGCAGAGTGGCCAGCAGAATCAGCAGCCGTGCCCGGCTCAGAACGGGCAGAACGGCCAGCAGCCGCAGGCCCAACAGCCGCCGCAGCAGCAGAACGGGCAGGCGCAGCCGAATCCCAACTGTAGCCAGCAGCCTGCGCCGTTGTTTGGCGGATCGATGAGCATCAAGAAGTCGAACCAGAGCACCGACGCCGCAGCACTGGGATTCAACGGGGTCGATCCCAACGGACAGGTGCAGCAGGCCTTCATGAATGCGCAGCCCACGCCGCAGAGCATGGCCAAGGCGCAGGCCATGGCCGGCTACCGTCCCGCGGCTGCCGACCTTGCGGCCTTTGAACAATCGGGTGGACTCACGCAGGGCGCACCACCAGCCACGACCGGCGCAACGCCGCCGGGCGCGCACTGAGAGGAGGCAGACGATGCGGATCGCGAAGACGATATGCGTGACGATGTTGATGGTTGCCACCTGTCTTCCGGCGAGTGCCCAGTTCGGCAGCGTGATGGGCAAGATCGGCGACAAGTTGAACAAGGGCAAACAGGTGAAAGATAACTACACGCCCTGGACGCCCGAGCAGGAAGAGCAGGTGGGACAGGCTTCGGCCGCGCGGCTCATCAATATCTTTGGCCTGTTTGAGAATCCAGACATGGTGCGCTACGTGAACCTGGTAGGCAATGCTGTGGCGGCGCAGGCTCCGCGGCCGGTGCCGTACAAATTCGGCATCCTGAACACTGAAGTTATTACGGCCCTTTCGCTGCCCGGCGGCTACGTTTTTATCACCCGCGGCGCGCTGGCCAACATGACCAGCGAGGCGGAGCTGGCCGGAACCCTTGCGCACGAGGTTGCGCACGTTGACCAGCGGCATCTCGAAAAGGAGATTCGCGCGCAGAACTCCATGAAGATGATTCAGAACGAGGTGTCGCAGTTCACTTCGGGGCAGTTGGAGCAGATTGCCAACAATTCAATTAACACCGCACTCACCCAGCACTACAGCCGCGACAAGGAGAGCGATGCCGATCGCCTGGGCGTGACCTTTGCGCAGAAGGCCGGCTACCAGGCCAGCGGCCTCAGGCTGTTTTTGACGTTCCTTGAGAACGCTCCGAAGACGCCGGAGACCCAGCGCCAGTTAAGCCTGTGGGGCAGCACGCATCCGCCTTTCCCCGAGCGCATTGCGTCATTGCAGACCCAGGAGGCCATCCTGCCCGCGGGCGGCGTATCGCTCGAAGCGCGCTATGCGCAGTATGTGAACGCGGCGGCATGGGCGGTGAAGAGCAGTGGACAGTGAACGGTGGACGGTGGACAGTGGTCAGTGATCAGTGATCAGTGGTCGGTGGTCAGCAGTCAGTGTTTGAGGTGGGGTTAAAGGCTTGATTTCCCCGGCCCCCAATGCGAGGGATCCGGGCGACCAACAAAATCCTGGCTACTAGAGATGGTTGCCTAAATGGCTTTGTGTCAGGGCACGACTTTACAGGCTGCTGAAAAACTCGCCGGGATGAGGTCTCTTATCAGGGCGCGAGTTTACTCGCGCCGATAAAGCCCCCAAATTGAGTATGGGCTTCAGCCCTTGCTGCGCCCCTTGTTGCAAAATTGCTTCGTCCAATGAGTTTTTCCGCAGTCTCTTTAGTCGTGCCGCAAAAGGCCCTTGAACGCTGGGGCTTTAGCCCCTGAGGGAGGCTACATCGCCAGCCTTCGATTATTTGTGCAACCAGTTCTCGCTTCTCGCCGCCGGCTTGATTGTCGTGGTCACCAAGCTCACAGGATATCGATGTCGCGGTCAAGGCTGGCGCGATCCCATTGCGCCGCATTTGCGGCGGCTGAATACGTCTCTTCAAGAAACCTGAGAACAGTTCGGGCGGGATCGGAGCTTTTCTGCGCGTCGGCGTAGTCGAGCAGGAATTCACCCATGGCCGGGTTGAATGCGCCCTTGCCTCGTAAGACCGTGTTACTGAGGCCGTCGGGAACAGGCGCTGCGTAGGCATAAAACGCGGCTCGGCCGTAGCCGCCGTTACCCGGCCAGAAGCCGGCGCTGATGACCTGGTGCGAGTAGGCCTCGGCCTGGATGCGATCGGCATTGGGACGAGGAGGCGCCGTTTTGCCATTGAAGCGCGTGACCGCCAGGTCGAATGAGCCCCAGAAGAAATGCACGGGGCTGATCTTGCCGCAAAAGTTGGTCGAGAATCGTTTAAGAAGCGTATCGGCGATTACCAGCGCGCGCCAGAAGCGGAGGACCGCGTCGGGGTCGTAACTGCAATGCACCGTATCCTGGTCGCAGGGAATAGGATTGGCTACCTCACACGGCATGGGATGGATTGGCACGTGCAAGTTGAGCGAGGCGAGAGCATCAGCGAACTCGCGAAAGAAGTCGGCGACCGGCTTGGGGGTCAACGCAATGTTGCGAACTTCTCCCTGGCTGGTGCGGCACTCGATCCGGTGCGCGAGAAAGTCGAATTCAACTTCGAGCAACTGTCCATTAGCGGTGGGCATGGGCGAGGTCCAGAGACCGCGCGCGGTGACGTAAAGCGGTACATTCCACCAGTGATTCTGCAGCGGCGTTAGCGCCAGTCGCGTCTTGCCCACAATCTGCGTGTACATTTGGAGGGTCTCGGCCGTGTCCTTCCACTGTTCCCAATCGAGATCGGGCCATTCTCCGAAATTCGGCAACGGCTGCAGCACGGCGGCGCCTCCTGTGAACACTGGGGAAAGCGACTGACGCCCAGGGAAGAGCTTTCCTCTTGCGCTTATTTGAACACAAGGGCAGGTGAGGGGCGCGCTTTCCCAGCTCCACAGATACAAGGGACCCATCAGGCTGCGCTTATGGCGGGCCTGGGGAGCAACCAGCGTGCCCTCCCAGGTTTCAGAAGCGAGACCTGGGGTATCCGCTCGAATATCCCTGCGCCAGGGTGGGGTCAGTCTGCCTTAGATTGGCTTTCCTGGCTGGCATTTGTGCTCAATCAGGTGCTGCCGCAACTCTCCAAATACACGCTCTTCCTTGCCCACCGTGTTCACCAGTTCCTGTTCGAGTCTTCTGCAGGTTGGGTAGTCACCGGCCTGGAATCGATCGAGTTCCAAGGTGGCCAATTGTGCGAGGTTGCCGAGCACGTCTTCTACGAGCGAGTCCAGGCGGGCGTATTCTGAGCAATTGGTCATATCGAATGCAACCTCCTGCTTGTTGAGATGCGGTCTTGGGGTCAGATGGAGGACACCTGGACATGGGGCTTCCGGCATATTTAAAGCTGTTGCACCAAAGTCGGCCGGGCTACCCCCCAAAAATCGTTCGCTGGGATACCGAGAGGCCGGCGCTGTTGGCTAGGCGCGCTTGAGGGTTTTGCGGGCGCGGGCGAACAGTGGACGTTCGCGGCGGCGCAGGTAGCTCGGCATGGTTGGCTTTTTTGCCAGCACCTTGAGAGCCCAATCGCGGGCTTCCTGGTTGCGTCCCTGGGAGATCAGAAAATCGGCGTAATTCAAATAAGTCTCCGACAGGGTTGACTTCTCGATAGCGCGCTGGAACCACTCGCCGGCCTTTTCGGGCTGGCCAGTGCGCGCGTAGGCCGTGGCCAGCAGGCCCGCGGCGCGATGAAAGTCGTGGCCGGGATCCTGAAGCACAACGCGCTCGAGGTCGGGCAGGGCCGCCTGGGCGTCGCCCAGCATCAGCGCGCACATGCCGCGGCGATAGAAGCAGTCGGGCGTGGTGGAGCGGGCGGCGATGGCTTTGTCGTAAGCGGCGCGGGCCTGCGCGAGCTTGCCGTCGTCGAAGTACAGGTCGCCCAGTTCTTCGTAATTCCCGCACGACGGGTTATCCAGGATCGCCGTTTCGAGCTGGCGAATGCGTTTACGACGCGGGAAGGCCTTGAAGGAGTTGTTGAGGAGCCCGATGTCAGGCAACGCCTCCGCGAAAAGATAGATGATGGCGCCGATGGGGCCAAGGAAAAGGATGACCCAGAGCCAATAAGTCTCGGGACGGCGACGAATGAAGTGAAGAATGGCCGCAGCCTGCAGAAGCAGTCCCCACGGGCCGAGATAAAAAAGATGGCTGAAGAGTCCCATGATCCTGGTTCAAACGAGATTAGGGAGATTATAGGTGGAGCGGGTGGGGAAGCATGAACAAATCCCCATTGCGGCTGGATGCAGGCAGAGATTTCTACAAAAGTGCAGCCCACATCGCGACGATGGCGTACTCTAATGAGCATTGGCGCGAAGCCGCCCCACAGTCGCGCCGATCCACACGAGGTGCCGCGTGAAGCCTCATCCGTCAGTTGTCCTTGCCCTTCTGTTACCCGCTGCAATGCTTCTCAATGCCAAAGACAAAAAGCCTTCGGTGCCGGCGGTGTTTGGCCAGGCGAAATATGTCTACGTTGAGGCAATCGACGGGCAGGAGTTCGATCCGAATCTCAACCCCGATGACCGCATCGCGATTGCCGACGTGCGCGATGCGCTGGACAACTGGAAGCGCTACATACTCACAACCAGCAGGAGCGAGGCTGAAGTGGTGATCGTGGTGCGCAAGGGCCGCGCGGCCGGCGCCAACGTAGGCATCGCGCCTCGCCGCGCACAATTGCCGGGCAGCGGGGGGCAACTGGGTCAGCCGGGCCAGGCCGGGCAACAGGGACCGATGGGCGCGGGCGCTGAGATAGGCGCCGAGGCAGGTCCGCCCGACGATCTCTTCGAGGTCTGCCAGGTGAATCCTGACGGCAAGCTCGGCAGCCCGCTGTGGCAGCGCACGTTGCCCAATGGCTTGAATGCTCCCGACGTGGCGTTGCTGAAGGACTTTGAAAAGGCGGTGGACAAGGCCTATCCGCCCCAGCCGGCGGCGACCCCCCAGAAGTCTTCGCAGCAGCAACCGGCGCAGCAGCAGCCGGCGCACGCGCAGAAGCCGTGAGAGCGCTTAAGGCGAAGCCCGTAATCAGCCTGACGGCTTAGAGTTGACTCGGCTCATTCATAAGTTCGCCAACTTCGCGAACAAGAACCGGCAGCTTTGACTCAACGATGCCCCAAACGATCCGGTCGTCCACTTGTGCATAAGCGTGGGTGAGGATATTTCGAAAGCCGATAATACTGCGTGTGTCCGTAATTCTTGCGGCAATGGCAGGGTCCACCCGAGTTAGCTGCGTCATTGCCTCTCCAATGATGGTGAAGGCGCGTTCGACGGCGAGGCGCAGCATCGGGTTGTTCTGGTAATCGTTGAGTTCTTTGCCTGCGGTGAATTGAGCAACGAACTCCGCCGCCTCCTGATTGTCAAAGAGGTATTTGCGCGTCTCAAGCCGCATAGAGCAGCGCCTTACCGTTCTCAACCGACTCGCGGAAATACGGATTCCGGTTGGCTGACGGGATGATCAGGTCTGCCGGCCGCCCGAAAAGTCTCTCTAATGCCTCCTTGAAACCGAAGAAGGCCGACGCGTATTCGCTTGGGGTGAGGGTCGCGAATTCCACCAGAAAATCGAGATCGCTGCGATTGACTTCGAACGCGCTGTGCAAAGCTGAGCCGAAGAGTTCAAGGCGCTGGACGTGAAACTGCCGGCAAAGCGCCACCAATTCAGACTGGCGCCCGGCAATCAATGGAGTAACCGCCGAAAAGCGTTTGTCGGAAATGCGGTTCCTCGCCATATTCCGATGATACCCCGAACCTGGCTTACCGGTACGACTCGTCGCGATGGATAACGAACTCGGGATAGGCGCCGCCGCCTAGCTCGTGCAGGTCCATGCCCATGCGCTCGCCGTCGGGGTCGACGCGGAACGGAACGAAGCGGTTAAGCACCGCGAAGAGCAGGTAGACGAGCGGCAGCACGACGCCCAGAAGCGTGGCGATGCCGGCGAGTTGGGCGAGCAGTTGACCGGGCTTCGGCGCAAAGAATCCCACCGCGAGCAAGCCCCATAGCCCCGCAGCCGCGTGCGCCGCAATGGCGCCGGAGGGGTCGTCGATGGAAAGTGCGAGCTCAAGCAACTCAATCAGCAGCGGCGTTATGACGCCGGCTACCAGGCCGGCGAAGATCGACTCGACCGGCGTGACCACGGCTGCGCAGGCGCTCGAGGTCACCAGCCCCGCCAGCCAGCCGTTGGCGCAGAGGCTGGCGTCGGGCTTGCCGAAACGGTAGCGCGTGACGGCCAGCGTCGCACCCAGAGCCGCCGTTGCCGAGAGCACTGTATTGATCGCCACTACGGGCAGAGACTCGAGCGGCGCGTTCATCCACAGGATTGCTCCGGCGGCGTTCCACGCCAGCCAGCCCACCAGGCCGAGCAGGCAGCCGAATAAAACGTAGACCGCGTTGTGCCCGGGCATGGCGGTCGAGATTCCGGTACGGGGATATTTGCCGGCGCGCGGGCCCAGAAGCCAGATCAACGCCAGGGCGCTCAGGCCCCCCACCACGTGGACGGTTGCTGCGCCGGCGGGGTCAATGAATCCCGCACCGAGCGAGAAGTTGGATCCCAATCCGGCCAGCCAGCCGCCACCCCACACCCAGTGCATCACCAGTGGGCAAACAATGCCGGCGACGATTGCTGTCGCCGCGCAACCGGCTGCGAGGCGCCAGCGGTCTGCGCCGCTGCCCCAGGGAATAATGGCCGCAAATGCGACGCCAGTCATTTCAAACAACAGTGCAAGCTGTGCGGGAATCGGGAGCGATGACAACCCCGAGAGCAAAAACGAGCCGGAGCCGATCCAGTTCCACGGCAGGCCTGCCGCGTGAAATGTGTGTCCCGCGCCGCCGGGAGTTCCCGCGAGATTACCGGCGATTGCGGCTCCGAAGAGCGCGAAGGCGATGGCGGCCACCGATATGACAACAAGATTGCCGAGGATGGCCTGCGCAGCCGACCGCGACCGCCCCAGCCCGGTGTTGACCAGCGCCAGGCCCGCAACGGCCAGCGGCGCCAGCAACAGCAGCACGAACGCGAGCCCGTAATACGCGCCGGAGTCTGCCGGAACCGGAATTGGAGCAGCGGGGATCATGGGCGGCTCTCCCCTTTAGCTGGCATGTGGCCGCGAACGGCAACCACCAGGCCTAGGATTTCAACCGCAATGCCGCAGAGTACGAAGGCGGCGCGCGGGGCTGGGGCCGGGAACAGCACCAACGCGGCGACCGTGAGAAAAAATCCCGCTGGCATGACTAGCAATCCGGCGTACTTCATGGGCTTTCCCTTTTGGGCTTAACTTCGATGTACGACTGCACTCCGGACCCGATTCGCCTTGCGAGGTCCGCCATGAGAAATGTTTTGTTGCTGAGAATTGCTGAACGTAAAGTCTCTATGAATTCTAATGCATATGGTGGTGGCGAGTCGGGCAACAGAAGGCAGTCCCAAAACCGCGCTCGCTGATCTCTGCCAGATCCAGCACGGACAAATCCACCCATTCTGGGTTATCCTTTCCGTTCACCCGGGAGACTTCCATGCGCAAGATTTTACGGCTGGACTTGGTCTCGACTCTCCGCCTATTTGTAGTGTTCTATGCGTTGATTGGCTTATGGGCCTCGTCGAAATCGGCGCTTTCAGGCGACACGACAGTGGATTGTCCATTTGGTTTTTATTACCCATTGTTGCACTTTGATGTGAACCTCACCATCAACCTGCCCAACCCGGCGAGCTGGCTCACGCCGTTTATAGTCCTAATCTCCATCGTCTTCTACGGGAGCACCGGCGCGATCAGCGGCACGGCTCTTGTGCTGCTCTATAACTACACTTCGCGCTTCTGGCCCGGTGTCAAAGCCAGCGTGGAACAGGACGCGTTGCCAGCTGCACTCAGCCCCACGATTGCGGTGGTTACGGTGGCGCCCGTACCCGCGAACGAACCGCTCCAGACGCCGCCGCTTCCTCACGGAGATTACGCGGATCATTCAAGCTGAGCGGCTGTTCGAGGATGTGCGGGAAGTGAGACGGTTCGCCGCGAATTAGTGGCGCGAGCCGAGCCCCTTTACGGTTTCCTTTTCTGCGGCAATCCATAATGGCGTATGCGCATCCGGCTCGATCGCAAGCACAGAACGCCCGCCATTGTTCTCGGCGTAATTACTCTTGCAGATGTTGTGGTTTTGCTGGCCTGGGATGCATTTCCGGGGAAATTCCCGGCAGTAAGCCATGATGTTCTCGGTGCAGTTTCGCTGGCCCTTATTGCGGTGGCGTACCTGGTTTACCAGTTGGAGCGACGGCCGATCGCGGCTGAATGGTTCAAGGCGATCATGCTGGCCGCGGCTTTTCTTTTCTGGGCGGCGAATCAGTTCTGGCCCAACTCTCCGCGAGCTACTTTATTTAACGACATCGCCATCGCGCTATTCGTGCTGGATGTGTTTCTGGTGATTGTGGGCTGGCCGGGGGTGCCAAAGGACGACGAGTTAGCAACCCGGCGAGCCGGCGATTCGGTCCTCTGAGGTTTCTCGCCTGCCCCAATGGGTTCGGAGGGTTGAAGATCACACGAAAATCGTGTACACTATTATCGTATGAAAAATGTGACCCTCAGCGCCGATGACGATTTGATTGAGAAAGCTCGCACGATTGCCCGGACCAAGCGCACCACCCTCAATGCGGAATTTCGCGAGTGGCTTGCCCAGTTTGCAGCTACTGAAGCGGGCGCGCAGAACTTTGACGCGTTGATGAACGAGTTGCGCACCGTGGAGGCTGGCCGGCGTTTCTCGCGGGACGAGATGAATGAGCGCTAGATTCTTTCTGGACACGAACGTCTTTGTCTATTCATTCGATCATTCTGCGCGAAAGAAGGCTGCAAAGGCGAGGCAGTTGATCCGCGAAGCTCTGGCGACACAGAAGGGCGTGACCAGCTACCAGGCGGTAAATGAATTCTTCAACGTCGCGCTGAAGCGGTTCGTGCGGCCCATGAAAGCAGCGGAAGCAGAGCAGTATCTAGGGACGGTGTTTCGGCCTCTGGTAGCAGTGCAGTCGTCGATAACGCTCGATGGTGAAGCGATGCGACTCTATGGACAGGGCGGACTATCCTGGTTCGATTCGCTGATAGTGTCCGCGGCTCAGCAGGCCGGTTGCGATGTTTTGTACACCGAAGACCTGCAGCACGGGCAGAGATTTGGGAATTTGCGGGTCGTGAATCCATTCGTGTAGAGGCTAAGCCGGGGCGCAGGCTATCTACTTCACCAGCACAAAGCGGACCAGCGCCATCGCAAAAGCGAAAACGAAGCCGATCCAGAAGCTCTCAATCTGAGTTGGCTTGCGGCCAAGTTTCTGCACCAGGCGCCCCGTTGCGAACATTACAAGTCCCGTGATGACGGGGCTGATAAGCAGGCTGATGCCGTGAAAGCGCGATGGGCGCACGAGCGGATGGGGAAAGATGTGGACGCTGACAAGACCGGCGGAGGCTCCGAAAACAACGAAGAGAAAGCCGGTAAAGAGGCGATCCTGGCGCAAGGGAGTTGAAATCGCCTTCCGTCCGGCGCGCACCAGCAGAGACGCCAGAAACTCCAAGCCGACCTGGATAATTACTTCACCCAGAATGTCGAAGAGCGCTGCGATCAACGCAGCGAATAATTCGTCCATAACGGTCTTCTGCTAAGTTGCGCCAGTATACCGGGTCGGCCAGTCGGAGTCAGCGCCCCGGTTCCACTCGACGCGACGGACACACCTCTGGCGCGGGCGGGATTCCGCATGATATTTTGTTAGGAAATACCAATCTCTGGTACGTAAGCCGCCAGAGAAACGATGGTGTTTTCCTGAATTTGGCCCTTATCACAAGGTGTTTTCTTTTCTGAGGCTTACCTAGCCGAGTTCCCCACAAATTTTTTATAAGTTTTGCGCATCCGCATGTTCGCGGCGGCATCTTTGACTGTTATATTGGTCTTTCGGGCTTCTCCGCCTTCCTCGTTTAGTTTGCTCAAGATCGGTATTTGTACATAACCTGTGTGACCGCCGGCACACGCGGCCACGCCCAGACACGAAAACCAAGCAGGGTACAAGCAATGCCGCAAATCTTTGAACGCAGCTCCAATGCCCTGGCGCGCATGAGCCTGGTGTTGACGGGGCTGATCGTGATCGCCTTGGGGGTCACGCTTGATCAACTGCAACGCTCCCCCTGGGTAACGCGGCAGGGTCAACGGCCCGACCAGCCGGTTCCGTTCAGCCACAAGCACCACGTACAGGGGCTCGGGCTGCAGTGCCAGTACTGTCACACCACGGTTGAGAAGTCGAGTTACGCCGGCATTCCCCCCACGCGTACCTGCATGAACTGTCACGCGCAGATCTGGACCAATGCGCAATTGCTTGAGCCGGTTCGCCAGAGCTGGTACACGGGCCAGTCGATCCGCTGGATCAAAGTCCACGACCTGCCCGACTTTGTGTACTTCAGCCATGAGATCCATGTGAACAAGGGCATCGGCTGCGAAAGCTGCCACGGCCAGGTAGACAATATGCCGCTGATGTACGCGCAAAACACTTTGCAAATGGAGTGGTGCCTCGACTGCCATCGCAATCCCGCGAAGAATTTGCGGCCCGCCAGCGAGATCTACAACATGGCGTGGGAGAAGCCGGCAGAAGATAAGCCGGTGTGGTGCGCGGCGATTCCCGATGCAGCCGGCGTGCCCACGGCGCAGAGCGTGAGCTGCACGCGGACCGATCCGGGCGAGAATCCGGCTGTTCAGGCCGCGTTGAAGCCTGAGGCGCTTTTGAGGCCCGTTTCGCTCACTGCGGGCGGCGCGGCTTCGTCGGCTCCAGCAACTCAATTTGAGAAGTTCACCAGCCAGGACGAGCTTGGGCACTACCTGGTTGCGCATTACAACATTCGCACCCCGAAGGACCTGATGAGCTGCGAGGTGTGCCACCGATGAGCAGCGATATGAAAAAGTACGAGAAGAGTGACGCGGCCAGGAACCTTCAGGGGCTAAAGCCCGAAGACAATTCTTCGGTGGCTAGCGGCACGACTGAAGTCGTGCCCTTTCAAGGCGCGAAGAGTTCAGCGTCTGAGCCGATGACGCTCGACCAGGTGCGGCTGAAGTTGCAGGGCGTGAAGGGCAAGAAGTTCTGGCGCTCGCTCGATGAGCTGGCCGACACGGATGAGTTTCGCGCGGCGGTCGAAAAGGAATTTCCTTCGGCGGCGCAGGAGTGGGTCGATCCGGTTTCGCGTCGCGGCTTCCTTAAATTAATGGGCGCGTCGATGGCGCTGGCCGGCCTGGCCGGTTGCACCAAGCAGCCCGACGAGCCCATCTATCCCTACGTCAAGGCGCCCGAAGATTTGGTGCTGGGCAAGCCGATGTACTTTGCCTCGGCGCATCCGTTTGTCACCGGCGCGGTGCCGCTGCTGGTGAAGTCCAGCGAGTTCAGGCCCATCAAGGTTGACGGCAACCCGGAGCACAAGTACAACCGCGGCGGCTCCGATCCGTACACTCAGGGCACGCTGCTCGAAATGTACGATCCCGATCGCTCGCAGCACGTCATGTATCGCGGCGACAATCGCGTGTGGCAGGAGTTTGCCGAAGAGTTCCGTAACAAGGTTGCATCCACTAAGGACGGCACGGGGATTTACTTCCTGAGCGCGGCCATCAATTCGCCCACGCTGGCGCGGCAGTGGAGCGAGGTGCAGAAGGCTTATCCCAAGGCGAAGCTGGTGCAGTACGACCCGGCTATCGCCGGCACGTTCCTGGCCAACGGCACAAATGTTCAGTACGACCTTAGCGCGGCAGATGTGATTGTCTCGCTCGATGCGGATTTTCTATCGAGCGCGGCGTATCCCGGATTTCACAAGCTGGTGCGCGACTATGCCGACCGGCGCAAGCAGCCCGAGAACGGCATGAACCGGCTGTACGCGATTGAGAGCACGCCGACGACGACCGGAATGAAGGCCGAACATCGACTTGGTCTGCGCGCAAGCGAGATTCCCTATTTTACGAAGGCCCTTTACGCGGAAGTTGGTCCGACCGACAACCCCGCTCCTGGCTATGCATGGACCGGCGAGCAGCAGAAGTTTCTGGCTGCGCTGGTAAAGGATCTGAAAGCCAGCGCCGGCAAGAGCGCCGTAATTCCGGGCCTCTATCAGGATCCGTCGGTGGCGGCGCTTGCCTTGGCCATCAACACCGCGCTCGGCAATGTGGGCAAGACGGTCACGGTCTCAAGCGAGCCTGCCATCCAGCTGCCCAGCGATCAGCTTGGCGACTTCAAGGCGCTGGTAGCCGATCTGAACGCAGGCAAGGTTGATTGGCTGGTGATTCTGAACGCGAATCCCATTTACGACGCGCCTGCCGATCTCGATTTTCCGACAGCATTCAACAAGGCCAGCATCGTGGCGCATCTCGGCTCGCACGTAGATGAGACGGGGCAGATTTCGCACTGGCACATTCCTTCCGCGCATTATCTTGAATCGTGGTCGGATGCGCGGGCGTATGACGGCACGGTTTCGATCGTGCAGCCGTTGATCGAGCCGCTTTATGGCGGGCGCAGCGCGCATCATGTTTTCCAAACGCTGCTCGATGACCCGATGGTGAGCCCGTATGAAGCGGTGCGCGAAACATGGAAGGACCTGATCACAAAGACGACGCCCGACGGGGATTTTGAAAAGGGCTGGCGCAAGGCGCTTCATGATGGGTGGATTGAGGGCGACGTCCACGGTGGGTTGCGCGCAGCGGCTCCTCCGGTAAAGACGAACGTCAATGTTGCGTTTCACGGAGTTGTTCCCGCGCCCACGCCCAAGGATCAGATCGAAGTCATCTTCCGGCCCGATCCGACCATCTACGACGGCCGCTGGAACAATGTGGGCTGGCTGCAGGAACTGCCCAAGCCGGTGACCAGTCTGGCCTGGGATAACGCGGCGATCGTTTCAGGCGCAACTCTTGAGAAGTGGGGTCTTGAAGAAGACGACATTATCGAAATCAGCGTGGGCACGGGCCGTGTCAAGGCGCCGGTGATTGTTGCTCCCGGCCATCCTGACAACTCGATTACCGTGTATCTGGGCTACGGCCGCGAGTTCGCAGGGCGCGTGGGCTCAGGGCAGGGATTCAACGCATACCTGATTCGCAATACGTGGGCGCCGTTCTACGCCATCGGCGGGCAGAAGAAGATTGACGGCAAGTGGGGTGTGGCCATCACCAAGAGCCACTATCAGGATCATCGCGGCAAGAACCTGACCGAGCACGGCAACCAGAACTGGTCGCTTGAAGGTGTTGAGGCGCTGGGGCCGCGCGGCATTATTCGCTACGCCACGCTCGACGAGTTCAAGGCCAATCCCAACTTCGCGCACGAGGGCGAAGGCCGCGACACGCCTGAGATGAGCACATCGCTCTTCCCCAACTGGACCTATAACGAGGCCAACGCGTGGGGCATGTCGATCGACATGAACAGTTGCACCGGATGCAACGCCTGCATCGTGAGCTGTTATGCCGAGAACAATATTCCGGTGGTAGGCAAGCAGCAGGTGCGCATTGGCCGCAACATGCAGTGGTTGCGCATCGACAGCTATTTTGAAGGCGACCTAGCGGCGCCACGGGCTCACTTCCAGCCCATGGCCTGCCAGCACTGCGAGAACGCTCCCTGCGAGCAGGTTTGCCCGGTAGGCGCGACAGTGCACACACCCGAAGGCCTGAACGTGATGGTCTACAACCGCTGCGTGGGCACCCGTTACTGCAGCAACAACTGCCCCTACAAGGTGCGGCGGTTCAACTTCCTGCTCTTCAGCGACTACGAGACCGAGAGCCTGAAACTGATGCGCAACCCCGACGTCAGCGTGCGTTCGCGCGGCGTGATGGAGAAGTGCAGCTACTGCGTGCAGCGCATCCAGGAAGCCAAGATCGTAGCCGACAAGGAAAACCGCAATGTGCGCGACGGCGACATTGTGACCGCGTGCCAGCAGGCATGCCCGGCGCAAGCCATCACCTTCGGCAACATCAACGACAAACAGAGCCGGGTATCGAAAGCGCGCGCACAGCAACGCAGCTACCAGGTCATCGCCGACCAGAACACGCGCCCGCGCACCACTTACATGGCCGAAGTTCTGAATCTGAACCAGGAACTGGAAGAAGCGCCGGCAGAACACGATCCGGCATAAAGACAGGGAACGAGGTAACAAGGGACCAGGGAACAAGAGAGCAAGGGAACAAAGGCGACCATGGCAACCAGCGAACTGAAACCGAAAGATCCTGGCATCGATCCCAAGACCGGAGAATTCCGCGTCGTCGGCGTCGGCGAGACCTTCCGGTCGATCACCGAGAAGATCTCGAGCATTGTGCTCACGCCGCACACGCCGCTGGGCTGGTTTGCGCTCTTCACATTGGCTGGCGGCGGCGCCGCCATGCTGCTCACCGCCGTTACGTGGCTGTTCCTCAAGGGCGTGGGAATCTGGGCCATCACGCAACCCGTCGCCTGGGGCTTTGCGATTATCAACTTCGTCTGGTGGATCGGTATCGGCCACGCCGGCACGCTGATCTCGGCCATTCTGCTGCTCTTCAAGCAAAGCTGGCGCAATTCCATCAGCCGCTTTGCCGAGGCCATGACCATCTTTGCCGTCGTCTGCGCCGGCATGTTTCCGTTGATTCACGTTGGCCGCCCGTGGCTGGGGTACTGGATGCTTCCCCTGCCCTACACCATGACGGTGTGGCCGCAGTTCCGATCGCCGCTCGAGTGGGACGTGTTCGCGGTGTCGACGTACGCAACTATCTCGGTGGTTTTCTGGTACATCGGCATGGTGCCCGATCTTGCCACTTTCCGCGATCGCTCGCAGTCAAAAATCGGCCAGTACTTCTACGGCATGCTTTCGCTGGGCTGGCGCGGTTCGACGCGGCACTGGATGCGCTACGAGACGGCCTCGCTGCTGCTGGCCGGGCTGGCAACGCCGCTGGTGCTCAGCGTACACACGGTCATCAGCTTCGACTTCGCAGTTGCGGTGCTGCCGGGCTGGCATACCACCATCTTCCCACCCTACTTTGTCGCCGGCGCCATTTACTCGGGATTTGCCATGGTGCTCACGCTGGCGATTCCGCTGCGCAAGTTCTACGGGCTTGAGCGGCTGGTAACCGAACGGCACATCGACAACATGGGCAAGGTGATGCTGGCTACCGGCTTCATTGTGGCGTACGGCTACGGCATGGAAGCCTTCATGGCCTGGTACTCGGCCTCGCACTGGGAAGCGTTCATGTTCTGGAATCGCGTGTTCGGGCCCATGGGCTGGTCGTACTGGGTACTGATCACCTGCAACCTGGCCATTCCGCTGACGACGCTGTGGAGCCGCAAGCTCCGCACCAATATCGCTTTCATGTTCTTCATCTCGATCGTGGTCAACACGGGCATGTGGTTTGAGCGCTTCGTGATTATTGTTACGAGTCTCTACCGCGACTTCCTGCCGTCGGCTTGGGGCACCTATCGCGCTACCAAGTGGGACTACATGACGTTTGTCGGCACGCTGGGGTTGTTCACGTTCCTCTTCCTGTTGTTTGTGCGTATCTTGCCCATGATTCCCATGAACGAAATCCGCATGATTTTGCCGCAGGCAAAGATCAAGCCCAAAGCCACAGCGGGGGCGGGAGACTAATATGCCGGCTCGCGAAGGAACTTACGGATTGTTGGCTGAATTCGATACGCCGGGCGACCTGGTTCGCGCGGCGCAAAGGGCGCGGCTCGACGGATGGCGGCGGATGGACTGCTATACGCCGTACCCGGTTGAGGAAGCGGCGGAGGCCATCGGCTTTCATCGCAACAAGGTGCCGCTCGTAACTTTGATCGGCGGCCTGATGGGCTGCGCGGCCATGTTCTCGCTGGAGACCTGGGTTTCGACGCTTGCGTATCCGCTGAATATCGGCGGCCGGCCCACTTACTCGTGGCCCGCGTTCATTGTGCCCGCGTATGAATGGACCATTCTGTGGGCCGGACTTTCCGCGGCCTTTGGAATGCTGGCGCTGAACGGACTGCCATCGCTTTATCACCCGCTGTTTAACGCGCCCAACTTCCGCAACGGTGCGACCACCGACAAGTTCTTCCTGTGCCTTGAGGCGCTCGATCCCAAGTTCGACCTGGTCGAGAGCAAGAAATATCTCGAAACCATGGGTCCGGTTTCAGTAGTGGAGGTGGAGTACTGATGCGTACGAAGCCTTCATCCTTCAGCTCTCAGCTTTCAGCTCCTTGCCAGATGCGGGTGCCCCTGGTCCCTCGCATTTGGGGACCCGGGAGAATGCTCCCGTTCGCAGCAATGGCTTGCATTCTCCTCATCGCCGGATGCCGGCAGGATATGCAGAACCAGCCGAAGATGATTCCGCAGCGCGGATCCGATTTTTATGCCGATCATCGCAGCGCGCGTCCGCAGGTTGAAGCCACGGTGGCACGCGGCCAGTTGCACGAAGACAGCTACTTCTATACCGGCGTAGTGCCGGGCGCCAATGGATATCGCGAAGAGCGCGACCAGTTGCCCTTCCCCGTGACCATGGAAGTGCTGAAGCGCGGGCAGGAGCGGTTCAACATCTATTGCACGCCTTGCCATTCGCGCGTAGGCAATGGTTTGGGCGAGATTGTTGATCGCGGGTACAAGCCTGCGGCCAATTTGATGGACCAGGTGAGGCTCGCGCAGCCCATCTCGCACTACTTCTACGTGATGAGCCACGGCTACGGCTCCATGCCCGACTACTCGGCGCAACTGGCGCCGGTGGATCGGTGGGCGGTGGCGGCTTACATTCGCGCGCTGCAACTCAGCCAGGCCAAGGGCACGGCCGCCGATGTTCCCGCGGGAGTGCAGGTTCGCAGCCTTTCGAGCGTAGCTAGTGAAGAAGGACATCCGGAGTACGCGCAGCCTTGGTCGCTACCCGCAACCGCGGTGCAGGCATACAAGCCGATCGGCAGCGAAGGAACGCCCGGGATGGCGCCGGCGAATCCGGCGGACCCGGCAATCAAGATACCCGTAACGAAACTGGCCCCTGAGGGCCAAAAGCCCGCAGGACCAAAGTAGGACGACAGGAATGGCTCACGATTCTCACGCAATATCGCACGCAAAGAAGCTCCCCGCGGACCTGAGCGCGCCCGCGTTTGTCGGGGCGTGGAAGTCGCGGGGTGTTGTGGTCGCCGCGCTCTTTGCCATCCTCACCGTGATTCTGGCGTTCCTGGGCCAGGCGCAGGATCAGTTGGGCTGGGATCATTTTCTCCGCGCATGGGTGCTGGGCCTGATGCTTACCTTCGGCTGGTGCGTCGGTGGTCTCGCGCTGCTGATGGTGCAGTATTGCTCGGGCGGCAAGTGGGGTCTCCTTTTGCGCCGGCCGCTTGAGGCCATGAGCCGCACGCTGCCGCTGGTCTTCATCTACTGGCTGGTTCCGGTCGTCTTCATGAAGCGGCTCTACCTATGGGCCCAATTCAAAGACAACGGCGAGACTGCGGCCGCGCTCAAAGCTGGAATCATCAACGAGATTCAGAAGCACTGCATCGACTTCAAGCGCCCCATGCTGAATCCCGACATGTTCATCATCGTCGGACTCATCTGCTTCGGCATCTGGTTTCTCTACATGTGGCGGCTGAACCGGATGGCTGTGCGGCGCGATGCGCAAGGCCCTGAAACCACGCCCTACTGGATCAAGAAGTTTGAGAATTTCGCCGGCCCCGGCATCGTGGTTTATTCACTCACCATGACGGCCGCGGTCATCTACTGGGTTATGTCGATGGACGTGACCTGGTTCTCATCGGTGTACGGCCTGCTGTTCCTGGTCGGCCAGGGCTACTCGGTACTCGCGTTCTCGATTATCGTTTCCATCGCGCTCTCCAAGGCCGAGCCCTTCAAAACCATCCTGCGCCAGACCGAGCAGCACGACCTGGGCAAGCTCACCTTTGCCTTTGTCATGCTCAACATATACCTGGCCTTCGGACAGTTCCTCATCATCTGGTCAGGCAACCTGCCTGAGGAGATTCCCTGGTACCTCGATCGCATTCGCGGCCACTGGGGCATCATCATCACGCTCGACTTCATGTTCCACTGGTTGATTCCGTTCACCCTGCTGCTCTCGCGCGACATCAAGCGTAACAAGAAGCGGCTGACCCGCGTGTGCCAGTGGATGATCTTCGCCAAGGCTTTCGACCTGTTTTGGCTGATTGAGCCGAACTTCAAAGACGCTGCACGCAACCTGCACTTCAGTTGGGGAATTCTGGAGTACGCAACGCTGCCGGTGGCCATGGCCGCCCTGTGGGTCGCGTTCTTTGCGAACCGGTTGCAGACCAAGCCGCTGGTGCAGGTCAACGATCCGCATCTGGCCGAAATTCTGGAGCCCGAACATGCCCATGCATAACGACAATCCGATGGAGCACAATCCGGCCGGCGAGGAGCCCGAGCCCCAGGCCGTCGATACTTCGCTCGGCTACGAAGCGTCTGACGTCAAGGTCACGGGGATTCTCGTCTTCATCGTCTCGCTGGGCATCTTTGTCGCGGTCACCGGCTTCGTCTGCTACGGCATCGGAAAGGTCATCAACGCGCACCTCAACCATGAAGATGGGCCCAACAGCAAGTGGACCAAGACGGTTGAGATTCGCGAGCTGGGCAATCTGCCATCGAACCCCGAGATGCAAGACAAGGTAGCCGAGATTACCAAGAGCTTCCCTCAGCCCCGCGTCCAGATTGACGACGGCAATTTCGATGTCACTGTTCTGCACGCGCGCGAAGACATTCTGCTCGACAACTACACGTGGATCGACCAGGGGAAGGGAACGGTAAGAATCCCGATCGAGCAGGCCATGCAAATTATTGCGCAGAAGGGATTGCCCGTGGCGACGGCTCAAGAGGGACCGCAGTTGATGACCGGCGACTCCAAGCCGGTGGTCACCATGCCGCTTACTGACGGGTTTGCAAGGACGAGTTATGAGCAGGAGCTGAAGGCAGGGAACAGGGACTAGGCACTAGGAACCAGGCAATAGGCAATAGGAACCAGGCAATAGGGAACAGGGACCAGGCAATAGGCAATAGGAACCAGGCAATAGGCACTAGGGAACAGGGACTAGGCAATAGGCAATAGGGACCAGGCAATAGGCACTAGGGAACAGGGACTAGGGACGGTTTTCATCGGCGGAGTTTTGAAAGGGCACGACTTTAGTCGTGCCGCCAAGGGACATAAAACGAGTCGGGGCTTTAGCCCCTGAGAGATGCTTTTCAAGGCCAGGAACGCGGAGAGGATCAGGACAAAAATGAAATATCAGGGCACAATTCTTAGAAGCTGGCGGAGCGTGGGTATCTCCACGGCCGGCGCCGTTGTGCTCGCGCTGCTGGCATGCTCTCCGCTTACAGCCCAGGTTTCGGCATACGGCGACAAGGCCGTCGGTCCCACCAACGACAGCACGCCGACCGTGCTGAAAGGCGTGGGCGTTGAGCAGCACCTGAACACGCAGCTCCCTCTGAGCCTCACGTTTACCGACGATGCCGGCAGGGTTGTGCCGCTCTCAAGCTACTTTGGCAAGCGGCCGGCGATTCTCGCGCTGGTCTACTACCAGTGCCCCATGCTGTGCAGCGAAGAACTGAACGGACTCACCAGCGCTCTCGAGATGGTGAAGTACGTTCCCGGCAAAGATTTCGACATCATCGTGGTCAGCATCGATCCCAGCGAAGGAACCGATCTGGCCGCAGCCAAGAAGCGCAGCTACCTGAAGCGCTACGGCCATCCCGAGACGGCCGCGGGCTGGCACTTCATGACCGGGACGCAGGCTAACATCGATGCGCTGACCGAGGCGGTGGGATTCCGCTATGTGAAGATTCCCGGCCCCGACGGCAAGCTGACCCAGTTTGCCCATGCCAGCGCGATTCAGATTGTTACTCCTTCAGGCAAGCTGGCGCAGTACTACATGGGCGTGGAATACAGCCCCAAAGATCTGCTGCTCGGCCTCGACGAGGCTTCGTCGAACAAGATCGGGTCGCCGGTCGATAACATTCTGACTTACTGCTATCACTACGATCCCCAAACCAACACGCATTCGCTGATTGTTGCGCGAGTGGTGCAGCTCGGCGGGGTGGTGACCATGGGCATGCTGGGCGGATTCATGTTCCTCATGTTCCGCAAAGATTACACGCAGGCTCATCAAGAAGATTCAGAGAAACATGGGACAGGAAAAAGGTGAACGGATAAAGGAATGAACCACATCAGCCCAGTACTCTGGCAGTTTCTCGTCAAGTGGATGACGAACTTCTCGCTGTTCCCGCCGGAAGCGTCGAAGATCGCCCCGCAGATGGACGCGTTGTTTTTCTTCATGGTCCTGGTGAGCCTGGTCGGGCTGACGCTGGTCGTTTTACTCCTGGTGAGTTTTTCGCTGCTCTACAACAAGAAGCGCAACCCGGTGGCCACCCAGATTGAGGGCTCAACGCTGCTTGAAGCAACGTGGACCATCATTCCGCTGGGACTGTTTCTGATCATGTTTGTGTGGGGCGCGCTGCTTTACTTCCGCATCTACACTCCGCCGGCCAATGCCATGAACATCTATGTGGTGGGCAAGCAGTGGATGTGGAAGGCCGAGCATCCCGGCGGCCAGCACGAGATCAACTCGCTGCACGTCCCCATCAACCAGCCGGTGCAGCTCACCATCATCTCGCAGGATGTTTTTCACAGCTTCTCGATTCCCGCCTTTCGCGTCAAGCGCGAGGCGATTCCCGGGCGCTACACCACGGTCTGGTTCGAAGCCACCGCGACCGGCACGTATCACCTGTTCTGCACGCAGTATTGCGGCACCAACCACTCGCAGATGATCGGCGACGTGGTGGTGATGACGCCCGATGATTTCAAGCAGTGGCTGGCCAGCTCAACCAGCGGCAATTCGCTGGCGCAGAATGGCGAGCGGCTGTTCGCCAGCCTCAGCTGCACGGCCTGCCACAACACGCGGCCCGATGCGAGAGGTCCCAGCCTGGCCGGAGTTTACGGATCGCATCTGACACTCACCAACGGCCAGTCCGTCACTGCCGACGACGAGTACCTGCGCTCGGCAATCCTCAATCCTTCACAGCACATCACACAGGGATATGCGCCGATTATGCCCACCTACCAGGGCCAGATCAGCGAAGACGGCGTGATTGCATTGGTTGAGTATCTGAAGCATCTCGACACCGACTATCGAGTGCAGCAAACCACGAACACCACCGAATTGGTGCCTGAAAAAGAGGGCGCAACCACGCCGGCGGGCAAAGCTGCCCCGGCAGGGGAGGTCAAACAATGAGCGATGCCACCATCGTCAGTCTTCCCGATCAATCAACCGCCAGGATTCCGAAGATGAACTTCCTGACCAAAGAGAACGGCTTGCTGAGCTGGCTGCTTACGGGCGACCACAAGCGCATTGCCACGCTCTACCTGATCTCCATCACGTTCTTCTTCTTTATCGGTGGCGCGCTGGCCGGACTCATCCGGCTTGAGCTGCTCACTCCGCAAACCGACCTGATGGCTGCCGACACCTATAACAAGGTGTTCACCATGCACGGCGTTATCATGGTGTTCCTCTTCCTGGTGCCGTCTGTTCCGGCTACCATCGGCAATTTTGTGATCCCCATGATGGTCGGCGCTAAAGATCTGGCGTTGCCCAAAATCAACCTGCTGAGCTGGTATCTCTACATGGCCGCCGGCATCGGGATGATTTACACCATGGCCGTCGGCGGCGTGGATACGGGCTGGACATTCACCACTCCGCTCTCCACGCACTACCTCAACACCCACGTGATTTCCACCGGCCTGTGCATCTTTATCGCCGGTTTCAGCTCCATCTTTACGGGACTGAACTTCATCGTCACCATCCACAAGATGCGCTGCCCCGGCATGACCTGGTTCCGGCTACCGCTGTTTGTGTGGTCGAACTATGCGGCCTCAATCCTGATGGTGCTTGGCACGCCGGTTCTGGCCATCACCCTGGTGCTCATTGTTCTGGAGCGCACCGTGGGCATAGGCGTCTTCGACCCGGCCAAGGGCGGCGACCCGCTGCTGTTCCAGCATTTGTTCTGGTTCTACTCCCACCCCGCTGTCTACATCATGATTCTGCCCGGCATGGGCGTCATCAGCGAAGTGGTGTCGACCTTCAGCCGCAAACGCGTCTTTGGATACACGGCCGTCGCCTTCTCATCCGTAGCAATCGCGGTCTTCGGCTTCTTTGTCTGGGCCCACCACATGTTCATCATGGGCATCTCCAACTACGCGGCTCTGGTCTTTTCGCTGCTCACCATGCTGGTTGCGGTGCCCTCGGCCATCAAGATCTTCAACTGGGCATTCACGCTCTACAAGGGATCGATCACCTTCGAGACGCCGATGCTCTACGCCTTCGGCTTTATGGGGCTCTTTACCATCGGCGGTTTGACCGGCGTCTTCCTCGGCGCCACCGGCACCGACATCCACCTTACCGAGACCTACTTCATCGTGGCTCACTTCCACTTTGTGATGGTGGGCGGCATGCTCATGGCCTTCCTCTCGGGCATCCACTTCTGGTGGCCCAAGTGGACCGGACGCATGTATCCCGAAAAAATTTCGCAGTTGGCCGCGGTGGTCACGTTCATCGGCTTCAACTTCACATTCTTCCCGCAGTTCATATTGGGAGTGCTGGGCATGCCCCGCCGCTACGCCGCTTACCCGGCTGAGTTCCAGGTGCTCAACGTGTTCTCAACCGCCGGCGCGTCGATCCTGGGCGTGGGGTATCTCTTGCCCATCCTGTATCTCACCTGGTCGCTCAAGTACGGCGAGATTGCGGGCGACAATCCCTGGCAGGCGACCGGCCTCGAGTGGCAGACCCAGTCGCCGCCGCTTACTGAAAACTTCCCTGTGATTCCCGTGATGGATCACGAAGCCTATGACTACGAGTGGCTGGAAGCCCAGCAACGGAAAGAGGTAGCCAGTGTCGGATAGCACTGCCATAGCGCATGACAGCGCCGGCTCCGCCCATTCTCATCATGCGGAGCATCCGCCCTATCAGCGCCACCACTTCGAATCCGTAGAGCAGCAGTTCGACACTACGAACTTTGCCATGTGGCTGTTCCTGCTCACTGAAGTCATGTTCTTCGGCGGGCTCTTCATGGCCTACCTGCTCATGCGCAACTGGTACTATCCGGCCTTTGTTGAGGCCTCGCACCAGTTGAACATCGGCTGGGGCACGGCCAACACGGCTGTGCTGATTACCTCCAGCTTCACCATGGCCATGGGCGTGTACAGCGCCGAAATGCGGCGCAAAGGCATGCTGGTTCTGTTCCTGGTGCTCACCTTCATCCTGGGCCTGGCCTTCCTGGGCATCAAAACCATCGAGTACCACGAGAAGTGGGAGAAGTTCCACATCCCCGGCATCCGCTACAGCACCCAGGACTTTACCAACCCGCAATCCGATCCCGAGGTCTACAAGGAATACCACGACAAGCCGCTGCCGGCGGACATGGCGTCGAAGACTGAGCTGTATTTCTTTCTCTACTTCGCCATGACCGGCATGCACGCGCTGCACATGATTATCGGTATCGCGATTCTGGGATTCATGATTTTCAAGGCGAAGAACGAAGCCTATACAACCGGGCACGTTACATTCGTTGAGAACTTCGGCTTGTACTGGCACTTTGTCGACATTATCTGGATATTCCTGTTCCCACTTTTGTATCTGATCAGCAGGTATTGACTGGCGTCGGCGTGGGCCGGGTTTTGAAAGGGCACGACTGGCGTCGACGTGGGCCAGGTCTTGAAAGGGCACGGCTGGTAGGTCAGGGCTTCAGCCCTGACTGCCTATAAATGAGCAAAGAGATTTCGGGGCTTTAGCCCCTGAGGGACAAAAGGTACGCGGGAGTAATTCCATGAGCGAAGCGAACGCCAAAACCGATCACGGTCACGAGCACAATCAAGAGCACCACATCGTAAGCCCCATGGTCTATCTCTCGATCGTGCTGGCGCTGTTGTTCTTCACAGGATTAACGGTGTGGGTTTCGTATATTGACCTGGGCCAGATGCGCCTCTTTGGCACCGGTTTTACTCTCTATTGGAACCCGGTGGTGGCGCTGGCCATCGCCTGCACCAAGATGACCCTGGTGGTGCTGTTCTTCATGCACGTGAAGTATTCCACCAAGCTCACCAAGCTGACCGTGCTCTCGGGCTTCTTCATCTTCCTGGCGCTGATCGGCATGACGCTGTCGGATTACGTAAGCCGCGCCTGGGGCAGGTGGTAGAAAGACAGCTGTCATTGGTCAGTTGTCAGGGATCAGAGAGGGCCGCCTGCGGGCGGCCCTCGGTGTTTATTAGCGTATCCCGCCGCTAATTCCTTTGATTGCCAGCCAATTTCGATAAGTGTCTTTTACAGTCCCCATCGGGACGTTGAACCAAGTGTCCCACTCTTCGGGAGGGATATGGAATCCGTGGCAGACTTCATTTAGACAATTGTTGATTGCTAGAAAGCCGACACTGTTTTCATCTCGATCGTCAATGTTTGGCCATCGATCGATCAAATGTTGTAGATCATCGATTTCAAAGCCGAGCCGAGTAGGAAACTCCCAATCATCAAGGTAGGCTGCGGTCGCCCTCATGCAGCTGAGCACAACGTTTTGCTCATCCGTCGATAACCCTCGATTGTGCATAGACCTCTCGCGCATTTTCACGCGGTTCAAAATGAAAAACGAGTTTATAAAACTTTCGCAATATCCGCTAATTCATCTTCGGAATACTTAACAAGGAGTTCTCCATGAATTGGGAGCTGTTTTGCAATTGCGATCACACCTAGCATTGCGCGAACCCTTTCCGTGTCGTCAGTGGTCAAAACCTCGGTGGCACCTAGTCCAGCCAATTCTGCAATCGCGGCAAAGTAGTCCTTTGCCAACCACTCTGGGACATCAGGATTAGATCCGCGTGCCCTGGCGAGTTCTATAATCGCGACGATTGCATATGTATTCCACTCTGCCGTAGTGCGTTTTCGATAAATTCTAACGAGATGCGGGACCGATGCGTAGGAAGCCTCATCGACGTCTCCCTGATGGTGCAGCTCATTCCAAAGCTCGCTCCAAACGGCCTCTGTGTCGATTCCTGCTTCCAGCCGCTCGAATAGCGGGCGAGGATCAAACGGCATCTTGTAGCCGCCGTGCATCGTGGTCCATCGAATGTCATCCAGGCTCAGCATCCGAGCAAAGGCTAACATAAAGTCCAGGCATTCAAAATGCGCGATCAACCTGAACTCCCCGAAGATCTATTGAACATCGCAGACCAACCCCGCGTTTACGTGCGCCGCGAAGCCAATCTGCGCAAAGACGCCCGATGCGTCGTCTACTGGATGCAGCGGGCAATGCGGGTCCACGACAATCCCGCGCTCAAGGTGGCGATTGGAGCCGCCAACGTTCTCAGCCTGCCGGTCGCCATCTACTTCGGCGTAATCCCCAACTACCCGAACGCCAACCTGCGCCACTACCACTTCCTGCAACAAGGCCTGCGCGACGCAGCAAACGAAGCGGCAGAGCTCGGCATCGCCTTCGTAGTCCGCCGCCCGCCCGACACGCTTGAGGCATTCCTTGAAGAAGTCCAGGCAGCCATGCTCGTAGGCGATGAGAACCCATGCCGCGAGCCCGAGCGCTGGCGGCAGGTCATCGCAAAGCGCCTCAAAATCCCCTACTGGACCGTCGATGCCGACGTCGTTGTGCCTTCGCGCGTCTTCAATCGAAGCTTCGTGCTTCTGCACCACTTCAGGCCGCATCTCAAGGCCGCGCTACCGAAGTACCTTGTCGAACCCGCGACAGCCAGACCCGACAAACCCTGGACCACCGAAAACCAGCGCAGCTTCGATCTTGCAACCGACATCACCGTCGGCTTCACTAAACTAGACCGCAGCGTAAAACCCGTCGACACTTTCACCGGCGGAACACACGCCGCGCTCAAACTCCTCGACGATTTCGTCCAACACAAACTAGCCGGCTACGACACAGCCCGCAACCATCCCGAGACCGAAGGAACAAGCCGTCTGTCGCCCTATCTGCACTTCGGCAATATCGGGCCCCTGACGATTGCCGCTGCGGTCAAAAAGGCCGCCATGCAACAGAAGATTCCGCCCTCAACAGTCGAGCGTTTTCTGGAACAGCTCATCGGCTGGCGCGAGCTCGCCGTTCTCTTTGTGCGCCACGAGCCCAGCTACGACAACTGGGAGTGCGCGGCTCCCTGGGCGCGCAAGTCGCTGCTCGAGCACGCATCCGACCCGCGGCCTCACCGTTACACTTTTGACCAGTTGGAACGTGCCCAGACCCACGACGACCTCTGGAACGCAGCCCAGCTCCAAATGACCACCACTGGCTGGATGCACAACTACATGCGCATGTACTGGGCCAAAATGATCCTCAATTGGGCGCCCGACCCGGCTACGGCCTTTGACTGGGCCGTCATATTGAACGACAAATACGAGCTCGACGGTCGCGACCCCAACGGCTATACCGGCATTGCGTGGGCTATTGTGGGCCGGCTCGACCGTCCCTGGTTTAACCGGCCGGTGTTCGGGCTGGTGCGCTCCATGACCGGAACTTCGATGGCAAAGAAATTCAACGCTGCGGCTTATATCTCTCGGTTCAGGCGCGGCTGATATCGCGCCGTGCTCAAAAAAACCGCCAAATCCACCCTTTTTTCGTACGTGTGATGAATCACACGTCGGCGGGAGAACTCCGTTCCTATAATGGGCAGCAATCTCAATCCCGGAAACCGAGCAGTCGATTGGACGCATTCCGATGGAATCGCTCCTGCTCCTCATTTGAAAATCTTCACCAGAGCGCGACGGGATGCGCGGGATTGTTCTCATGGCAACTCAGACTTCAGGCGGGCTGTCTTCAAAGGCCGTCGAACAGAATCGGTTCTTTCATGCGCAAGCGACTGTCTTCGTAGTTGCAGGCGCGCTTCTGGTTGCGTGCGCCTCGGCCGCGGCCCAATCGGCGGCTGCGGCCGGCCTGGGCAAAGTTCAAAGAACGAATCGAACTCTGAGTACGCACCCGGGCGAGCCTGTACCGCCCCGCGTGATGCAGGCTGAAAGATTCCTGGCCCGGCGCGGACTTAAACCCGGTCAGCGACTCCCGCCGCGTACTAATGGCACAAGATTTCAATCCGCAGCGCATCCGGCGTTCGATTCCAACCCCGCCGCGGCTTCGTCAAACTCGTCAAGCTCATCGAGCGCCACCTGGCAGCCGCTCGGCCCTACCGCTGTTCTCACGCCCAACGTCGGCCTGGTCACCGGCCGCATCTCATCCATTGCCGTCGATCCCAGCGACCCGACCGGTAACCATGTTTATATCGGAACGACCGGCGGCGGCGTGTGGGTGACGGCCAACGCCGCCGCTTCAAATACTTCGCTCATCGCGTTCACCCCGCTCACTGACTTTGTGAGCGCGCTCGATTCCGCTGACGACGCGTCAATCAGCATTGGGGCAGTGGCTGTGCAGCCCGGCGGCACCGGCGTGATCCTGGCCGGCACGGGCGACCCCAACGACGTGCTTGACTCCTACTACGGCGCGGGGATTCTTCGCTCTACCGACAGCGGAACCACATGGACGCTGATCCAGAAGACCCACGACGAGGAAGACGGCCTCACCCTGCAGGACTACAAGTTCGCCGGCGAGGGGTTTGCCGGCTTTGCATGGAGCACCGCGAACACCGGGCTGGTTGTTGCCGCGGTCTCGCAGGCGTACGAAGGCATTTTGGTGAACGCAGAGCAGCCCTCCTATAGCTACGAAGGGCTCTACTATTCGCAGGATTCGGGCGCAACGTGGCACCTGGCGAACATCACCGATCGGCCGGGCGAAGATGTGCAGGGCCCGCTCGATGCTTTCGATTCGCCCAGCGGCAACGCTGCCACGGCTGTGGTTTGGAATCCGGTGCGGCAGTTGTTCATCGCCGCGGTGCGTTATCACGGCTTCTATCAATCGCCCGACGGAGTGACGTGGACGCGGCTTGCCAATCAGCCGTCGGCGGGAATCACCACACTGTTTTGCCCGAACAATGCCGGCCAGACCGGCTCCATCGACTGCCCCATCTTCCGCGCTGCGCTGGCCGTCAATCCGGTTTCGGGCGACACCTTTGCATGGAGTGTGGACGCCAACAACCAGGACCAGGGCCTGTGGCAGGACAAGTGCGCGATCAGCGGGACTACCTGCGGTAATTCCACGCTGACATTCGCAACGCATTGGAACACTGCGCAACTCGAGACCGGCAATATCGAAGGCGCCGCGACCATTCTCAACGGCAATTACGATCTGACGCTGGCGGCCGTGCCGTCACAACAAGACACGCTGGTGCTGGCCGGCGACAACGACTTGTGGAAGTGCAGCCTGGCCATGGGCTGCCAATGGCGCAACACCACCAACTCCACCACCTGCATGAGCGCGCAGGTGGCCGAGTTCCAGCATGCGCTGGCCTGGAGTGCCGCCAATCCCGAAGAGATTCTGATTGGCAACGATGGAGGGCTGTGGCGATCGATGGATGCCATTGGCGAGAGCGGCGCGGCTTGCAACGCGACGGACGCGAGCCACTTTCAAAATTTGAATGGCGGCCTCGGCTCGCTGGCTGAGGTGGAAAGTATGTCGGCGATTGGCAGCTCAACATACACCATGATGGCCGGCCTCGGGGTGAATGGCACTGCTGGAGTGAAGGGATCGTCCGCGGTAAGCGACTGGCCGCAGATTCTCTCCAGCTACGGCGGTCCCGTTGCTATCGACTCAACCAATCCCGAAAACTGGTATGTGAACGCGAGTTCCGGCGTCGACATCTATCTCTGCTCGCAATCGGCGCCGTGCGCGCCTGCCGATTTTGGAACCAGCCCGGTGGTGAATGACAGCGATGTGCGCGGGGATGGCGAAGGCATGAGCGCTGCTGCGCCGTTCCTGGTCGATCCAATCGATTCAACGCAGTTGCTCATCGCCACGTGCCGTTTGTGGCGCGGCCCGGCATCCGGCGTTGGCTGGAGCACATCGAACGCCGTCACACCCATCCTGGACAGCGGTGCAGACACCTTTCCCTGCGCCGGAGACGCGCTCATTCGCTCCACGGCGGTCATGATTCTTCCCGGCGGCGGTGAGATTGTCTACCTGGGAATGTATGGTTGGGCCAACGGCGGCGCGAACCTGCCGGGTCATGTATTCAGCGTTCAAATCAGTCCATCCTCAAGCGTGCCCGCGGTCCTCACCGATCTCACCCTCAATCCCGTGATCAACGACGCCAATGCGTTCAACCAATTTGATTACGATATCTCGAGCATCTTCATCGATCCCCACGACACATCGGGCAACACCGTTTACGTGACCGTTGCGGCATTCCAATCGATCGGCGAGCCTGTGCAGACCGTCTATCGGTCGATCGACGGCGGACTCCATTGGAGCGACCTCATGTCGAACCTGCCGGATGGACCCGTCAACGGCCTTGTAGTCGATCCCAACAGCGCCAACACGGTCTACCTTGCCACTGACCAAGGCGTTTTCTTCACGGCAAACATTCCAGACTGCGCACAGTCTCCTTCGGTCTGCTGGTCGCCATTTGGTTCCGGACTCCCCGGCGCGCCGGTGGTTGCCTTGTCAGCAGCGCCTCTCGGCAGCACTTCGCCGGTTCTGGCGGCTGCCACCTACGGCCGCGGAATTTTCGCCACCCCTCTCTATACAGCAAGCAGCGGAATCACCAACGCGACGGCTTCTCCCACCGGCTTGATCTTCGGTAGCGTGGCGGTGGGCGCATTGAGTTCCGCGCAAAAGGTGACGATCGAGAATACCGGCATTCTGGCACTCGCGCCCACCTCGATCGCAGTGGCCGGCGATTTTAGCGAAACCGACAACTGCGTCAATCAATTCATCCCGGCCGGAAGCAGTTGCATCATCCAGGTAGAGTTCATTCCATCGGCAATTGGAGCGCGCAGCGGGACGTTGACCTTCTTCGCCAATGTTCAAGGCGGCCAGTTGCAGCTCGACCTGGGTGGAACCGGCACGGCAAGTGGCGCAGTCACGCTCTCGCCTGACCCTCTCATCTTCGGCCAGGTTGAGGTGGGTTCCTCTGCGTTGCTCTCTGTCACCGCCGTCAATGCCTCTTCCACCTCTCTTTCCATTACCAGCCTCACCATTACCGGTCCGTTTGCCGTCGCCACAAACTCCTGCGGCACAACGGCTCTGGCCGCCAGTGCCGACTGCCAGATACAGATTTCCTTCAATCCCGCATCGGCAGGCCCGGCCACGGGAACGCTGACTCTTATCGACGGTGCCGGAACGCAAAGCATCCAGCTCAGCGGCAGCGGCGAAGCCACGCCCACCGATGCGCTCAACCCCACGTTGCTCAGCTTTGCCGCCACGCAGGTCGGCCAGACTTCGAGCCCGCAGACCGTTACACTCACCAACTCGGGCGGCGTGCCGTTGACCTCGATCCTGGTCTCGGTCTCGAACGGTTTTACGGTCTCGAACCAGTGCACCGCACAGCTTGCGGCTAACTCCTCCTGCTTGCTGCAGGTGCAGTTCGCGCCCACCGCTCCAGGCAGCCAGGGCGGAATCCTCACCGTTTCCGACATTCTTCGCACCCAGACGGTTACTCTCTCCGGCACGGGCCTTGCGCCGGGAGTGATCTCAGTCTCTCCGGCGAGCCTGACATTCGCGAATCAGCAGCCCGGCGTTGCCAGCGCACCGCAGACGCTTACCGTCTCCAACACCGGCGGCGCGAGCATTGCAAATCTCAACTTCGCGTTCACCGGTGCGGCCGCGTCCACTTACTCGCTGGGTACGGTCACGTGCGGCGCGACGCTGGCTGCGAATGCAATTTGTGCTGCGCAAGTCATTTTCACGCCCTCCGGCATCGGTCAGGTGAATGCAACGCTCAGCATCTCCTCTTCGACAACCGGTGTACAGGCGGTCTCGATTCCTCTCGATGGTTCCGGAACTTCCTCCGGCGGCCTCACCGTCAGTCCTTCGACTGTCACGTTTGGCGTAGCGGGCACAAGTCAATCAAGCGCCGCGCAGATTGTCACCCTCACCAACTCAACAACAACTGCCATACCTTCGCTTTCGCTCGCCGTTGCCGGCCCATTCTCTCTGGCCGTAAATACCTGTACGGGCAGCCTCGCTCCAGGCGTCGGCTGCGCGGTCTCGGTCGTCTTTTCTCCCACAGGCGCTGGCCCGGTCGCGGGCACCCTCACAATCAGCTCTCCTGCGCTGGCCTCGCCCATTACGGTTGCGCTCACCGGAACAGGCTTCAGCTTCGCGCTGTGTCCTGCCGGCTCCGGCTGCGTGATAAGCCAGACCGTTGCCGCTGGACAGACCGCCAGCTTCTTGCTTGCGTTCACTCCCGCGGGCGCTCAGGCAACGTTCAGCCTTGTCTGCGGCACGCTGCCCCAATATGCTTCGTGCGCGTTCAACCCGGCAACTGAGCCGCTAAATTCAGGCGTGACAGGCAATGTGGCCGTAAACATCTCGACCGGCGAGGTCTCAAGCACGAAAGTGGAGCCGGCCACAGGCTGGCATGCCGCTCCGCTTTTTTGCGGGCTACTGCTGCTTCCATTGGCACTCGCGCGGCGGCGCAGGGGACTGCTACTTGCTGTTCTGGCGTTCGTTGTGGGCGCCGGCATCTCCGCATGCACCAGCTCCGGTGGGGGAACAGGCGGAGGCGGCGGTGGCGGCCAGAATCAAACAACTCCTGCCGGAACTTACACCATCCCGGTCACCGTGACGGCAAACGGAATGTCGCAGTCGGCCACGCTCACGCTGACGGTGGATTGAACCGCCGTTCGCGGCCTTTTCGCCTGCCATTCCACGCCAAACCGCAAGCCGGTATACTTGAGCTTCAGCACATTCAGGCCGCGCACGCGTGTCTTTTTGCGCCTCCTAATCTGTGATCGATCAAGTCAGGAACTACTTAAGCGCATGACCGCAAAAGTCACCGTAGAAGATGTGGAACGGGTGGCGGAGCTGGCTCATCTCGAGCTCAAGCCCGATGAGACCACGCGCATGCTCACCGATCTGAACGCGATTCTCGATTACGTGGCCGAACTCAATGAACTCTCGACCACCGGCGTTGAGCCGCTGGCGCAGGTGAGCGAGTTGGACGGCTTTATCAGCCAGCCCCGGACCGACGCGCATGAGCCGTCGCTGCCGCGCACCGTGGTGATGCCTGAGGCGCCCGAGACTGACGGAGTTTTCTTCAAGGTGCCGAAGGTGATTGAGAGATAGGGAACGAGGGAACAAGGGGCTGAGGGCATTCGAGGGGATTCGATTGGCAAGTAGCGGCAAAATTGCCGGAAGTCTCGTTGAGAAACCGAGGACGATTGCGTCTCTGCGTGAGCAGATCGTGGCGGGCAGCGTAAAGGCCGCGGATCTGACTGCCGAATACTACGCACGCATCGAGCAGAAGAATCCGCACCTTAACGTCTACCTGAGCTTGACCAAAGAGCGCGCAATGGCCCAGGCCGCCCACACCGATGCACTGGCCGCCACGGGCGATCCGCTGCCTGCGCTGGCCGGCATTCCTATTGGAATCAAAGACGTATTGGTGGTGAAGGGCGCGCCAGCGACTGCGGGCTCCAGAATCCTCGAAGGCTACCATCCGCCTTACGATGCGACCGTAGTCTCCAAGCTCGAAGCCGCAGGCGCGGTGCTGCTGGGCAAGACAAATTGCGACGAGTTTGCCATGGGCTCGTCGAATGAGAACTCAGCATACGGTCCGGTCCGCAATCCCGTTGATACGGAAAGGGTTCCGGGCGGATCGAGCGGAGGATCTGCGGCCGCCGTTGCAGCCAACATGGCGGTGGCTACGCTGGGCTCTGACACCGGAGGCTCCATTCGCCAGCCAGCCAGCTTTTGCGGTGTGGTTGGCGTTCTGCCCACCTACGGGCGCGTCTCGCGCTACGGGCTCATCGCGTTTGCTTCGTCGCTTGACCGCGTCGGTCCCTTCGCTGCAAACGTGCGCGATGCAGCCACGCTCCTTGGCGTGATCGCCGGCCACGACCCGCACGACGCCACCAGTTCGCCCGCGCCGGTTGAGGACTATGCGGCCGAGAGCGATAAGCCCGTTGAAGGCATGCGCATCGGCGTGCCGGCACAGTACTTTGCCGAGGGGCTCGACCCTGAAGTACGCGCGGAAATCGAAAAGGGAATTGACGCGCTCAAGGCCGCCGGCTGCACGTTAAGGCCGATTAGCTTGCCGCACACAAAGTACGCAGTGCCGGTTTACTACCTCATCGCCACGGCCGAGGCCAGCGCGAATCTCGCACGCTTTGACGGCGTGCGCTACGGTCACCGATCGCCCGCGTCGGCCACGCTCTCTGACATGTATTCGCACTCGCGCGACGAAGGCTTCGGCGCCGAGGTCAAGCGCCGCATCCTGCTCGGCACCTACGCGCTTTCCGCCGGATATTACGACGCCTACTACCGCAAGGCGCAGCAGGTGCGCCGCATCCTGGCCGAGGAGTTTCTGCGCGCCTTTGCCGAAGTTGACGTGATCGTCACGCCGACGTCGCCCTTCCCTGCATTCAAAATCGGAGAAAAGGCCGACGACCCGCTGGCCATGTATCTCGCCGATATTTACACGGTGACGGCTTCGCTCGCCGGCATCTGTGGCGTCACAGTGCCCTGCGGTTCCACCAGCGCCGGTCTGCCGGTTGGAATGCAGGTGCTGGCAACGCACTTCGGCGAGAACAAGGCGTTTCGGGTGGCGCGCGCCGTTGAAGCGGCTGGGATTTAATCCGGTCCTACATCCCAGTGATTCGCCGCACAGCTTTGCGCGGCTCCACAGTTTCCAATAGCTATCCGGGGGCTTGCGCGATGCGACGCTTGGTCGGTGGGTTATTTCTGGTTTTGCTTTTGGTCACTGGCTCCCGTTGGGGCTCCGCCGCGTCCAAACCCAAAACGGTGGTTCTCGGTGCTTCTCGGCGCGTCATTTACTCCAAGGCCGGCGACCCAGCCGGAGCCGCGCTGGGCGAAACCGAACTCAGAATCCGCGCACTCCTCGTCGACGGCGTGCTCAAAGAGTGGACGACCAGCGATCCGCATGACGTCACCGATCGCAGCTTTGTGGTGCGGCGCGCCATCCGGCTCAATGACGCGCTCCCCGGCGACCAACCCGCAACGGAAAAACACTGGGTGTGGCAGCGCGGTCCGTGGCTGCTGGTCGATCGCGCCACCGGGCACGTTACCCCAGTTAAGCTGCCCGACTACGATCCAGGCGTCAGCCAGGTGGCCTGGTTCCGCGATTATGGCGCTTACTGCGGCGTGACGGCGAGCGGCAAAAGCCTGTTCGCGGTGGTGGCGCAGATTTCCGCGCGCAAGCCGGTGCTGGCCAAAAAACTTGCGGCCATCGACGCGAAAGATCCTGCCAGTCCTTCCTGCGCGCCAACCGAGTGGCAGCGCGAGCCTCTCCGCGTCATCTACCACCCCGCCGGCAAAGACGCGGTAGGCTATGAAATTGTTCCCGGCTCCGCCGTGCTGGTTGAAGATTCAGGCGACGAGACCGAAACCCCTGAAACTCCCGCGACGCCGCCCAAGTAGCGATTCATCAAGTCAGCAGGTGGTAGCGCCGGCCTCCAGGCCGGCTGTAGTGTGGGCCTCCTGGCCCACGCGCCTCGATCCACGCGTAATCTGTAAAGGCATGGAATCTTTCGACGAGCTATTACGGCAGGCTGAAGCTGCCCACGGTCACATGTGCGCCGGTCAGATTCTGGGCGTGCGCATGGCCCTGCTCGGCCTGGAGCGTTTGGGAATCGCCGACCCGCGCGGAGCCGATCGCAAGCGAATTGTCACCTTCATCGAAATCGATCGCTGCGCCACCGACGCAATTTCTCTCGTTACCGGCTGCCGCTTGGGCAAGCGTGCGCTCAAGTTTCGCGACTGGGGCAAGATGGCTGCCACCTTCGTCGATCTCTCCACCGGGAAGGCCGTCCGCATTGTTGCCCGCGAGGATGCGCGAGATCTTGCGGCGCGCCTCTATCCGCATCTTGAAACCAAAAAGCTGCAGCAGATGCAGGCCTACTATGAACGGCCCGCCGATGAGCTTTTCCTGTCGCAGTGGGTGCGCGTGCCCATTGACGGCGCCGAAATGCCGGGAACTAAATCGGAGCGGGTGATGTGCGAAGAATGCGGAGAGGGTGTCAACTTCGGGCGGTATGTCGAGGTTGGCGGCCGGCGGTTGTGTCTAAGCTGCGCTCATCCCGAATTGAGCTACTGGCGGCCCGAATAGCGCATTGAGCTCATCGCCGCGTAGGACCGGCTCGAATCCCGCAGTTCGATCCGCTTTTCCGCTTTGCGCCGCTCGTAGCGCCGGTGGTGCTCTTCTTTCCACAGCATTACAAGAAACCACAGCATGAAGCACACAGCGACTGCCGCGGGAGCAATCAAAAGGGCGTCGCGGTGAATTGTGATCATCGGGTCGACTCCTTGCAAGAGCGCCGTGACGCGGAGCAGTGCCATCGGCAACACTGGCCAGACCGCGATTGCCCAATACAACTTCACCGGCACGGTCCCGCGCAATCCTGGGCTCTACACCACCAGCTGACTCCTTTTAACGTGAAGAATGCCTAAATATAAGGGTAGGAATTCGTAAGGATTCGGAGTCCGGGATCGATTTCCGGGGCGAATCCCGCCTCCAACTGAGGCTCGGCAGGCCCTTTCGCCTGTCCGGCAACCTTGACACGCAACCGGCCGCGCGTATCTTATCTTTCTAGGCAATCTTTTCGGGTTCTGGAACGGAAAAGCGGCGGTTTGATCCGGCTGCTCTTCCTCACCGGCGACCGAATGGAGTGCTGTGTCGAACAGGAAGCAGACGGTAGTAGGGTTATGGTTTTCTGATTGCGAGCGGGTACGGTTTATGGTCCCGCCGGCGATCCGGCCCTCCTTCCAGAGCCTGGGCCGGTGTTGCTAACGCCCAGGACCATTCCCGGAGACAAATCTACTTCTCAGGCGCTCGCCGCGGCGGGAGTTGCCTGTGCCCTGAACGCGGCGGAAGATCCGCTGCCGGGCGAGTAAAGGATGAACGTGGCAACAAGCTTGGCATTATTTTGGGCAACGCCCGCGCCGGCGGGCGGGGGCGGCATATCGCTGCTTCTACCCCTGCTGTTGATCCCCCTGCTCTATTTCCTCATGATCCGGCCGCAGCAGAAGCGGCAAAAGCAGTGGCAGTCGATGCTCTCCAGCATCAAGGCAGGCGATCGCGTGACCACGGTCGGCGGAATTCGCGGCACCATTCTCGCCATCAAAGATGACTCGTACATCCTCCGCGTGGCGCCAGATAATCTGAAGATTGAAGTGGCCAAGACGGCCATTGCTTCAGTGACCACCGAAGAGAAACCCGCCTGAGCGCGACGCATGCGCGGCAGTCTTTTAAAATTTGAAGAAGTGAACACATGAAGAAGAATCTCAAGAACAAAATTGCTCTTATCTTTGCCGTCATGCTGGTTTGTCTTTACGGCATCTTCGGCACGCCTTCGGGATTTACCGGCAAGGCGCTGCTTGATTCGATGACCAAGCGCATTCACCTGGGACTCGACCTGCAGGGCGGCGTCCACCTGGTAGTACAGGTGGAAGTGCTTGAGGCAGTCAGCGACGAAACCGACAGCGTTGTCGCCCGCGTTGAGCAGGACATGAAAGCCGCGAAGCTGACCTATTCCCAGGTCTACAAGCCCCAGCCGCTGGTCGAAGACCCGGTCACGCACAACAAGACAGGCAAGCCCGAGCTGGTGAAGATTGAAGGCGTTCCGCCGGCCAGCGCCAGCGCCGTGCACTCGCTGCTCGATCAGAAGTACTCCAACGAGTACGACTTGAACAGCACCGACAACGACACCTCGTTCACGCTCACCATGAAGCCGCTGGTTGAGAAGGCGCTCGAGGAAAAGACCGTTCAGCAGGCCATTGAGACCATCAACGACCGCGTGAACTCGCTGGGCGTGAGCGAGCCCAAGGTGGCGCCTTACAGCGTCGGTGCAAACGAGATCCTGGTTGAACTGCCGGGCATCAGCGATACCGATCAGGTGAGGCAAGCCATTCAGTCCACCGCGCGCCTTGAGGTTCACGCCGTGGTAGGCACGCCGTACCCGGACGAGCAGTCTGCGCTGCAAGCCAACAACGGCGCTCTGCCTCCCGACGAGGAGCTGATGCACTATTCCGGCATCAGCGGCTCCGATCCGGATTCGGTCTACGTGCTGCAGCGTGCGCCGGTTATTTCGGGCAGCGATTTCCGCTCTGCCGAGCCGGGCACCAACCAGAACACCGGCCAGCAGCAGGTGCGATTCACGCTTACCGACGACGCCGGCACCCGCTTCTACGACTATACGAAGGACAATGTCGGCAAGTACATGGCTGTGGTCATGGGCAATCGGATTCGCTCGGTGGCCAGCATCAAGGAGCCCATTCACGACCAGGGCGACATTGAAGGCTCATTCAGCCTCACCGAGGTGCAGTCGCTCTCGAAACTGCTGCGCACCGGCGCGCTGCCCGCCGATCTCGAATTCCTTGAAGACCGCACCGTGGGAGCGTCGCTGGGCGCCGATTCCATTCGCGAGGGCGTCAGGGCTGCCATTGTGGGCGTGCTCGTGGTGATGATTTTCATGCTCATTTACTACCGCTCTTCCGGCATCAACGCCGACCTTGCCCTCTTTCTCAACCTCATCATCCTGCTCGGATTCATGGGCTTTTTCAATGCCACCCTCACGCTGCCCGGAATTGCCGGAGTGATTCTGACCATAGGTATGGGCGTCGATTCAAACGTGCTGGTGTTCGAGCGTATTCGTGAGGAGATTCGCGCCGGCAAGGCCGCTTCGGCTGCCGTCGACCAGGGATTCAAGCATGCGTGGTTAACCATCGTCGATACCCACGTCACCACCATCGTTTCGGCGTTGATTTTGATCATTGTCGGGAACGGGCCGGTACGGGGATTTGCAGTGACTCTGGTATTCGGCCTGCTGGCCAACCTGTTCACCGCGGTCTACGTCTCGCGCGTCATCTTTGAGGCGCACCTGAACAAGCTCAAGCCCGGCGAGATGGTTTCGATCTAGAAAGCAGCTACTAGCTGCTAGCTTCTAGCGGCTAGCTCACTTGCAGAGGAAACGACGATTCAGTCCCTCGCATTGAAAGAGCTAGAAGCTAGAGGCTAGAAGCTAAAAGCTAAGGGAAGTGGAGAAAAAAAGTGGAACTGTTTCATGGCGCAAATGTGGATTGGCTGGGGAAGAAATGGTACTTCCTCGCCTTTTCAATGATCTTCAGCGTGGCCGGCATTATTTCGATGGGCATCCATCTTAAGCAGACTGGCACCATCGTACCCCTGAGCGTGGATTTCCGCGGCGGCACCGAGTTGCGCGTGCAATTCAAGAGTGCGCCCGACATCGCCAAAATCCGCTCCGCGGTAACTGCAGAGGGCGTTCCCGACTCCAGCATCACAACCTTCGGCGACGCGTCGAATAATGAAGTGCTCATCTCCCTGCCCGAGGAAACCAACGAGGCTGGACTCGACATCGGCCGGCAGAAGATTGAGCAAGCGCTTAACGGTCCATACGCCCAGCAATTCACCATTCGTGACGTGCAGGTGGTGGGCCCTACCGTCGGCAAGCAGCTCGCTGACAAGGCCGTTAGAGCAGTCCTGCTCTCATTCGCCGGAATGCTGGTCTATCTCTGGTTCCGTTTCCAGTTGATCTACGGCGTTGCCGCGGTTGTCGCCTGCTTCCACGACACGCTCATCACCGTGGGCGCATTCGCGCTCACCGGCAAAGAGATCTCGCTCACCGTAATCGCGGCCATCCTTACCCTGGTCGGTTATTCCATGAACGATACCATCGTGGTGTTCGACCGTATCCGCGAGAATCTGCGCATCTCCCGCCGCGAGTCGCTGACCGCGCTGGTGAATCGCAGCATCAACCAGACCCTGAGCCGGACCGTGCTGACTTCGGGACTGACCTTCCTCACTGTGCTCTCGCTCTATATCTTCGGCGGAGCCGTGCTGAAAGGCTTTTCATTTGCCCTCGTTGTGGGTATTCTTATCGGTACATACTCTTCGATCGCGATCGCCGCACCAATGCTCGTAGCCTGGCAGGAGTGGCGTGCAAAACAAGGCAAGGCAGTTTCACTGCCGCCCGCAAAAAGATCGAGAGCATAATCATTAACCTACGCGGGCGTACTGGAGCCGTCGCCCACGACAGCATGTTGGAAGGATCTCTCGCCCGCTTGTACGTCCCGGGGAATCCCAGATGGTGCAACCAGGCATCGAAGCAAAAGGGCCGCGGGTGAATTTTGCACCTGAATTGCAGCACTTTTTGCGCCGGTATGCGTGATTCTGATAAGGTTGACACGCTTCCCGGAAAGGTTTTCACGCTGGGAACAAATGCAGTTCTCTCGGTGTCTAAAGTAGAGGTAAACAACACCCGAATTCGAGGCTGGCCATGTTTGAAGATTCCACATTTGAATCCGGCGGCAGAATCAAGACCAAGAGCAAGTATTGGATGATGGTTACGCTTATCACCAATGGCTCCATTTTGCTGCTGCTGATCCTGATTCCGCTGATCTACCCTGAGGCGCTTCCCAAAGAAGCCATGGCGACCCTGCTGGTTGCCCCGCCGCCACCGCCACCTCCGCCGCCTCCGCCGCCCCCGCCCGAGGTTCACATTGTCCACGTTCAGTCTGAGTTGATGAATAACCAGCTCACGGCTCCGAGAACCATTCCCAAGAATATTGCGATGGTGAGCGAGAAAGAAGCGCCCCCCAGCAGCTTTGGCGTTGTCGGCAGTATGGGCGACTCGTCGGGTGCCGAGGGTGGCGTCATGGGCAGCATCTTTGGCACGGCAGCTCCCAAGATCAAGGAAGCTCCTCCGAAGAAGGTCAATATCTCGGCCGGCGTCGCCGTCGGCATGTTGCTGCAGAAAACTCAGCCCATCTATCCGCCCATTGCCAAGGCTGCGCGCGTGCAGGGCACCGTGGTGCTGCAGGCTACCATCTCCAAAACCGGCACTATCGAGAATCTCAAGGTTGTCAGCGGGCCGGCCATGTTGACAGGCGCCGCTCTTGACGCGGTTCGCACCTGGCGTTACAGGCCCTACCTGCTCAACAACGAGCCGGTTGAAGTGGATACCACCGTCAACGTGATCTTTACTTTGGGTGGATGAAGAGGTTCCTGGCTCCCTGGGTTTCTCAGGGAGCTTTACTTTTGGCGCGGATGCGTGTCGCCAAGATTCGCATTCCTTGTAACCGCCCGCTCGAACGGGCTTGACTCGGGTAATAAGAAACTCCTTAGGAGGAACGATTCGTGATTCTCGCTCAGCTCGCACATTATGCTTCGCACACGGTCAGCAGCCTGGCCATGTTCCAGGAGGAACAGACGGTCAGCTTCAGCCCCATGGGCCTTTGGGGCCACATGGGATGGCTGGCCCGTTCGGTGGCCATTCTTCTTTTCATTGAGTCGATCTGGTCGCTGGCCGTTATGATCGACCGTTACCTGTACTTCAATGCCGCCCGCAAGCAGTCGCGCGAATTTGCTCCCAAGGTGGCGGGCGCGTTGAAAGACAGCAAACTGGAAGAAGCGATTAAGATCGCCGACCGCAACAAGAAGTCGCATCTTGCCGAAGTGGTGACCGCTGGCTTGCAGGAATTCCGCGCCTCGTCCGGCACGGCTACCGAAGAGACCATCGCCAGCTCCGGCCGCGCTCTGGAGCGCGCTGAAGCGATTGTGCACGCCAAGCTCAAGAGAGGCCTCGCGGTTCTCGCCACCATCGGCTCAACCGCTCCTTTCGTCGGCCTGTTCGGCACCGTCGTCGGCATTCTCAACGCGTTCAACCAGATCGCCACGCAGAAGACCTCGGGCATCGGCGCAGTCGCCGGTGGTATTTCCGAGGCCCTCGTAACCACGGCTTTTGGCCTGCTCGTGGCCATCCCTGCCGTTATGGCGTTCAACTATTTCACCGGGCGTGTCGAGGCCTTCGACGTGGAGATGGACAACTCCTCCAGCGAACTCATCGACTACTTCATCAAGCAGAGCCACAAGCGCTAAACGCTCAAGGCTGTGCACTCCGGCGAGAATCCTATGCGGGTGGGAGGGCGAAAACTCTCCCACCCGGCGATTTGAACCTCGCGGGAGTTGCTTGATCGTTCATCAGGGCCGGAGGGATCCGGAGAAAAATTCTTGACGTACGGAGCCCACACAATGGGAATTGCGGTTCGCAACGAAGGCAGTAAGGTTAATTCCAACATCAACGTGACCCCCATGGTGGACGTGATGCTGGTGCTGCTCATCATCTTCATGGTGATCACTCCCATGTTGCAGAACAAGGTGCAGATCGATATGGCCCAGGTCGTCAATCCGCAGAGTATGCCGGATGCCGACAAGGACGATGCCATCGTCGTCGCCGTTACGCGCGACGGGCGCATCTTCCTGGGGCAGAATCTGATCGACCCCAGCCAGCTTGGAAGCCAGATTCGCGACAAACTGGCCGACAAGACCGACAAGACCATCTACGTCCGGGCGGATGCGCGCGCGCAGTACAAGGCTGTTGAAGACGCCATCGACGATGTGCGCACGGCCGGCGTGGAAGAAGTTGGATTACTGACGCAGAAGAAGGAAGGCAACCTCGCCGGAGGCGAGTAGCCGATCCCGCTTCCTGTGTTTCGTGAAGGTATTTGAGCAACGATTCGAGGAGTCTAAGCCATGTCATTTTCAATGGGCCCAAGCAGCAGCATGTCCGAGATCAACGTCACGCCGATGATCGACATCCTTCTAGTGCTGCTGATCATCTTCATGGTCATTGTGCCGGTGACCCCCAAGGGCCTGGACGCACTGGTGCCCCAGCCCCCCAAGGACCCGCAGAAACAGCAGCAGCCGAATGATCGCACGATTGTGGTCCAGGTGCTCTACCGTCCTGGCGATTCGCCGACTTACAAGATCAACGAGGTCGACGTGAGCCACGGTGAGCTGCAGACCAAGCTGACCGAGATCTACGCCAACCGCGCCGAGCGTGTCATGTTCGTCAAAGGCGACGACGATGTTGAGTTCCGCTACATCGCCGACGTTATCGACATCGGCAAGGCGGCTAACGTCGATCATATCGGGTTGATGACGCCGAAGATTCAGGCTGGTCAATAGCCGGCCAGGCGCAGTTTCCATCCGTCTCGGAAAGGAGGGAACTACCGTCATGACAATCAATACCGGCAATTCACGCAGCATGTCTTCTGAGATCAACGTGACTCCGATGATCGACGTGCTCCTGGTGCTTCTCATCATCTTCATGCTGATTGTTCCGCTTGTTCCCAGGGGTGAATCGGCATCGGCGCCCCAGCCGGCAAGGAATGACACGCCCTCACTCGGAGTTGTGGTTCTGGAGCTGACAGGCGGGCCGGGCGGCGTGGTCGGGTACACGATTAATCGGCAGGCGGTGGCTCGCGAAGATCTTCAGCAGAAAGTCTCTGAGATCTTCGTCAACCGGGCCCGGCGAGAGATGTTTGTGAAGGCCGACGGGCGCCTGGCTTTTAACAAGGTTGCGGAGGCGGTCGATACAATTCGCTCCGCGGGAATTGAACGAGTAGGTTTGCTTACCCCCGCTGTGGAGGCGGGCAGATAGCCAGCAGTGGTATGCTGCGCACGGCAGCCTGTGATTGCCGGCACAGCCGAATGCGGTTGAACCGGCAAGGGTGGGAGTACAATTTTTACATCCCTGGTATCGCTAGCTTTCGTACGCGGCCAGTTCGAACATTGAAGGCGCGGCCTGAAAGCCTTTGCCTGAAGGAGAAGGAAACAGACATGAATGGTCCCGCACGTTTTTTGGGCTACGCGGCAACCTTGGCCGGCATGGTGCTTACCATGAGCGGGTGCAGCCAGCTGGCTGCCCGCGACCAATTGAACAAGGGTGTGGATGCATACAAGAACGCCCACTATGAGGAGGCTATCGGCCACTTCCAGAAGGCGACCGAGCTCGATCCTAACCTGCCGATGGCCAAGACTTATCTAGCCACGGCATTGTCGCAGAACATCGTGCCCGGCCTCACCACTCCTGAGAATATGAAGACGGCCAACCAGGCGATCCAGATCTTTCAAGAGGTACTGGCCAAGGACCCCAACGATGTCAACAGCATGAAACAGATTGCAGGCATTTACTACAACCTGAAGGATCTCGACACTGCCGAGGTGTGGCAGAAGAAAGTTCTCGCCGTCGATCCGAAGGATCCCGAGGCCGCCTATACCGTCGGCGTCATCGACTGGACCAAGGCGCATGAGAACAAGCTCAAGGCGCTTCAGGATGCCGGGCTTAACGATGACGGCAAGGGCAATGCCAAGGCTCCCAAGAAAGTGATGGAGCCTCTTTCCAAGGAGAATGCTCCGCTCGTCGACGAAGGCCTGAAGTACCTGACGATGGCCGTAGACAACCGCCCGAACTACGACGACGCGATGCAGTATCTCAACCTGATCTACCGCAACAAGGCAGATGTGGACTACGGCAACAACGCGGCCGTTAACCAGGATCTTGCCATGGCGCAGGACTGGACCAATAAGGCCATGGGCACCCGCAAGGCGAATGAAGAGAAGAAGAACGCCGGACCGGGAGGAATCACCATGGACTCCAACGGCAACCTGAAGTAGCCGAACAGCTTCGCCTCAAAACCACAACGGCTTCCGCAATCGCGGAGGCCGTTGCTTTTTGGGGGCGCACGATTGACGAGGAGTCTGCGGGGCGGGTGCCCGCATTACAGCCGGTCGGGAGGCCGTATTAAAGCCGTCTAGGACGGCCTGCAGACAAACTCGCCTAAGTACAGGGCAGCAGGCCTTCGTGACCGGGGCACAGAGCTTTGTAACCAAGGCACAGAGCTTTGTAACCAAGGCACAGAGCTTTGTATCAGGGCGCGAGTTTACTCGCGCCGATAAAGCCCCCCAAAATGAGTCGGGCTTCAGCCCCTGGTTTATCGGCTGTTCCGAGATTGCTTCATGCACCGAGTTTTTCCGCAACCAGGGGAAACCGGCGTCACAATTTTGCCAGTAGCCGGAGGGCACGAGCCGGCAGCGCAAAGCCGCTGGTCACGATCCACGAACCACGAACGCAACGCGCTACTGCCCACCCTGCTTTAGAATTTCCTCGGCAAAGTAATTGCGCACTTTAGCTTCGTCCTGCAGCATTTCGAGATAGGCATTCTGCAACAACTGTTTCTGCTGGTCGTGCAGCAGTCCGTGGATGGCCTGGTGGACGCGCGGATCGTTCAGCTCACGCTGGCCTGCAGGCTCACGGCCCGACAGCTTGAAGATTGCGAAGTACGAGAGCTTGTGCCCCGGCGTCGTAAGATCGTAAACCGGAATTACGTCTGTGAACTGTTCCGGCTTCAGTTTCATGATTGCTTCGTAAGCTTCCGGATGCCGTTGCACCAGGGACTCAGGAACGAATCCCATGTCTCCGCCGCTCGGCACCGTGTTCGGATCTTCTGAGAAGTTCGCGGCCACGGTTGCGAAATCCTCTCCACTTTCGAGCTTGCTGTGCGCCGCCTCAATCTTCTTTCGGGCGTCAGCCTCACTGGTTACATGCACCGGCTGGCCCTCTGCCTGGGGTACCGCTCCCACGCTCACAACAATCTGCGAAAGACGGTATTGCGGTTCCACAAAGTTCCATTCCGATTTGTTGGCTGCGTAATAACTGGCGATCTCGGCATCCGTGATATCGATGCGCGAGTCAATCTCCTTATTAAGCAGTTTTTGCGTGGTCAACTGCCGGCGCAGGTTCTTCTTGTATTCATCGAGCGTCAGGTTCTGCTGTTTGAGCAGATTATTAAACTGCTCCTCAGTCCACGGCGCCTTCACGTCGGTGAGCTTGGCGTTCACGTCTTCGTCGGTCGCCGTCAGGTTCAGCTTGGCCGCACGTTGCTGCAGAATCTCGTCGTTGATCATCTTCTGCAGCACATTCAGGCGCTGCATCTTCTCTTCAACCCCAGTGGGCTTCTGCGGCGCGTCGCCCAGGCTCACCTTGTAAAGACGGTCGAGGTCGGCGCGCAGAATCTCTTTCCCGTTAACGGTCGCCACCACGTCTGCCGAGGGCGATCGGTGGCAACCGGCAAACACGGGAACCAATGCGGCAAGAACAGCAAGCGGAACGTAAGACCTGAGACGAAAACTGAAAAACGATTCAGCGTGCAAAGTGACTACTCCTGCGAAGCCGGATCTACGGCTCCGCTGCCCGATCAAGTCGCGAGCCCGCTCCTTAGCGCGGTTCGCGGCTTGTTCCGGCATTCAAGCATAAATCTCTTCCCCATCGTGGGGAAAGGTGGTCAGCTCGGCTTCACTGCCGGAGCTGTACCGGCTGCAGGCTGCGCGCCCGCGGGCGCCGCAGCAGCGGGCTTTACTATTCCTGGGTTTTGCGCAGGCACAGGCGTGGACGGCGGCATTGGCGGTGGCTGTTCGCCCGCGTCCCTCAGCGCTCGATCGATTGCAGCCCACAGCTCTTCCTGGGGCACGGCGCCTTCTACCTTCTCCCCGTTGATGAAAAGCATCGGAGTGCCCTGTAGTCCCAGCGCCTCGGCTTCCTTTGTCGAAGCCAGAATCGGTGTCTGATCCTGTTTCGAAAGGCAAATGTTCAGAGCCCCTTCGTCAAGCTTGCCGAGCGTACCTTCCTGGCGCGCAATGCGGTCCAGCGCGGCAAAGCTCCTGGGCAGGTCGTGGTTGTCGCCGCTCACCTCCTGCGTGTGGGCATGCACGTAGTCAACATAGTTCCAGTAGGCCGTGCCGTTCTGCGCCGCCAGGCAGCTCGCGTCAACCGAAGCGTGCATGGCCCACGGATGCATGTCCGCAAGAGGGCTGTCTTTGTAAATGAACCTGACCAGGTTCCCGTAGTGATCGAGCGTTGCCGGGAACAGCTCGGAATGCATGCGCGCGCAATACGGGCATTCCAGGTCATCGAAGTTGATAATGGTTACCTTGGCTGCGGGATTGCCCCGAATCGGCCTGCCGGTGATGTCGATTGAAGAGCCTGGGTCCGAGGTCAGGTCCATCTTCGTCAATCGGGCCAGGGTCTTGTTATCGCTCGAAATCAGCATGTCGAGCGTCTGGCTCTGCTTGCCCCGGGACAGCGTAATCGACAGCGTGTCGTAGCCGGGAAACTGGCTGGGCGTCCTCGCGCCGATGCTTACCGCAATGCCCGCGTCCAAATCGTATTGCGCGCGGATCTGGAGCTCGATGCGCCGCTGAAGCGCGGGGTCAACTGCGGGCGAGGGGGGTGTCGATGGGGCCGATTGAGCTTTGCAACCCACGGCAAGGCCGAGTGCCAGAAATCCAGCCAGGAAACTGATTCGCGACAAAATAAAGTCCTCTCAGGAAAGGATACCGCAGCGGCTCGCGTTTTCCTGAAGATATGGAATGGACGCGCAACGCGGGGAAAGGCTAGCGAGTGTGAAGGATGCGGCTAAGCGGCGGAGATTTAGCTTCCAGATTCTGGCCAAGGGTACTTTCGCCCGCTGAAGCGGGCTTGGCGGGTGTTTGTCGCTTCAATCCCAGGCTTGCGCCTCGGGCCGCCGTCCTGCGCCCGCTTTGAGGGCTAATACACCGGAGGCAGCGTCGGGTCGTGGAAAACTGAAGTGGTGCGCCTGACGTCGCCGACCGTGCCAAAATTGGCCAGCGTAAAGCCGTAGAGCCACTCCTGCTCATTGCGGCTGGTTGAGCCCACGCTGCCCAGTTGGAATCGCCGGTAGCCCATGGTCAGGCCGCAGCAATCCCAGTTGTAGACGGCCTGCACGCCGCCGTACTGGATCTTGTTGGCCACAAAATCGTAACCGCCGTTCGCCGCCATGTTGAATCCGCGCCGGCTCTGCTTGCCGAATTCGAAGAATGGCGTCACAACCTGGCTCTTCAGCGTCGGATTGGGAGTCTCTGGATTCTCGTACAAGGCGTTCAGCAGCGCATGGCCCACGCCTATCGTTGTGCTGCCCCAGCTATAGCCCGCAAACACACTGTCGGCGTTGATTTCGCCCTTCTTGGGGTCGTAGTCCATATCCCACTGCACGCGCAGATTGTCGATAGCCTCAAACCGCAGCCGAGAAATGATGGGCGAAAGATTGCGCGGTGAAGTCAAAAAGGTTGCGCCGGTCAAGTCGAGCGTTGACTCAAATACGTTGCGACGGCCCGGAATAACCGCGCCGCCAAAGTTGGGATCGATGTAAAACTCCTGCTCGACTTGCCAGCTTGCCCACTCGCGCATTGGCTGCGGGCATTGGGTAGCCTCGTCGGCGTCGCAAGGCTTTGGATTCAGCGGGCGCAAATAGAAACGCTGCGTGAGCGAGAAGCCGGCTTCGTTGGTATTGGTCACAGTGTCGGTGGGATCGAAAAGCAGTACATGTTGCGCCCGCTCGCCGATGCCTCCAACATAGCGATAGGTGATCTCGGGTTCCACCACGTGGCGCAATTCGCGATTCCAGGCCGCAATCTTGAAGTCGCGCTCCATAGCGGGCGGCCGCAGGTCAAGCGAAGCTTCAAAGTCGGTTCGGAACAGCGGATCGTGGCTGATGCGTGGAATTTCCTCGTGCGCGCCGGTCAGGTCGGGGTCCTGGCTTATTGAGTAGTAGGTGGTGCGCAGGCCGGCCTCGGGAACAATGCTCCACCCGCCTGCTTGCAAGGGCAGCGCGATGTGGGGGTAAAAGTCAAGCCGGGCCACGTTGCGTGCAAAAAATCGCGGCTCAGAACGGTTGAGATAACTCGCTGAAGAACCCAGTCCCCAATCGAGAGGCGAAGAGCCGAGAGGGCGATCGATCACGTCGTATCGCACTTCGGGCAAATGCAGAATCTTGGCCTCATTGCCGTTGATGGTGCTGGCGAACGTTTGGAACCGGTCAAACGAAATCGAGGGAACCAAGCCATTGCTTTGGTGCGTCACCGCAAGGTCGCTCGCAACCTCAGAGCTTATGGCCTGGGAAAAGTTCTCGGCAAACACCAGCCGGTAAACATAGCTGGAGAGATACTCCACCGTGCCTGCCACGCGCATGTTGGGGGTCAGGTCCTTGCGTCCGAGCGCCATTACATCCACACCGCCCTGGTTTACCAATTCCTGGCCGGTTGGGCCGGGGATGTGGCCGGGAGGAAAGTCGGTTTTCACCTGCGGCGTGGCGACCGTGCCGAATTCCTGCTCCACGCCTCGATCGAGCAGGGCGTTCCAGCGCGCAATCAGGTGGTCGTACCCATTGCCCTTGTAGCGGAAGTCGCCGTTGGGAGCCCAGCCGCGCTTGCTGTAGTATTCCGTGCCCACAATCATGTCCATGCTGCGGTTGATGGCCCAATAAATCTGCTCGCCGATTACGTAACCCTTGATTGACGAGTTGCTGGGTACCGGGATTAACAGCCCGCTTTCGCGGTCGCCCTCGTTGGCCGGATGGCGCAGGTAGGGCAGATAGAAGATAGGCATGCCCAGGAACTCAAACCACGCGTTCTTCATGGTCGCGTGCTGGTTCTCGAGCTGGATGGTCTTCGCAATCACCCGCCAGTCGGGGCGGGGCAAGCGGCAGTTGGTAATCGATCCATCGATGATGCGGTAGTTGCCCTCGCCTGTCTCGAGCAATACGCGCCCCTTGAAGAGCATGGGGTTGGCTGTAGAGTAGACGAGGGTTTTGCCGTTGCGCCGCACGCCCTGGGATCCGTCGACGTTGAAGAACCGCGCGGTGTGCATATTCAGCCGCAGATCCCCATGTGTCGCGGTGATGTATACGTCGTTGGGTCCGCCGGTCAACACCAGGTGGCCATCGGCTTCAACCTCTGAGGTTGACTGGTGATAAACCACTTTGTCTGCGTGCAGGGTGTAGTTCTGGTAATAGATAGCTACGTTGTCATTGAGCGTCCACACGTCGCCTTCGCGAGTCTGGTCGCCGGTCGTTGTCCAGTGAATCGGCTCGCCTGCAGGCGGAGCCGGCTGGGGCTGGGCAACAGGGATCATTTCCTGGCCGGGATCGTCGGGGAGCTGGTCCAGTTGCGCTGCAGGCTGCGCGCCGCGCGGACTTGATGCGACTGCTTCGGTTGACCCCTGCGGAGGGACCGCGTTGGTCAACGCCTGTCCGCCAACTTGAAGGTGACAGAGAGCCAGCAGCGTGATAGATACTAGAGTACGAGGTCGCATTCCTGACCAGTGTTAGGCCAAGAATAGCAAAGATGGCCCAGCACCGATGGGACGCACGCCTCGCCGCTCTGGCAGCAACAAAAGCCGGTTTCTCGTTCGCTGCTCCTTCGCGTGACACGCGATGGGGGCTGCGCGCTTTTGTTTCCGCGACTCATCTTCTCCTCAAAATAACTGGAGCATTTCTCCCAGGAGGGTGAAGTGCGGGTGCCCCATCCTTGCCGCGTCTTTGTTTTTGCGGCCAGGGTGGGATCGCTCAATAGCAAGAGGAGAAATCCTCTGCTGGCAAGGCCGCACGAGGCGCTTTTCAAAGGCCGTCCGCGCGGCCCAAACTGCTGACACGGTCCGCACGCTGTGATCGCCGACGCGCTGAAGGGATCGAGGAGCATTGAGCACATCGTTGAATCAGTTGTCAGAATCGGCATGGAAGCAGGAAGTAAACCGGCGGGTTGCCGCCCACATGAAAGGCAAACCCGCTTCGGCTCAAACCGGGGCTGCTGAACATGCCGCGCCCGCGCCCGGCAGCCGCGCTGCCAAAGCTGCCGACCGCGTTGCCCGGCGCTTCGCCAAGGCGCCCAGTTACAACGAAGTGTTGGCCAATGAAGCCCGTGCGGCTGTGGAGGCCGCTGAAGCCGCGTCGCTGGCCGCCCAGGAAGCCCACGCCAAGGCGCAGATGGTGCTGGCCGGCATTGAAGCTGCTGCGGAACCTGAGGCCGCCGCGGAGACGAATCACGATACGTTCCGGGAGCCGCATGTCGCCGAAGTGGTGCCCTTTGCGCCCGCCACGCGCCAGGCTCCGAGGTTTGATGCCGACGTCCGTAGCGAACCAGCCGCCGAGCACTTCGCTATTCGCTGGGAGCCTGAGCTGCCGCCGCGCGAGCCGTCTCCTCAGGGAATCCGGGCTTCTGTTGGCCCGAGCCTCTTCGATACGGCGAGGGAGAACTGGGAACAGACCGAAACCGAGCAGGTTCAGCCGCCGGAGATCGCGGTGATCGAGCCCGCCCAGCCCATCTTCGGAAATGTCATCGAGTTTCCACGGCAAATTGTGGCCACCCGCAAGGTGCGCCCAAGGTTGGTGGAAGGGCCTTTGGCATCGTCCGCGGCCAATGTGCAGCTCAGCATCTTCGAGGTCGATCCGGGGGCGGTTTCAGTCGAGCCGGAAGTAGAGAATCCGCGAACCACCGAGCAGGCTTCCGACTGGAGCATCGCTGACTGGTCCACCATGAGACTTGCGCCGGAACCTGAGCAGGACTACGAGCTGCTTGAGGAGCCGGCGCCGCGCCCAATGCCGGCGCCCGAAATCGAGCTGGCGTCGTTGAGCCGGCGAGTGCTGGCAGGTGTGGTGGATGCCACGCTGGTGGCAGGCTCCTTTTTGGCGGCGGCGGCCCTGGCTGCCAACAACGCAAGCGAACTGCCTGGGCTGCGCGCCATCGAAATTGGATCGGTGCTGGCTTTGCTGGTGGCTGGCGCGGCCTACAAGCTGCTGTTCTTCACCCTGGCTCGCGCCACGCCGGGAATGAGATACGCGCGGATCGCACTCTGCACATTCGATGGCGGCGTTCCTACGCGCGCACAGCGCTATGCCCGGCTGGCCGCGCTGCTGCTCTCAGTTCTGCCCGTGGGTCTGGGCTTTGCGTGGGCCATCTTCGACGACCAGCACCTCACTTGGCACGATCGCATCACGCGCACCTATCTGCGGGTAAGTTAAACCCCTCAGTGTTCCACCACGCTAAGCGTAATGCCGGATGGATACGCCGACGAGTGGTGCACCTGGTTGTGCGCCACCACCCCCTCCGTCTCGTCAAAGTTGTTTCCGCCGGTGTTCAGGTTGCGGTCAAAGCGCGGAAAGTCGCTGCTCGAGACCTCGATGCGAAGCTGATGCCCGGGCGGAAAGTAAATGCTGGTCTGGACGGGCTGTAATGCAACTTTGTACACCTTGCCCTTTTCCATCCACACGGGCGGCTTGTCGTAGCCGTCGCGATAACGCGCGCGCTGAATGTTGTCGTCGATGTTGAATGTGGAGCCGTCGGGCAGCACATCCACCAACTTGACGGTGAAGTCAGTATCTTTGGCGTCGCTTGAGACGTAGAGCGTGACGTCGATGGGGCCGCTGACTTCGAGGCCTTTCTCGAGCGGGCCGGTCGAGTAGACCAGCACGTCTTCGCGCGCCTCGATGCTGCGCTGGTCTATCGCGCCCGGCTTCAGGTCCGCGCCCATGCAGCAGAAACCTCCGCCGTGCGTGGGCACCGGATTCATGGGGTCGTACGTGAAACTGTCGGGTGAGTCGTTCGTTGGCGCGGCCTTTGTCAAAGAGCCATCGCCGTTCAGCGAATTGGCGCGGCCGGCGCTGGCCAGGTAAAACGTGACCGGCTTGGCGCTCGCCGGCGGCCACACGTCAGACGACTGCCACTTATTCAAGCCCATCGTGTAGTACTGCACTTTTGCGGTCTTGGCCAGCACTCCATCGCGTTCACCTTTAAGAAAGCGATCGAACCAGGCCCAGGTGAGCGCGTCGTAGTCAAGGCGCGCATCGCCCATGTCGCGGTCGCCCACCATGGTGTGCTCGCTCGCGCGTTTGTAGCTGCAGTGAGGCATCGGCGCGATTACGGCATACTGCTCATCGGCAACGGCCGGGTCGGCAGTCTGACGGACGCGGTTATAGGCGGCAATGTTGGGACCCACGCTGATGTCGTACCAGGTCATGAGCCACAGGCCGGGAACGTTGATGCGCATGTTGTCGTGCCACAGGCCGCCTTTGTACCAGGCCGGATCGTTGGGGGCGCGCTCGATCATGCCCGGCTGGCCTGAGGGCGTGGGGTCCGCGAAGATGCCGTGCGAAGCGCCCAACGCCGCCAGGATGTCTTTTTCCGGCAGATGCCAGAGGGCCTTTCCCCAATCGACGGCCGGCGAATGCGCAGCGAGGTCCCAGGATTTTGCCGCCGTTACCAGCGCCTCCCGCGAGGTGCCCGCAGGAAAGTTCGGTTTGGCGTCGTTGGTCAGTAGTCCCGATTCATAAACCCAGGGAGCGAACAGCATCTGTACCGCGCCGCCGCGGAACCAGTTACCCTGCTCGTAATAAGGGCCCACGCGGCCCACGCCCGCGCCAAAGCTTTCAGGGATGAAGGCGGCCAACGCCTTGTTGCCGCGCGAAGCCACGTTGAGCTGCCACTCGGCCGTTGACGAGCAGCCGATCAGGCCGACTTTGCCGGTCGTCCACGGCTGCGCGCTCATCCAGTCGAACTCGTCGTCGCTGTCGGTGAGCGGCACGCCCAGAATGTCGTAGTCGCCTTCTGAAAAATAGCGGCCGCGCTCGTTCATCTCAATGTAGATGTAGCCGCGCTTCACCGCGTCAAGCTCCGCAGACATGTCTCGCGGCGCGCCCAGCTCCACATCCCAGTAATTGAAGTTGTAGGGGGTGCGCACAAAGACGATGGGATACTTCTTCGACTCGTCTTTAGGGCGGTAGATATCGGCCTGCATGCGCTTGCCGTCGCGCATGGGCACCATCACCTTGCGTTCGATAATGGCAACCGACTCAAGTTCCTTTTCGATGGCGTTGCGGCGAGCGATCAGTTCTGCATTTTGAGGTCGAGCCTGCGCGCGTGCGAGGTGCACCGGGAACACCGCGCTGCAGCAGCAAAGCGCAGCAACCGTAATCAACTTCCTGGCTTGGTTCATAGGGCCTCGATAGAAACGATTGGAAAGGGGGATCTTTTTTCCGTGCTTCCTATATTAACTGCCTGCTGCGGGAAATACCGACACTTCGAGAAGTGCTATATGGTCAACGGCAAGCGCAGGTTGACGCCGCGCGTCCGCGTGTGAATAACTGATTTGTTTCTCGGATTTCTCAATTCAAGTTCCGGATCGGATTAAACGATGCTCAATCGCGCCCGTCTGCAAGCAATCGCATTTGGAGTTCTTTTCGGATTGTCGGTCAGCACCCTTGGCCAGAGCCCAACATCTGCCGGCACCGATGCAGGCCGCCCCTGGCTCAACACCTCGCTGCCTACAAGCGCGCGCGTCGACGCCCTGATTGGGAAGATGACGCTGGAAGAGAAGGTTCAGCAGATGCGCGACCACTCGCCTGCCATACCGCGGCTGGGCGTGCCCAAATACGACTGGTGGAACGAAGGGCTGCACGGCGTCGCATTCTCCGGCTACGCCACCAATTTCCCGCAAGTGATTGGAATGGCCGCCACATGGGACGCGCCCCTGGTTCACCAGATGGGCCAGACCATTTCGACCGAAGCCCGTGCCAAGTACAACCAGGCGATGCGGGAGAACGATCACGAGGCATTCTTCGGGCTTACGTTCTGGGCGCCCAACATCAACATTTTCCGCGATCCGCGCTGGGGGCGTGGGCAGGAAACTTATGGAGAGGATCCATTCCTGACCGGACAAATGGCGGTCGCTTTCGTCACCGGAATGCAGGGCGACGATCCTAATCATCTGAGAGTGGTTTCAACGCCTAAACACTTTGCCGTGCACAGCGGACCCGAGAGCACGCGTCACCGCGCGGATGTCGAAATCTCCAATCACGATTTGGAAGATACGTATCTGCCCGCCTTTCGCGCTGCTGTGACCCAGGGGCATGCGCAGTCGGTGATGTGCGCCTACAACTCGATTGACGGCGCGCCGGCCTGCGCCAACACCATGCTGCTGAAAGATCACCTTCGCGATGCGTGGCATTTTGATGGATATGTAGTGAGCGATTGCGCGGCAGTCGCGGACATTTTCGATGGCCATCATTACACGCCCGATATGCCTCATGCCGCTGCCGACGCGGTGAAAGCCGGCACCGATCTCGAGTGCGGATACGGCATGGGGCAGGCATTTCCATCGCTGGTGGATGCCGTGCACAAGAACCTGATCGGCGAAGAGGATCTCAATCAGGCGTTGCGCCGCCTTTACCGCGAGCGTTTCCGGCTGGGGATGTTCGATCCTCCTTCAAGTTATGCCTATGGGCGCATTAGGATGGATGAGAACAATACGCCGGAGCACCGCGCCCTTTCACTCAAGGCTGCGCGCGAATCCATGGTGTTGCTCAAAAACGACGGAACGCTGCCGCTGAAGCCGGGCATCAAGAAAATCGCCGTCATCGGGCCGACTGCGGAACTGGTTCAGTCACTGCAGGGCAATTACAACGGGCCGCCGCCGAACCCCGTTTATCCTCTAGTCGGTATCGAGAAGCGCTTCGGTGCGGCACATGTTGTTTACGCGATGGGGTCGAGCCTCGCTGAGGGCTTTGCAATGCCCATCGAGCATACCGCGCTTCGTCCGTCGGCGGGCAGCAGCGAGTTTGGCCTGAAGGGCGAATACTTTGCGTCAGACGATTTGAGCGGAACGCCGGTGCTGACGCGCATCGATCGCAATGTGAATTTCAACTGGGACAAAGTTGTTCCGGTAGAGGGACTGCAGCGCAACAACTACTCCGTTCGATGGAGCGGTGCATTTACGCCGCCTGCCGCGGGTGATTACCGGCTGGGCGTGCGCATCAACTACTGCTATGCCTGCGAAAACGCCGAGGGATTCAACTTGTACGTCGATGACAAGCTGATTGCGCAGAGCGGAACGAAAAGCGGCGAGCGGGGACAGGTATTCGATTCCGTGCTCCACTTCGACAATACGCAGCCGCACGCGATTCGACTCGAATACTTGCACAAAACAGGGACGGCCGGCATCGATCTTACCTGGCTCGCGCCGGCAGACGTGCTTCGCGATGAGGCGGTCGAGCAGGCAAAGAGTGCAGACGTGATCGTCGCCTGCCTCGGGCTTTCGCCCTCGCTTGAGGGCGAAGAGATGCCGATCAAGCTTGACGGCTTCTCTGGCGGCGATCGAACCGATATCAAGCTGCCTGCCGTGCAGGAAGATTTGTTGAAGGCCTTGATTGCGACGGGCAAGCCGGTGGTGGTGGTTCTGCAGAACGGGTCGGCGCTCGCAGTGAACTACGCGGCTGAACATGCTGCTGCCATATTGGAGGCGTGGTATCCCGGCGAAGAAGGCGGGACTGCGATTGCGTCAACACTCTGCGGAGGCAACAATCCATCCGGACGTTTGCCGGTCACGTTTTATCGCTCGCTTGCGCAGTTGCCGCCATTCGAAAGTTACGCAATGAAGGGCCGCACCTATCGTTACATGACCGATGCGCCGCTCTATCCCTTCGGCTACGGGCTCAGTTACACGACCTTTAGTTACAGCAACGTGCGCCCACTGAAAAGCAGCGTTAGAGCCGGCGAGTTCGTCAACATAATGGGAACCGTCAAGAACACCGGCAAAATTGGCGGCGACGAAGTGGTGGAGCTGTACCTCTCGCAGCCGCAGACCGCCGTTTCACCGCGCATTGTGCTCGCGGGATTCAAGCGCATTCATCTGGCGCCCGGCAAATCCGCAGATCTTGGATTCACGCTTGATGAACGGAACCTGTCTGAAGTTGACGCTGACGGCAAGCGCGTAGTGGTGCCGGGCGAATACAAGGTTTACTTCGGGGGCACGCAACCGCTGGGCGACAACGCGACGCCCGCGGCGACATTCATGGTGGATGGCAAGGTGGAACTGCCGAAGTAGAAAGAAAGATTCCAGGTTTGCATCCATATCTTTTGGCCGGTAATGAGGTTTTCTTTACGACTTTGCTGCTAATCTCTTTTTGAGTTGGATTCATCTCAATCTCAGGAGAGTCACAATGGCTCGAGCTCTGCGCTTCTTCCTCTGCTCCCTCGCTTTCGTGTCAGTCGCAGCGAGCGGCCAGATGGTTTCAAACAGCGCAATTCAAAACGATCCGGCGAAGGAGAGTCTCTGCGCCAGGACGTCCGGAGTCAAACCGGTCCCGTTCTTCATCGACCAGAAATATGTGGACTACATCCGGGCTCTCCACCCCGACACCACGTTCATCGCAGCCGACGGCGTGATTCCCGAACTGATCGAGTGTCGCGTTAGCGAGACCACCGGAAAGTATGAGCCCGATGCAGTGAGCTCTGAAGTTCAGATGATGTCGGAGCAGTCGTACTGGCGCTTGGCACGCCCGCAGGAGTACGCGCCCAGCATAAAAACCACCGCTGGACAAACAAAAGCCGCCGATGTGTGCATCAAGGCGGCAAGCGAAAAGGCGAATAAGGACGGCTTCGACCACAGCTTCACTTACGAAACAGACGTGAATGAAATCAATTTGGATGTAGCTCCGTGGTATCGGCCTGGCGCGATGATCGCGGGTGCGAAGGCGGACCGATACGACGTGGCAGTCGAAGGCCAGTTGTTCTACAAGTCTTCGGGGCCCGATCTCGAAGCGGTGAGGGCCACCTGCCTGCTGTCGCCCATGCTCGAAGTGAAATCGGTTGAGACCAACGGCCGCCCCATCCACAAAAGCACAGCGGCATTTACGTGGTGAGGGGCTGGTGCGAGTCGGGACGGCGGCGCCGGTTTAGGATCGTGGTTTCACAGGTCTCAGTAGCGGGACCTGGGACCCCCCGGCGGTGAGGCGGCTTGCGAGTGCCTTTGAGTTGGCATATACTTATGTATATGCCAGATTCGGGAGGGCCGTATGCAGCGTACAGCGAAAGTTTTTATGAACAACCGGAGCCAGGCAGTGCGGCTGCCGAAGGAGTTTCAATTCAAAACTAGTGAGGTTTTCATCCGCAAAGAGGGTGAAAATATAATCCTGTCGCCGCGCCCGAGGGACTGGTCCGCACTCTTGGACTCGGATTCTGCAGCTTCTGAAGATTTCATGAAAAACGTTGAGAAACTACCTGTCCAAGAGCGGAACTTCTGATGCCGGTTTACATGATGGATACGGATATCTCCTCGTACATTATGAATCGCGCAAGCGTGAAGGCAATTCAGGCGCTTCAGACGGCTGAGGTAGGCGATGTATGCATCTCGGCGATTACCAAGTCAGAGTTGATGTTCGGGGTAGAGGTTTCGCCTCGGCGTCAGAAAGACCAGAAAGCCCTGGATATATTTTTGTGGCACATGGACGTGCTGGATTACCCCCACGACGCAGCCGCTCATTACGCGGAGATTCGCGCATTTCTAAAGACGCGCGGGACGATCATCGGAGCCAACGATTTATTCATCGCTGCGCACGCGCGTTACCTGGGGCTGACTCTGGTCACGAATAATACGCGGGAGTTCGCACGCGTTCCTGGTCTAAAAATTGAGAACTGGGCCTGAGAGCGCCGAGCTTTCTATTCCCTATTCCCTAGTCCCTAGCCCCTAATCATCCCACCACCGGCCGCATGGCGCTGATTCCCGCGCGAAAGAGTGGCAACGGTTTCCCGGGATGACTAAGTAATCCGTGTTTCTGTCTCGGGGTGTTGCTTGGCTCACGAATCTCTCATCGCCCCCGCCAGTGGTTCGTTCTTTTCATGGCTGCGCAGAGATGAATGCGCGTCGGCTACAACCCGCTGAATACTCAGCACGGTAATGTCGTCGTCCTGTCCGAACTCCTGCGCAGTCGAGGCAATCTCCACTGAGGAGCAGTCCTGAAGAGCAAGCTGGCCCATGCGATCAAAGCCGAAAAGCTCGCGCTTCTCGTTCTGCGCCTCGACAATGCCGTCTGTGAGCAGAATGATCCGGTCTCCCGGATTCAGAAGCAGTGTGCTTTGCTCAATGGGCGCGCTTTCTACCATGCCCAGCGGAATGCTCCCAGCCAGTGCCAGTTCGCACCCGTTCAAGAACGGCGGCAGGTGGCCGGCGTTGGCGATCGTGGTTTTGCCGGCAGCCGTTATGTGCAGGGCGAGGCAAGTGACGAACTGGTTATGCAGCCGCCCGTACAACCGTTCGTTAATGCCGCGAAGAATCTCAACCGGATCACGCGTAAACGTGACCAGCGTGCGCACTGCGCCCACGATGAGCGAGACCAGCATGGCGGCGCGCAGTCCTTTTCCGCTCACGTCGCCGATGATGGCCAGAACAGATCCATCTTCTCCGGGAACGATCTGGAAAAAGTCGCCGCCGACTTGCTGCGAGGGCCGGTATTCGCTTTCAAGAGCGAAGCCGGGGATGGAATAGGTAGTCTCGGGGATGAGCACATGCTGAACCTGGCGCGCCTGCTCAATCTCCAGCCTCCATTGCTCGCGGATGCGTTGCGAGTTGATGAACCTGCGTAATAGCAGCACGGTAATTATGCTGAGCGAAAGCGCGGTCGCAATCTGGTTGGCGGTAACCACATACCCAAATACCATGAATAGGATCGGAGCGTGGAACAACTGTAATTCCCGTTGGTACTGAGCCAAGCCGGTCAAAGCCACGGCGGGCAGCGCCAACAGCCCTTCGGTCCGGTTCTTGAGAATGCCGCCCAACGCAACCCAGCACAATGCAGCAGCCAGCAGGAGCTTGATGCCGACGACCAGGGGCGAAACCCAGGTCAGCTCATGAACGGGCAGCAGCCTTCCGTAGAGAGGCGCCCGCTCGAGAGCCGTCCCCAGCGCCTGCAGAACAACGAGCAACCATACTGCCTGGAAAAACTTCGGTCCCCTGTTTAGCCGGAACCAGGAGGCCCAAAACACGATCCAAAGCGCCATTTGCGCAGGAAGCAGGACCACGTCGCGAAGAAAGACGGCGGGCATGGCCGGAACCCAGGTGGTGTAGAGCATCACCTCGCCCGCGATGATGACCAGCAGTAAAACGACGCAGTTGACGCCCAGCCAAAAGTAGGCAGATTCGGTGCTCGACTGCCAGAACAGCGAAAAGGCTACCAACATTGCCAGCAGAAGGATTGCGGCCTCAGGGAGTGCGGCGAAGGATGAGCGGTCCACCGCGTCCCAATCCAGACGATCCATGGCCATGAGCGTGGGCGCCTGCCCCAGTACGGGCGGTCCATGCATTCCCCCGGCCGCGTCTTCCACCAGCAGCGTATGGGGATCCATCCACATGCGAACGGCCAGCATAACCGGGCCATTGCCCTCGCCTGCCGGCAGGGGGAAGGTGCGCGGTTGAGAAATGTAATTCGCCACACCCTTGCGGGAAAAACGCCCAAACTCGCCAATGAGCTTACCGTCGGCAAACACCTGGTAGGCGTCGTCCACGTCGTTGGGCATCTTGAGCGCGAGGTCGCCTTCAACCGACTTCCGCAGGTTCACGCGCAGCCGGTACCACGCAAACCCGGAATAGCCCGGATAGCCTTGTGATGTCCAACCAGGCACAAACCCGGTGCTGCCGATGTATGGATCGCGCGATCCCCGTGGGGGCGTCAGGTCCACCGTACTCCATGCGGAATCATCGAAGTTCTGGTCCGCCCAGGCAGGATTGTCTCCGGTGTGAAATCGCCACGGCCCGGTCAGCTCCACAGTTGCGTTGCCGAGCACGATTGCGGGCTGCGCAGTAATTATGGCAGGCAGGCTGAGCAGCACCGGCAGCACGCACCGGGACCATCGCGGGCTATTCTTCAACAGAGCGATGAGTCTCGAAACCATGTGCAGCCTCCGGGGGATCGTACAGGCGCAGAAGGAACTTCCCTATTGTAAACAGAGTGAATAGAACAACAAGGTGACGCCGCGGTAATTATGGTGAAGGCGCTATCGGCGCACCCAGCGCGCAGGCCAATAGCTCGCCGCCGCCGGCATCTGGCGTCGAAACCCGTTCCCACTTGTCGGCACGATTGCTTAGATGGCAATAATCTATGCCAGAAAAAGATTGACGCCATCGACGATCGCAAATAATAATCCACCCACCACGGAGGACATTCAATGAAGTTGCTGGAGTTTCTGGCCTCATTAGCCACTGACACCGACCTTATGGCTGCGTTTCGAAAGTCGCCTCAAGCGGCTCTGAATCGTGCCGGCCTTAGCGAAGAAGACCAACGCACCATTCTCGCCGGCGATCCTGTTACCCTTCGCGATGCGGTATACGCTGAGCGTAACGCCGCAGCGCGCTCAGCAACCGGCGAAGCCGCTTCAGATGCCAAGCCCGAAGTGTGGCCGCCGGATCCATGCCCTGAAGAGACCAACGTACATCCGCCGCCACCGCCTCCGCCACCCAAGCCGGGTCCGGATCCGTGTCCTGAAGAAATCAACGTACATCCGCCGCCTCCGCATCCCAGGCCGGGTCCGGATCCGTGTCCTGAAGAAATCAACGTTCATCCGCCGCCTCCGCATCCCAGGCCGGGGCCACCTCGACCTGAAGAAACCAACGTTCATCCGCCTCCGAGGCACTCTGCGGGCACGGATGAGCACGACCCGGTGCAGGTTGAGACACTCGATCCCGAACTCGATCTCGCCCAGGATGCGGTGCTGGCCGGACTGAATTCAAGCCGCGCCCTTGACGAGGACGCTTGCGGCGTGTGGTCGGCGAAGGGCCTTACCGTGGTGGGAACCGGCATGCGTGCCGGCCTGCACATGACGATGGAAACGCGTCTGGCCATCGAACAATCAGCGCGGGTCCTCTATCTAGTCGCCGATCCCATCTCTGAGGCATGCATCCGTAGGCTCAACTCCAACACGGAGTCGCTATGGCCCATGTACCAGACCGGCAAGGAGCGGATCGAGATTTACGAGACCATCATCGCCAAAATTCTTGACGAGTTGGAGTCGGCTGGAGACCTTTGCGTGGCGTTTTATGGCCACGCCGGCGTGCTCACCTACCCGGCATGGGAGTCGATTCGCCGCGCCCGCGCCACCGGCAAGCGCGCGCGGATGCTGCCCGCCATCTCTACCGAAGACACGCTGTTTGCCGATCTCGGCGTCGACATCGGGCGTGCCGGCCTGCAGAGTTACGAGGCCACCCGATTCATGTACTACAAGTACAACTTCGACACCTCCGCCGGTTTGCTGCTATGGCAGGTGAGCGTGCTCGGGGAAACCGTGTGGAATCCTCCACACGAAGCAGGCGTGCGGCCGCGACTCGAAGTACTCACCGATTACCTGAAGGGATTCTACGGGCCGGAGCACGAGGTATTTCTGTATCACGCCCCGGAGTTTCCCACCAGCCGGCCACTGATCGAGCGCGTCGTTTTGCGCGATCTGCCCAAGGCCGAGTTCATTTCGATCTCGACCCTGTATATTCCGCCACGCGGCCAGCCGCAAACCAACGAGGAAAACATGGAGGCGCTGGCGCGAATCGAGACCAGAAAATAGTCAGAGGTGTACTTTCCTGGATTGATTTCGAAGTAAGAATTGGAGGGCAGGGCGAGTGTCGCCCTGCTTTTTTCTGTGCTCCAGCATCATTCAGCTTTGAGAAAGCGATCCTGTCTCCGGATTCCTGGGAGTAATAGGACAACCGAGCTGCCCGCGAAGAGCCTGCCAGACTCCTCTATCCCGCCACCGACCGCATGGCGCTGATGCCGGCGCCGAGAAGGGCGGTTTCGTCGTCGGGCGGGAGAATCTCGAGCGAGAAGCTTTGCAGCGGCGTCATGCGCACCATGGTTTCAAGGTGGCTGCGCAGCAGAGGCAACTCGAGAAAATGAACATTGTGGCCGGTGAAGTAGAACCGGCCCGGACCGGCGAGATGGATGAATGAGGCCGTGGCCGCTGCCAGCGCGCGATGCCACAGGTCGACAAATTCGCGGCAGCGCTGGTCGCCCTGCCTGGCGTGCGCAAACACCTCTTCCGGTTCGAGGTCAAGAAAGCGCAGCCGCATCGCACGCTGGCCCATGATTCCCTCAAGATGGCCCACGCCGCCACATCCGCAGAATCGCTCCTTGGGGTCGAGAGTCACCGTTATGTGTCCGCCCTCCCATACGCCCTCGACGTAGGGCCAGCGGCCGTAGCCGATGCCGTTACCGATCGTCCACACGCGGGTGAGCTTGTTGAACCGGCCGTGGGTTGCGGCTATCGCGGCGGCGATGCAGTCGGCGTCGTTGCCGGCATGTACCGGCACCTGAATGCCGCGCGCGGCCAGCTCTTTGCCCAGCTCTTCGGCCAGGTGCATTCCTTTTATCTGGGGAAGGTTGGGCGAGTCCTCCACAACACTGTGGCGCACGATGCCGGGAACCGCGACCCCGATCGCATCGACCTTCCACTGTACGTCTTCGGCCAGCGCCGCTACCTGCGAGGCGAGCAGATCAACCAATTCTCCGCGGGGAATAGCGCTGAGCGCGTCGGCGCTGTCAGAATCCTCAGGAAAGCGCAGTAGCTTGCTGGTGAGGCGTTGATCTTCAAGCCTGCCGGCGACAACATGTTCGGTAATCACTATGCCGATTGCGGTGGTCACTTGTGACCTCCTTGGGAAAAACAATGGCGAAATGCCTGGTCGAGGCTTTCAACTTCTTTCCGATTCATAGGCATCCCGCTTCCGCAACATGGAACTGATAGCTAACAGCTAAAGGCTGTTCCTTTACTCGGCCTGGTAACGGTGCAGTCGGCCCAGGCCGTTGAATGCCGCCACTTTGTAGCACTCGGCGAGCGTCGGATAGTTGAAAACGGTATCGATGAAGTAGTCCACTGTACCGTCCAGCGTCATAACGGCTTGGCCGATATGCACCAGCTCGGCCGCGCCCTCGCCAATGATGTGGACGCCGAGCACCTTACGAGTGTCGCGATGGAAGATGAGCTTGAGGCGCCCGTTGATGTCGCCGGTAATCTGGCCTCGGGCAACTTCGCGATAGTAGGCCATGCCCACTTCGTAAGGCACGTCCTCGTCGGTTAGCTGCTCTTCGGTTTTGCCGATAAAGCTGATCTCGGGAATGGTGTAAATACCGTACGGATAAAAACCGGGATTGGACGTCGCCGCCTGATCGTTGAAGGCGCGGGCTGCGGCGATGCGCCCCTGCTCCATTGAGACCGAGGCCAGCGAAGGAAAGCCAACTACATCGCCGACTGCGAAGATGTGCTCCACATTGGTCTGGTAGTGGTCGTTCACGGCGATGCGGCCGCGCTTGTCGGCCTCAATGCCGGCGGCCGCCAGGTTCAGGTCGTCCACATTGCCCTGGCGCCCAACCGCGTAGAGCAGCGCGTCACCCGAAACTTTCTTCCTGCTTTCAAGGTTGGCCACCACCGTGCCGGGCGAAGGCTCCTCCACGCTTTCAACTTCTTCGCCCATGCGCATGGTTACGCGGCTGTCGCGCAGGTGATAACTGAGGGCTTCAATAATCTCCTGGTCGGCGAATTCGAGCAGGCGCGGGCGTTTTTCAATCAGCGTGACGCGCACCCCAAGCACCGCAAACATGCAGGTGTATTCCACGCCTATAACTCCGCCGCCCACAACGATAAGCGTTTTGGGTAGCGTGTCGAGCCCAAGAATCTGGTCGCTGTTAACAATTGATTTGCCGTTGACCGGGACTTTTTCCGATATGGCGGGCTTGGTGCCCACGGCAACAATGATGCGACCCGCCTCAAGCGTGAGTTCGTTCTGCGGGCCCTCCACGTGGACATGAGTGGGATCGACAAAGCGGGCAATCCCGTGCACCACGTCAATGCCGTTGCGCGATAGCTGCGCCTCGGTAACGTCAACCTCGGTCTTGATCACGGCCTGCACCCTGAAGGCCAGGTCTGACATGGTGATCTTTTCCTTTACGCGGTAGTTGACGCCGTAAATGTTGCGGTAGTTGTAGCCGGAAAGATGCAGCACGGCTTCGCGCATGGTCTTTGAGGGGATGGTGCCGGTATTGATGCACACGCCGCCGACCACTGAGCGAGCCTCAACTACGGCCACGCGCTTGCCCATTTTGGCCGCGGCCACGGCGGCACGCTGTCCCGCCGGACCGGAACCGATCACAACCAGGTCATACTTGATGGCGCTCATCCGAGTCTCTCTTCCAATGGTCGCTGGGCGATTCCTGCTGCAGCAAGCAAAAAGAATGAAGAATAAGTGAAAAAAGCAAAACCGGGCAGCAAGCCAGAAGGCTCACTACCCGGAGCGTAACATACCGTGCGGGGCGAGGATGAACGGCAAAAGCGCCAGCCGGAATTGCCCTCTCGAGGGCGGGAGGCACGCTCTCCAGAGTCCGATTCCGGCCGGCCGCAAGCAGGCAGGGAACCTCAGGCGCGCGCAGTTCGCAGGGGTCTTGCCACGGCTGGATGGCCCGCGGCCGAATGGGTACGCGCTACGGTCTTCTTTTCTTGTTGCCCATCCTCCAGTCGGAACTGCTTGATCAGGCTTTCCAAATCACCTGCCAGAGCTGCGAGCTCTTTGAGAATCTCGACTGACCCTTCGGCCCCCTGCACATTTTCAGTGGCAAGTTGCGAAATGTGGCTGGTCGATTCCGAAATCTCTCCGGCAGCGGAGGCCTGTTCCGTGGCTGCAGTCGCAATCAGGTTGATCTGCTGTTCCACTTGCTTTGAGGCTTCAATCATCGAGTCGAGGCTTTGCTGCGCGCGCTCGGTCTCTCCCCGTCCGCTCTCCACCGCTGCCCGGCTTTCCTGCATCAGGTCGAGGGTGTTGCGCGTCTCCTCCTGGATATTGCGGATGGTGGCGGCAATCTCCTCGGTTGCGCCCTTGGTGCGCTCGGCAAGGCGCCGAACCTCCCCGGCCACAACCGCGAATCCACGGCCATGCTCGCCGGCCCGAGCCGCCTCGATGGCAGCATTCAGCGCCAGCAGATTGGTCTGCTCGCTGATCTCCTGGATCACGCTCACCACGCGCCCAATCTCTTCTGAGCGATGGGCCAGCGAAGTCATCTTTTCTGCAACCGTCTGCGTGGCTGTGGCGATGTGCTCCATGGTCGCCGCCGCTGCCCGCATCACTGCGCCGCCCTGCTCTGCCGTTTCGGCTGAAACCCGGCTGGCGGATGAAGCGTCCGCTGCGTTGTGGCTGATCTCGCTGATGGTGGCCGTCATCTCCTGAACCGCGGCGGCAATCTGGTTGATCTTTCCTGACTGGGTTCGCGCGTTGCCCGCGCTCTGTGCGGCGGCTGCGCTCACTCCCGAAGCGCCCTCAGAAAGTTTGCCGGCATCGATTGAAACCGATTGAAGCACTGAACGAATTGCGTCGACCGAGGTATTGAGCGCTATGCCGCAGCGCCCGATCTCATCGCTTCCCGTGACGGTAGCATGGGTAGTCAAATCCCTCGATGCGAGCCTTTCGAGAAGCGCGTTGAGGTGGCGGATGCGCGGCGCCGTAACGCTTGTAAGCAGCCAACCGACCCATGAACACAGAAGCAAGATGGCGAATCCGGCAGAGATATTGATCCGGTTGGCGCGGCGGCTCATCCCGGCAGCCGCCGTTGCGTCTCCGATCGCCTGGTCCGCATGGACCTGAAATCCTGCGTCGGCAGCGTCCAAAGCACCCGCGAACGACGCCGACGTGGCGTCGGACGAAAGAGCGTTCAATGCCTCGTCAGTTTTCCCGGCTGCCAACAGGGCTACACCCCGGTCGCTGGCCTCCTGGTACAGATTTATTGACGTCTGGAACTGCTGGTAATGCTCTCGTTCCTCGGGAATGAGTAGCGGATCCATCGCTTTAAGAAAGTCCCTGTACTGGGTGATCGCCTCTTGACGGCTCTGGCTATGCTGCGCGGCGCAAGCCGGAGTATGGCACAGCGCCAGTTCGAGTGTTTCTCTGCGTTCCGCATTTACCCGGGTACGGATGTTACCGATGATGATTAGAGAGGGCACACTTTCTTGGCTCACAAGTGCGCATCTCGCCGCGATGCCGCGAAATGCTATCGACGAATATCCGCCTAACAGGACGCACAGCACGCAGACCGTGCCAAACGCGTAGAAGAATTTACGGGAGATGGGAATATTCCGAGCCCACGACATAGCTGCATAATCCTCTGCTGGCCGTATCGGCAGTTTGCCTCAGAGCGTGAGCCGGCAGGGACAAAAGAGCGATTTCCCGCACAGAGTGGCCTGTCAATCTACGGTTTTGTTAATGGGATTGTTGCCCCATGCGCGGCGCCCCCGGCAATCCGCGCCGAATCGCGGTTCCAGCGCTCCAGCAGCGTAAGCGCAATCACAATCAATGCCAGGGTAAGACCGATCCAGACCCCGTAGATCCCAAGATGCAATCCAAAGCAGAGAAAGAAGCCGAGCGGCAACCCCAAAATCCAATAGCCCACAAAGTTGGCCCACATGGGAATGCGTGTCTCGCCCAGCCCGCGCAGCGAGCCGGTTGAAACAATCTGGATGCCGTCGAAGATTTGGAACGCCGCTACGATGGCCAGCAGAGTCGGGCCGACGGCCAATACGCGCGGGTCGCGGGTGTAGAGCTCGATTAGCGGCGCCGGGATGGAGATAAGCACGATAGCCGCGAGCGTCATGAAACCGGTTCCCAGAGCGATGGAGAGCCATCCTGCGCGGCGGGCGCGCGCCGGGTCGCCCGCGCCCACGGCGTGACCCACGCTCACCGCCGCAGCCGATGAAATGCCGAGCGGAACCATGTAGGTCATGCTGGCGTAGTTGAGCACGATTTGATGGGTCGCGAGAGCAACGGGAGTGAGGTATCCGACGCCGAACGTGGCAAGGCCCCAAGCACCCACCTCCATCAGGATCTGGCCTGCGGCAGGCAAGCCGAACCGAGCCAATGTCTTGAGCCGCGCAATTTGGGGGCCCGCCCAATGCTTGAACAGCGGATGGCCGCGGGTGCGTTCGTATCGCCACGCAAACGCCAGCAACGCCGCCGCCATAAAAATACGGGACGCCACAGTAGAGATGGCCGAGCCGCGCACGCCGAGCGCCGGAAACCCCAGCTTGCCGTAGATGAGAACCCAGTTGCCGAACCAGTTGATCAGGTTGGCGAAGACGTAGGTGACCGTGATTACACGCACCTCCCCCACGCCCTGCAGGTAGCGGCGCGTGCCGCTGTAGAGCAGCAGCGGCAAAGTGCCCCAAAGCAGGATGTGCAGGTATTGGCCGGCGGGCGCCGCTACCTCGGCAGTGATGCCGAAGTGGGTGAACCCGATGCTGGCTGCAACCAGCAGCAGCATGATAAACGGCGAGGCAATAGCTGCGAGATAAACCCCCTGCGCCAGCCAGCGATGGCACTCGTCGTAATCGCGGCGGCCAAAGGCCTGCGCCACCATGGTGTCGAGGCCTAGCAGGAGTCCCACGCCAAACAGCGAAGGCGTGTAGCAGACGGCGTTGCCCAGCGCCACGGCCCCGATTGCCGCCGGACCCAGGCGCCCCACCATAATGGTGTCCACCACGCCCTGCATCATCCATCCGATCTCGCTCAGGACTACCGGAATGGCCAACGAGACGACGGTGCGCAACTCGGCGGCCCAATCGGGGTGTGTGTAGGAGTCGATTGCGAAGTTGGGCTGGGAATGGGGCATAGAGTAACTTTACCGGTGCGGCGGGAGGGTGTGCGATCTCACCCATCCCAACCCAACAACCACAGGGGGTGCCCCCGGTTCCTCGCATTTGGGGACCGGGGAAACGAGCACGAATCTGGGTGCCCTACCCTCGCGACGTTTTTGTTCTTGTCACCAGGGTGGGAACCGGCTCAGTCAATTCAGTAGATGGTTTTTACTTGCCGGTGTACTCCACGCGCCAGATGCTGCGCGAGCCGTCGTCGGTCACATACAGCGCGCCGTCGTGGCCCACTGCCACGCCCACCGGCCGGCCCCAGACCTGGCCGTCGGCAGTCGTAAAGCCTGTAAGAAAATCCTCATACTCGCCGAGCGCCTTGCCGTTCTTCATGGGAATCATCACCACCTCGTACCCACCGCGGCGCTTGCGGTTCCACGAGCCATGCTCGGCGGCGAAGGCGTCGCCTGAATAACTGGCAGGGAATCCCTTGGCATGGTCGGGGTAGAACGTGACTTCAAGCGACGCCATGTGTGGCTGCAGTAGCACGTCGGGCACCAGCACCTTGGCCGACATGTCGGTGCGCTTGCAGTTCGAGGCCTGATCCTTGGTCAGCGGCGCGGCCAGTTGCGGATTCGGTCCCGTCCCGTTGGCGCAAGGCTGGGGCAAGCGCGGGTCCTGGTGCCCGCCAATGTAATACCACGGCCATCCGTAGAAGCCACCCTCTTCAATGTGTGTCACGTAGTCAGGAGGCAGATTGTTACCCAGCGCGTCGCGCTCGTTGGTGCTGCACCATAGCTGACCGGTAGTGGGGTTAATAGCTTCGCCCACGCAGTTGCGGATGCCGGTGGCGTACACCTCAACAAATTTGCCCTCGGGTGTGTATTCGAGCACGTCGGCGCGATGGAACTCTCTGGGATGTGTGTCGGGGTCGTCGATATTCGAGCCGCTGCCCACCGAAACCAGCATGTGCTTGCCGTCAGCGGTGAAAGTTACATCGCGGGTCCAGTGGCCGCCGCCGCGCAGTTGCGCGTAGCCGGGAATGTCGGGAATCACGGTTTCAGGCGTGGGGTTCTGAGCCTTCAGGTCACCGGACTTGTAGGCGAATCGCGCGACGGTCGTGGCGTTGCCCACGTAAACCCACCTCGGATTCGGCCCCGAGGGATAGAACGCAATGCCGAAAGGGTGGTCGAGCCCGTTGGCGAACTCGCTCACGGTTTGCGCCTTGCCGTCGGCCGTCACTCCGCGTAGCACGTAGATGCGGCCCGCCTGGGAATCGGCCACGAACAGGTCGCCATTGGGCGCAGTGCGAATAATGCGCGGCTCCACAAACGTCCCCGATGTCGCGCTGGTGGTCTGTCGCACCATGTCGCTGCGCTGCATCGGCTTGGCGGCGTCTCCGCCAGCGTAGAGCTCAACCTTGAAGCCTTCCGGCGCAATCGGCCACGCGTCAGCCGGCTTGGCAATCACAAACGGCCCGTTGTCTACCGATTCGGTGGCGAAAGGAGCAGGCAGGTCGGCCGCGGTAATCTTGCGCATGGTGCCGGGCTTCTGCTGCGACCAGTCGGCATAGGCATCCTGCCCCGTAATCACCTGCTGGGCGTGAATAATCGGCGCGCAAGGAAGCAGTGCGCCCCCAACGGCGCAAATTGCAAGCGAGCGAAATCGAAGTGAAGAAGGAAGGTTCATCGCATGTGCCTCATTTTTTATTCTTTGGGGAAATAGATGCGGCGGTTGAGCAAGGGCCGCCAACGAGATCATACAAAATACGATGAGCGTTGCGCCGCGTTTGCTTCAGACCTCTGCGCGATCCGAACCGGAATTGTCCCGCTTGCTGGGAAAGGGTTTCGAAGCCATATTGTCGAAAATGGCTGTAACTCATCCGTCCGCGCCATACTCTGATAACCAGAGGTTCTTCCCCATGTCTTCCCGCAGAATCATTTTTCTTCTCATTGCCTTAGCCGTGGTTTTGGTGGTCGCGTTTCGCGCCAGGGCGGCGGCCAAAGGGCCGATCCCACCGCCCGATGTAGATGAGCAACTTTCCAGCGCATCCACATCCAAAACGGCCGTCTTTGCCGGCGGGTGCTTCTGGGGCACTCAGTCGGTGTTTGAGCGCGTCAAGGGCGTTATCGGGACGACCGTGGGCTACGCCGGAGGCACCGCCGCCACGGCCACCTACAACCAGGTGACGACCGAGACCACAGGCCACGCCGAGTCAGTGCGCGTGGTCTACGACTCTTCGAAGGTCACTTACGGCACGCTGCTGCGCATCTTCTTCTCGGTGGCGCACGATCCCACCCAGGTGGGCGGGCAGGGGAATGACGAGGGCCCCTCGTACCGCTCGGTAATCTTTTATCTCAACGACGATCAGAAACGCATCGCCGATGCCTACATTGCTCAACTCACCCGGCAGCAGGTATTCCATGCGCGCATTACCACCGAAGTGACGCCGCTCAAAGGCTTCTACCGCGCCGAGGAATACCACCAGGACTATGCCTACCACAACCCCGGCGACCCCTACATCATGGTCTGCGACCGGCCCAAGATCGGCGCGCTCAAGAAAGAGTTTCCCGACCTGTTTGTCGAGTACACGCCCAAGCGATGAGCTGCCCGGAGATCGATTCCCCAGTCGATTCGATGTTTGCGGGTAAGAACCGGCATTCCTTCGCTTCAGGCTGCCCGTTATCACGCTTGCACTTAATTTGCTGCTCGCGGTGCATAATGGTCCTTGTTGCATTCAACTGCTCAACTGTCCCGCCGTTCAATCTGTCAGGCATGTCCCCGGTCCGTGCCAGGGGGTACCCCCACCCCCCCTATACCCCCGGGGGTATAGTCCAGAGACCGAAAAACCATGTAACGCAATGAAAACAAACCATATGCCAAAACAGCCAGTTACCACTTTGGCACTACAGAATACGCAAAATAAGCCCCACTTAAGCAGACTTAAGGCACTTTTAATGGCACTTTAGACCACTTAAGCGTGCCCGCTTCTATCTATCCGCACCGTTTCTTGAGAGCCTTTCCTCTCCGCGCAAGATGCTTTAGGCTTTGTATATGGAATTCAAAGTAATCGAGCTCGAGCGCGAACCGATTGAATTTGACCTGCAGCTCGAACCCGGAGAACTGGATTTGGGCGAGGAAGCCCAGCAGGTTGGTCCACTCGGCGCCAAAGGGCGGGCTGAAGTCATCCACGAGCACCGCGGTCCCAAGGATATTGTGGCCGACATCCGGCTCAAAGGCAGTTTCCAGGGCAAATTTGAGGTGCCCTGCGCCCGGTGCGTCGAGCCGGTCGAGATTCCCTTGGCCGCGGACTTCGACCTGATCTTCCGCCCTGTGGGAGTTGATGGCGAGTCCCCGGAACGGGCGATTACAGCGCCGGAGACCGAAATCGGTTATTATCAAGAAGACAGTCTTGCCCTTGAAGACGTACTGCGGGAGCAGGTGCTTTTGTCCCTGCCGGTCAGGACTTTATGCAAGGAAGACTGCAAGGGACTTTGCCCGCGCTGCGGCGCCAACCGTAACAACCAACCCTGCACATGCGATGAGGGTCCAAGCGACCCCCGGTGGGAAGCGTTGGCCGGTTTACGCGGCCGGATCAAGTCCTGAAAAATCAGTTCGCGTGAACGGCGAACAGTGAACGGTGAACGGCAACTCGGGTTCACGGTCCACTGTCCAAGGTCCACGAAATAAAGGAATTGCATCATGCCGAATCCGAAAAGGCGCCACTCCACGCGCCGAACCGCCAACCGCCGCGCCCACGACTTCCTGACCGCTACCGGGCTCTCGGAGTGCCCGAACTGTCACGAAAAGAAGCTTCCCCATCGCGCCTGCGCCAAGTGCGGCGAGTACAAGGGACGAGCTGTTCTGGACGTAAAGGAAGCAGCCAAGTAAACTGAGCACCCATGCTCTACGACATCGCGCTCGACGCCGTCGGTTCCGACAAAGCACCCGAACCTGAAATCCGGGGCGCAATCCTGGCTTGCCGCGCTCTGCCCGTACGGGTCCACTTGGTTGGCCCCGAGGCGGAGCTGCGCGATCAGCTCGACGAACACCTTGAAAACGAAGATCTGCCGATCTCCATCCACAACGCTTCTGAGCGGATCGGCATGGATGAAAAGGCCGCCCACGCCGTGCGCACCAAGAAAGATAGCTCCATGCGCGTCGGCCTGAAGCTGGTGCGCGAGGGCAAAGCCGCCGGATTTGTGACTGCGGGCAACACCGGCGCGGCCATGGCTACCGCCAAGATGGTGCTGGGCGCGCTGCCCGGGGTTGATCGGCCCGCGCTGGCCACACCCATGCCAACTTCAAAAGGCAACCCTTGCGTGCTGCTTGACGTGGGCGCGAACGTCGATTGCAAGGCGTACAACCTTGAGCAATTCGCTGTGATGGGCGAGATGTACGCCCGCAGCATTCTCAAGATCCGTCAGCCGCGCGTGGGGCTGCTCTCTATCGGCGAAGAAGAGACCAAGGGAAACGAGCTGACCCACGAGGCATTTCCGCTGCTGAAGGCACTGCCCATCAACTTCATCGGAAACGTTGAAGGCCGCGACATTTTTAACGGAAACGTCGACGTGATTGTGTGCGACGGGTTTGTGGGCAATGTGGCGCTGAAGACCAGCGAAGGCATCGGCCGCTTTGTACGCGATGTACTGCGTGAATCGCTCACGCGCACGGTCACCGCGCAGGTGGGCGCGCTCTTGTCGCGCAAGGCGTTCAACGAATTCCGCCGCCGGCTCGACTATACCGAGTATGGCGGCGCGCCACTGCTGGGCGTGCGCGGCGTATGCATCATCGGCCACGGTTCTTCCAACGACAATGCAATCTATAACGGCATTCGCGTGGCCTACGAGTTTGCCCGCGCCGGTACGGTGGCGAAGATCGAGCAGGAGTTTGCCGGACGCGCCCGCCGCCGGCCCACCACCGGCGCTGACGGCCTGGATGCAACCATCCACTAAAGTCAGTGGTCAATGGTCAGTGGTCAGAAAACCGCCTCGCCACCTGGAAAGACATGCCCTTTGACAACCAATCGCCGCTGAAACTCGATGCGTCGCTCGTCGCCCGGCTGGCCTGCCCGGCCTGTCATGGCGAATTGAGGCTCGACGAAAAAAAGGCCGGGTGCATGAACTGCGGCCGCTCCTACTCGGTCATCGATGGGATCCCGGTGCTAATTCCGGAACGGGCAAAGCTCATCTCTGCGGACAACCGATATACCCGAGAACCTCTTCGCGACGCGCGTCCACGCCAATGAAACCAGGACTCCCGCCTGCTTGCAATCGTGGAGCCGAATCGATCGGAATCGAACGGCGAAGCAAGTGAATCCGAAGGCTGGGGGGCGTAAATGAGGGCGATGCGGAGCGAAGAACTTCCGTTTGCGGGTAGTTCCTATCAATTTGCGGGAGTTGATCACGGGAATGTTGGGGTATCGTTTTTTCTCGTGGAAGCCAAGCCCGGGCGGGGCGCGCCCTTGCATCGACACACTTACGACGAAGTCCTCCTGGTGCAAGAGGGGCATGGGCGCGTGGTGGTCGGCGAAGAGACGCGGGAGACGGGAGCCGGAGATATCGTGGTGGTAAAGGCGGGCACGCCGCACGGGTTCGTCAACATCGGAACCAGCCTGCTGAAACAGGTGGATATTCACGTAAATCCGTCATTCTCGCAAGAGAACCTGGCACCGACTGAGGCGTCGCTGCGCGCGGGGCTGCCGGTGGCACAGTAGAGTAGCTCGACGCTACCGCCGGCGATAGAACGGAAGCACAATCAGCCCGGCAAAGAAAATGGCCGCGATCAGCGCGAATGCGATCAGCGAGTAAATCAGTACGAGGCTCGGACCCTGCGATGGAGCATCTTCTTTCTCGCGATCCGATTCCGAGGCCGCTTTAGGCTCGAGGTCATTCATATTTCAACGCATCCACTGGATCCAACTGCGCCGCGCGCGTGGCAGGTACGGTGCCGAAGACCACTCCAACGAGCGTGGCCGCTGTGAGCGCGATAAACACTGAAAGCCACGAGAACGGCAGCTTGTAGTCAGTGAAGAAGCGGATCGAGAGCGGCACTGAGAGACCCACAAGTGTGCCCACGATTCCTCCGGTGAGCGAGATAATGACGGCTTCAGAAAGGAACTGCAGCTTGATTTCGCGGGCGGTGGCGCCCATCGCTTTGCGGATGCCGATCTCGCGAATGCGGGCGCGCACATTGGCCAGCATGATGTTCATAATGCCCACGCCTCCCACGGCCAAAGTTACGGCAGCCACCAGCACCAGCACTGCGGTGAGGGCGTCGGCGATTTCGCTGGCGATGGTTAGAAGTTGCTTGAGGGTCTGTACCTTGTAAACCGAATTGGGCCGGTGGCGCGATTGAATGATGTCCTTGATCTGCACCGCCGCTTCGTTTACTTCGTCCATGCTGCGCATGGAGAAATAGATCTGGCGCAGGTTTTCAGTTCCGGTAAAGTATTTTGCCACCGAAAACGGAATCAGGATGGTCTGATCGGCAATCTCTGACTGGCCAAAGTCGTCGACGGCCTCTTTGAAGACGCCGATGATGGTGAAAGGAATACCCTCGATCTCAAAAGTTTGGCCCACGGCTTCTTCGTCGCTGCCGTAGCGCGCGCGGGCAAAGGCCTGGGTCACTACGGCGCATTTGATGTGAGCGGAGTCGTCAGTATCGTCGAAGAACCGTCCCAGCGGCACGAGCAGGTTGCGCACACTCTGGTAATCGGGACTGACACCCAGAATCAGAGTGTCTTTCACTGAGCCCGCGCCGTAACTGATGCGCTCGTGCATCTCGAGCACCGGCGAGGAATACATGACGCCCGGTACCTGCTCATCGATGGTCTTTTCGTCCAGACGAGTGAGGTAATCGTTGTAGAGAACGCGCTCTGCCGCGGTGGTGCCTCCGCCGGCATACTCCAGTTCCACTGAATTGGTCTCGATTTTCTGGAGTTCATTGAGAATGTAGCTCTTGCCGGTCATGCCGATAGTGACCACCAGGATGACTGAGGCGGTTCCTATCACCATGCCGAGGGCGGTTAGAGCAAAACGGGTCTTGCTCGCCCTGAAGCTGTCAAAGGCCAGCTTCAGTATCTCGCTCAGCAGCATGGTTTGGCGCGCGCTCAGCAGAGTCTGTTCAAAAGCGCGACGCCGGGCCTGTACGGTGGTCGGATTCATAGCTTTCTGTTATCCAAGATGCGCGCCAGCCCTGTTGGGCTTCTCGAATCCTCGCATGTCTCTTCGAATCATGGTGCGGGGCATGGAATGTGCGGCGCCAGCCCCTCCTGTTAGATTACGCGCCTGAGGGTGCAACCCGGAAACCTCGATCGCTTGACCCGCCTCGCGTCGGTACCGTCGGTCTCCTGACCGGCCGTAGTGCGAGCGTCCTCGCCCTCACATTCGATGCATTGCTTAACAGTGGCCACCAGTCTTCTAAGTCTTCCCCTTGTCCGGCGTCTCATTCGCTGGGCATTTGATTGAATCTTTGCGCGACCACTGCGTTACATTTACCGCGACCCCCTGCATGCACATGGTGGGTCCCTCATGCGGCACGCCGGTGAACTCGATCCCATCGCCCACCTGCGGGCGAGTCCCGCTAATCAGCAGGTTGTAGACGACGCCTGAGCCCGTGTCTTTGACCACCAGGCAGCTTGCCTCAACGCCGCTGGCAACGCAGCCCTGCCCATGAACGGGCACGGGAGCGGTTTTGGGTGCCGGGTTGGGAGCAGGTTTTTGCGCGAACGTGAACGCGGCCATGGACAGCAATGCGGCGGCAACTCGAATAGATCTCATCACAGTTCTCCTTTCGTGCTGGAAGAAGATTTGGCGAGGGTCCGCCAGAGGCCGGACAGTAATTCGATGGAGAGAGACTCGGCGCGGGCCTTGGCATCGATTCCGGCCTGCGCCAACGCATGCTGAGCGACGGCTGGCGCAACCCCGGCCGCGCGCAGATTATTGGCAACAGTCTTGCGCTTTTGCGCGAAGGCCTGGCCGACGAAACGTAGAAAGCTTGATTCTTCAACGCCAAGCTCTTCAAACCGTGACGCAAAGCGCCAGCGGAAAACCGTGGAGTGCACCTGCGGCGGAGGGGAAAATGCGCCCGGAGGCAGTGTGAACAATGGCTCAACCGGGCCATGCGCCTGCACAAGCACGCTCAGCAGGCCAAAGTCGCGTGAGCCCGGCGAGGCGGTCACGCGATCGCCAACCTCGCGCTGCACCATGAGCACGGCCGTGCCGATTGCGGAATGGCTGGCTGCGAGTTTGCGCAGGATTGGCGACGTAATGTAGTAGGGCAGATTGCCCGCCACGTGCAGCTTGGCGCCGGCTTGCGCTGCCGCAGTGGCAAAGTCGAATTCGAGCACGTCCTGCTCAATAACGGTGACTCGCTCGGGTGGAAATTGAGAACGGAGCGCCGCCGCCAGCTCGCGGTCATATTCAACAGCGACGACGTGTGCGGCCTTTGCCGCCAGCCCGCCGGTGATGGCTCCGCGGCCGGGGCCGATTTCCACCACGGTCTGGCCCGACAGGTCGCCGAGCGCAGCCACAATTCGTTCTACCGCTTGGGAATCGTGGAGAAAGTTTTGTCCGAGCTTTGGCCGGTTGGGCATTCGCTCCTACGATGGTAGATCACGGCCGCCGCGGCACACATTGTGCATCCGCCGGCTTTTTGGTAGCATCAAGTTCACATGGTTAGTGCATTTGAGCCCCGCTCTTGTTGTCGCCTGTCGAACATCTTCGACGGGTGTACGCGCTAATCTCTGATCTCCCACGCAGAATTGATCAAAGAAGACACCCGTAGCTGAAAAGCCGGGATAGTCTTCGCTCCACACCGGCACTCAGCGATTCCTCTTCAGAATGAGGTGCCGATGCCGGCTGCAGTTACAGAAACTACGGATTCGAAATTGCCCCAGGGTTTGCGCTCTAAGCAGCGGCTGAGCCACCTGCGGCTGCTCGAGGCCGAGAGTATTCACATTTTGCGCGAGGTGGCGGCGGAGTTTGAGCGGCCGGTGATGCTCTATTCCATCGGCAAGGATTCGTCGGTCATGCTGCGCCTGGCGCAAAAGGCCTTTTATCCCGGGCCGATTCCGTTTCCGCTGCTCCACATCGATACGGGATTTAAATTTCGCGAGATGCTTGAGTTTCGCGACAACATGGCGCGCTCCATCGGCGCAGAGTTGCTGGTGTGGCGCAACGAGCCGGCAATCGCCGCGGGCACCAATCCCATCGCTCTCGATACCAGGCGCTGCTGCGGGCTGCTGAAGACGCAGGCGCTGCTCGACGGCCTTCGCCACTACAAGTTTGACGCGGCGTTTGGCGGGGCGCGGCGCGACGAAGAAAAATCCCGTGCCAAGGAACGCATCTACTCCTTCCGCGACCAGGCCGGACAGTGGGACCCGAAAAATCAGCGGCCCGAGCTATGGAACCTGTATAACGCGCGCGTTCACCCCGGCGAAAGCATTCGTGTATTTCCGCTGTCGAACTGGACTGAAATGGATGTGTGGCAGTACATCCACGAGGAAAAGATACCGGTGGTGGACCTTTACTTTGCCAAGGAGCGGCCGGTATATGTGCGCCCTGCCGGTCAGGGTCAGGAAGCACTGCTGCCCATTGAACAAGCCTTCGTAGCGCGCGCGGGCGAGCAACCCCAGATGGTGAAGTGCCGCGTGCGTTCGTTGGGTTGCAGTCCATGTACCGGCGCCATTCGCTCCGATGCCGACACCATACCGGCAATCATTTCCGAGCTCATCTCATTTCGCTCGTCAGAGAGAGCCAACCGTGTGATCGATCACGACCAGGAAGGCTCAATGGAGATCAAAAAGCGTGAAGGATATTTCTGAAAGACAGGGAACAAGGGAACGAGGTATCGCCGGTCTCCCGACCGGCTGTACGGGCGGCGTCCCCGCCGCCCGCGGCTGAGCATCGATAGAGAATACGAAAGCTGAATTTTGGAGGTCGGTTTGGCAATCGCAGCAGAGTTAGAAGAAGGACAATTCGAAATTGGCGCATTTCTCGCCGCGGAGCGCGAGAAAGATCTGTTGCGTTTTTCAACCGCCGGCAGCGTTGACGACGGCAAGTCGACCCTGATTGGCCGGCTTCTCTACGACACGCAGTCGGTTTACGAAGACCAGGTGCGCTCGATCGAGGGAAAGGGAACCACCGCGCCGGGCCAGCTTGATTTTGCATTGCTCACCGACGGACTGCGCGCCGAGCGCGAGCAGGGCATCACGATTGATGTTGCCTATCGCTATTTCTCCACTGCGTGCCGCAAGTTCATCATTGCCGATACGCCCGGCCACGAGCAATACACGCGCAACATGGCCACCGGCGCGTCAACGGCCGATGCCGCCATCGTGCTGATCGATGCCAGCAAGGGAGTGCTGATTCAATCGCGCCGCCATGCGTACATCGCGTCACTGCTGCGGGTATGTCATGTTCTGGTTGCGGTCAACAAGATGGACCTGATCGGCTACGATGAGACCGCCTTCCGCACGATCGAGGCCGAATTCAGCGCGGTGCTCGATCAGATTGCCGCTGACACGGGCACGCAGGTGGAGCGCGTGTTTGTGCCGGTGAGCGCGCTGAAGGGCGATAACATCGTGCACCAGACAGGCGCGATGCCGTGGTACGACGGCCCGTCGCTGCTTGAGCTGCTTGAATCGCTGCCGTCGTCGGTGGCTTCTGCCGATGCTCCGTTTCGATTTCCCGTGCAGCGCGTGGTCCGGCCCGATCACACCTTCCGCGGCTTTGCCGGGCAAATCGCGTCGGGCACGGTGCGGCGCGGTGACCGCATTACCACCTTGCCCTCAAAGCGCAGCGCGAAGATTGAGCGCATCGTCACGTGGGATGGAGATCTGGATGAAGCATCGGCGCCGCTCTCTGTCACGCTGGTGCTCGATCGCGAGATCGACATCAGCCGCGGCGATTTGATTGCCGCCGCCGAGAGTGAAGCCAAAGTCACGCGCGGGCTGAGGGCTTCGCTGGTGTGGATGGATCAGCGCGGCGCAGTGGTGGGACGGCGCTACCTGCTGAAGCACACCAGCCACACTGTGCCGGCGTTTCTTTCGAGCATCGACTTTCGCACGGACCTGGCGACGCTTGCGCGCGTTCCGGCCGAGGCGCTCGCGATGAACGATATCGGCGCCGTCTCCATCAATCTGCTGCGGCCCATCGCAATCGATCGCTACAGCGAAAATCGTGCGACCGGAGCTTTCATTCTTATCGATCCCGAGAGCAACCGAACGGTCGCGGCCGGCATGATCGCTGAAGCAGTTGAACAGCTTTCGACGGGCGAAGAAGATGAAGCGGGCGCATGGGGTCCGGTGACTGCGGGTGAGCGTGAAGCTCGCTGGGGGCATCGCGGCGGTGTGCTCGAACTCGCGGGGCCGGTTCGCGCGATCAACGCCATTGAGCGCGCTCTTTTTGCCGTGGGCTTGATCACCAGCCGCATAAACCCGAATGACGGCAGTTTCTTGCTCGACCCCGAGCTCGTGCCATTAGTCACGAACCTCCATAGCGAATCCGGCCTGCTCGTTCTGCTGGTGCGCGCCAGCCAGTCCGATACACTCACAGCCCGCGTTGATAACGAGCAGATTGAGCTCGACGCAGCCGAACCCATGCAAGCCGTGACCGCGGTCCATCAACTGCTGCATCGCGCGGGGATCTTCATTGCTTCAGAGAGAGCGGGTCTTTAATGAGCACTGTTGAGATTGTTGCTGGAGTGAATGCAAAGCTTGAGGCCGTGCGCGAATCGCTTGCGCAGACTCTCACCGGCAACGGAGATGTATGCCTCACCTGCAGCTTTCAGGCCGAAGATGTTCTGCTCACCAAACTTGCGCTTGAACTGGATGCGGAGATTCCCGTTCTTTTTCTCGACACCGGCTATCACTTTCAAGAGACCTATGACTATCGCGATCGAATCGCGCGGGAGTGGAATCTGAATCTTGTCAACCTGATGCCGGCTAAGACTGTTGCTGAACAAGAAGCCGAGTTCGGCAAGCTGTATGAGTCTGCGCCGGACCGCTGCTGCGGATTGCGCAAGGTGGAACCACTGTTCAAGGCGGTTGCGGAATATCGCGTGTGGCTCACCGGCCTGCGCCGCGAGCAGGCCAGGAGCCGCACCGCGCTTGAAGAATCGGCGATGTTTGCGCTGCCGGGCGGCAAGCAGGTTCTCAAGCTTGCACCGCTGGCATCGTGGACAACGCGCGATGTGTGGTACGCGTGCGATGAGCTGTCGATTCCGCTGTTGCCGCTCTATGCGCGCGGTTACTCGTCGATTGGCTGCGAGCCCTGTACGTCGCTCCCCCTCGATCCCAACGATCCGCGCTCGGGCCGCTGGGCCGGCCGAAAAGTGGAGTGCGGAATTCACATCCAGGTCGCGCCACCGAAGTAAGTCAGGCACGGAGCTGGCTGGATGATAGGTCTTGTGAAAGGGCACGACTTTAGAGGTTGTTGAAAAACTCGTCGGGCACAAACAAAGAAGGGCCTTGTAACAGGGCATGACTTTAGTCGTGCCGATAGAGCTCTCAAAAGACCAGGGCTTTAGCCCTTGAGGGGAATTCCACTGCCGCCCAGCGTGGATACATGCAACCTGATCCAGGTACGAGGAAAGGCAAGCGATGCATTACCTGATCGGATTTGTGATTGCGCTGTTCATCGCGCTCACCGGCGTAGGAGCGGGCACCGTCACGGTCCCGGTGTTGATTTTGTTTCTTGGCGTGCCTTCGGACCAGGCCGTGGGCATCGGCCTGCTGTTTGCCACGGCGGTGAAAATCATCTTGGTTCCAACCCAGATTGCGCGCAAAAACGTGGCGTGGAAGCAGCTCGGGTTCATGCTGCTGGGTGGCCTGCCGGGCGTGATTCTGGGCTCGCTCTTCCTCAAGCACCTGGTCAATTCGGGTTCGCAGAATTTGTTGAACGCGATTCTGGGAGCCATCCTCGTGCTCACGTCGGGCTATCAGCTACTGTTTTCGTTTCGGCCGTTGCGTGAGAATCCCCAGCCGCCCGACAAGACCCACCTGCTTCCCTGGCTGATGTTTCCCGTGGGCGCGGAAGTGGGATTTTCATCTGCGGGCGCAGGCGCGCTGGGCAGTGCGGCGCTGCTTAGCTTGACCTTGCTTGAGCCCGCGCGGGTGGTGGGTACCGATATCGCGTTCGGATTCGTGATTTCGCTGGTTGGAAGCGGCCTTCACCTTGGGGGTATCGGTTCAAGCGGACCATTGCTGCTGCATCTTATTGAAGGCGGCATTGCGGGCGCAATCGGTGGAACGCTGCTCAGCACCCGCATTCCGCGGAGACCCTTGAAGCTTGCGCTGTGGGTTTGGCTGCTTTTTCTGGGCGGCCAATTCCTCTTCAACAGCTACCGGGTTTGGGCCAGCCCCTTACCGCACAAAACCGCGGCGGCTGTTACGCGCGGCGCCAGTATGCCGGACGGCGTCGTCTCGCGTCGCAACTGAGACAAAGCTAAGAGATGAGTTGGTGCGGAAGGCGGGACTTGAACCCGCAAGCCTTTTGGGCGCCAGCTCCTAAGGCTGGTGTGTTTGCCATTTCACCACTTCCGCACTTGCCGCCTGACCTACGTGGCGGGCCGCGGCTTTCGCCGCACCAAACACGTTAAGTTTATCGCAAAATCGAATGGATGGCCGAGTGCTTGCGGTGAGCCGCACAGGCGCGGTGCAGCCTAGCGCACCAGGTAGACACTCATTGATTCGGCCGGCTCATTGATGCGGAGTTGGCCTGCATCGATGGTAGTCACAGCAGCCGTGGCCGGCGCCTGGGCCACAAAGCTGGTGCAGCCCGCCAGCGCATTGCCGTCCATTGCAATCTGAATGGATTTGGCGTTGTCTGAATCGTTGACCACGATCAGCATGCGCATGTTTGCCGCAGTAGGATTTGCGCCGGCGGAGCAGCCACCCTCATCGAGCGTGCGCACAAAGACGAAGGCATCGTTGTCGGCGAAGAGATTCTGCTCCTTCCCCGTAGCGAGAGCTTGATGCGCGCCGCGCAAGGCGAGGATTGCCGAGGTCCATTGAAAGACATCCTGTTCCTCGGGAGTGCGGCCGGCCAAGGTGAACGCATTGTGCGAGTCGCCTTCGAAGCCTCCAGGAAAGTCGTGGCGATTGTCAGGATCGGGACCGCCGGTCATGGCGATTTCGTCGCCGGAGTAGATTTGCGGCGTTCCACGCAGCGTCGCCAGCAGGCCCAACGCGAGCTTGAGCTTGGCCGTCGAGCCGCCCGCATCGGTAATAAAACGCGTGGTGTCGTGATTGCCGATGAAGGGAACGAGCCGCTCAGGATATGGATAAAGCGAGTCCTTCCCCAGCACATTGGCAAGCTCGGTCATCGGCTTGCCGTGAGCCAGCACGTCGCGCAGCGTGAAGTAAACGGGAAAGTCGAAAGGAGTGTAAAGTTCGGTATCGATTCCCTGGTGCGCCACGCCACCGGCGAAATAGGATGTGACTTCGGGGTCGCCGTGGAAAATCTCTCCCACCGTGGTCAGGCGCGGGTAAACACTGTGCAGCTCCGCGTCGTAGTCATGCCAGAAGCTGCGATCGACGTAGGGAAATGTGTCCAGTCGGATGCCGTCGATGTCGGCGGTCTCAACCCACCACAGAGCGTTTTGAATCAGGTAACGCGAGACCAACGGATTTTGCTGGTTCAGGTCGGGCATGGCATCGGTAAACCAGCCATCGACAATATTGCGCCAGGCCTCGGGCGGCGCATGAGGATCGACGAGTTTGTAGAAGTCGGTTGCGACGGCTGGATGATGTGCAAGCGAGCCGTGGAACCAGTCGGGTGCTGGGGGATCGTTCACCCATGGATGCTCGACGCCAACGTGGTTGGGAACCAGATCGATGACCAGCTTCATGCCTCGAGTGTGAAGCTCGCTGGAGAGATGGCGGTAATCGGCAAGCGTGCCGAAGTGCGGATCGACCGCGTAGAGATCGGTAGCAGCGTAGCCGTGATACGAATCGGGCATGCCGCCGTTTGAGGCTATGGGCGTGGTCCACACTGTGGTCACGCCGAGCTGCTTCAGATAATCGATGTGCTCGGTAATACCGTCAAGATCCCCGCCGTGCCAGCCGCGCGGCAAAGATCGATCGTCGCCCGGAGGATCGGCTGATCCTGCGCGAGCAAAGCGGTCGGTCATGATGAGGTAGAGCACGTCTGCAGAATTGAATCCGCGATGCGCGTCGGGATCGCTGGAGCGCGCAGCGAAGAGATATTTGCGTTGGGCCGAGCCGCTCGTGCCGGTTGCGGTCAGCGTGACCGTTTGTGGCCCCGCCGCTTTGGCATCGAGCCACAAAAATGCCCAATGGCCGTTGTCTGAAACTTCTGTGCGAGTCAGCGAGATGCCGTTGCCTGCAATCGTAAACTGCGCGCCCTTGAAGCCCTCGCCATGCAGTAGCAGCATAGGGGAGGGAAGACCGGCGAACCAGTCGGGAGGGTCGATTTTATCGATCCTGGGAGACTGGGCGAGTGCGCCGAAAGAGACGACGAATAAACAGCCAGCCAGAAAGAATGAGGGCCAAAATCGCATAACCAACTCCATCAAAGCCCCAGGCTTTAAATAGGACGACCGAATGAATGCGCTGGCTGGCGCAGAAAACTGCGAATAATTGCGTGATGATGAATTGCGGACGCGATTCAATGAACGCCAGCGCAGACCCTTGAACGGTGCGCGATTCGCGCGGTATTCCCGCGGGCTCGCGTTGTGAATGAGCTCACGAGGCGTCACGCGTGGCAAGTTTCCATCGCGGCAGCCGGAGTGGCTGCCGCGATGGGTTTCGTCGATTAGTCAGGGCTAGAAGGTGAAGCGCGCCGCCAACTGTATTTCGCGGTTGCTGTACAGCTCAACGCCCTCAATCGCTCCAAACTGCGACGATGTCATGCTGCCGTTTGGATTAGTGAAGGCCGGCGTGTTGAACAGGTTGAACGCATCGCCGTGCAGTTCGAGCGTGTACCCTTCAGCCAGGTGCAGGTTCTTCTGCATGCTGAAGTCCACCCGCTTGTAACCAGGTCCGAAAAGCTGGTTGCGTTCGAGTGTTCCGAGGCGTTCGTACACGTTGGTGGCGGGGTTAGTTGGAGGGTTGGCAAAGATCGGGTTGGTCGCGGTTCCAGGATTGAACCAATTAGCGCCGTTATTGCCGCTGGTGGCCTTGGAATAGCTAATCGGACCGACAATATCGGGCCGGTTGGCGGGGTTACCCTGGCCGGTGGAGAGATCGACCGGCGTACCGGACTGGACGAAGGCAACCAGGCTAGACTGCCAACCGCCAATCAGCCAATCGAGAGGCCGTGAAACATCGCCGCCCCAGCGCTGCCCGCGTCCGAAGGGCAACTGGTAGAGCATGGATGAGCTGAAGTTCCTGCGCTGATCTTCGTTGGAGTTGCCGTAGCCGCCAAGAGGATCGGAATAAACTGCCGCAGTCTGGCCTTGAAATGCTCCAGTCGAGTCGTCGAGCGCATGAGCCCACGCGAATGAGAAGGTGGCGATCAACCCGTTCGATACGCGATGTTCTTCGTGCAACTGCAGGCCGTTGTAGTTTGAAATGCCGTTGTAGTTGTTGTAGTTGATTGCCCCCAGACTCGGGAAGGGCACAATGCCCGTGTTGAACTGGGGGTTGTTGTAGGGGTAGTAGCTCGACAGCTTGGAGCCATGGGTTCCCACGTAGGCAACGTTCATCACGTCGCTGGAACCGATCTGACGCTCAAGCTGCAGGTTCCACTCCTGCACTTCGCTGTTTCCGTTTTTGGTGTTGACGGCAATCATGCTGGTGCCCGCCGGTGGGGCGTTGGGGTTAAAGTTCGCGATACCACGCGCCGGAAGCGGTGAGCCTGTGCCGCCGCTGCTGTATGACACTGTCGCTGGGCTGGTGTAGCCCAGGCAATTGAAGTCGTTGCCGTTGTTCACTGGCGCCTGCGTCAATTCTCCGGTGAAGGTGGTGCAGTTTCCGTCCGACGCGTAGGCGTCGCTGTGGCCGCTAAAGGGAATCTGCTCGCCGAGCTGGTTGTCGATTCCGCCAAAGTCGGGGTAGTAGAAGATGCCATAACCGCCGCGCAACACGCTCTTGTGATCCGGCAGGCTGTAGGCAAAGCCGACGCGAGGTGCGAAGTTGGTGTAATCATTGGCGACAATGCTGCGCGATACGCCGTTCTGGCCGGCGATCATGATGGTGCCGGTGTTAACGTTGAACGCAGATTGCTGGTTGTGTGCCTCGTACGGACGGGAAAGGAAATCCCAGCGCACGCCAAGATTGACGATCAGATTGCGCGACACCCGCCAGTCGTCCTGCGCAAAGATGCCGTCTTCCTGGCCGATGTTGGCAAAGTATCCAGCCTGCGCCCCGATCTCGTAGTCGTACATGCCGCCGGCCAGCAACTCTGAAACTTCGTAGCCGGTGAACTCTACCGTATTCTCATCGATCCAGAAGTAGCCTTTGCCTTCCTGCGGGTTGAAGAACGAAACCTGCCGGCGGATGAACGTACCACCGTATTTGATTGAGTGGTTGCCGTGATTCCAGTTCACCGTGTCGGTTACTTCGTAGGTGTTTTGCGGCACTGCGTAGAGGCCATAGTCGCCCGTGTACTCCAGGTCGCCCTTCCAGCCGCCGATGAGCGCGCCGCCCGTGGTTTCCTGGTTGATGTTGGCGTTCACAATGCCCAGGTCCTTCGAAACATAGTTGCCATAATCCGGAGGAGTGTAGCCGTAGTTGTCGCGGTTGTAGCCAATGTGCGCTTCATTCACTACGTTTGCTGAGAAGGTATGGGTGTAGCCGAAGTCCCAGCCGCGCGCGTGCGTGGGGTTGATGCCGGTGCCGCCGCCGGCCGGCAGCAGCGGGAACTCTGAGGTCTTGGTGTTCAGGGAGTTGTCGTAGCTGAAGCGAAGGAACGCGTTGTCCTTCGGTCCCGCGAACCAATCCATGCGGCCGTCGAAGGTGTTGTACTTGTTGGCTTCGTGCTGCTGCACAAGGTAGTTGTTCAGGTACTGGGTGGTGCGGGTGGGCGCCGGGAAGGCGTTCAGGTAATTCACAGCGGCCGGATTCAGGCGGCTGGGCGGAATTACGTTCGCCGTTCCGTTGTAGCTGAACTGCGTAGGCCCGCCCGGATCGTTGCAGGTCGTCGGATCGTAAATCTGTCCCATGCTGGTTTGTCCCGCCAGGCCTCCGGGCATGCAGTACGGATACTGCGTCTGGAAGCTTGATCCGCCGCCGTTAGCGCCAGCCGGATTCAGCAGCTCGGTAAAGTCGCCGGTGCGCATCCTCGCCGTGGGAACAGTTACGGTATGGACCGGGACCGGGAGGGACTCGCGCAGGGCCTGGTAATCGCCGAAGATAAATAGCTTGTTCTTGAGCTTCGGCCACACCGGGCCGCCAATCGAGAAGCCTGGCTGCTGGCGCAGGAAGCTGGTCGGTTTGGTCGGTCCCTGACCGTTGAATTGGTAGTTGTAATTGGAGTCGAAGCTCTGGTCGCGATAGAACCAGAATGCCGATCCGTGATAGTTGTTGGTGCCGCTCTTGATTGAGGTCATCACGATGGCGCCGCCTGCGCGGCCGTACTCTGCCGGGGCGATGTTCGTGTTTACCTTGAACTCCTGGGTGGCGTCGATATTGGGGAAGAACAAAATCGTGTTCACCAGGCCATCATTGTTGTCAATGCCGTCGAGGATGAAGTTATCCGCCTGGGGGCGAAGTCCGTTTACTGAAAGCGCTGCGCCGTAGCTCTCGTTGTAGCGCATCGTTTCAGTCATGTTGGCGCTGCCGCCGCCGCTGGCAATATCTCCATATGCGCCACGGGTTACGCCGGGCGTGAGCATGGCGAGCTGCGTAAAGTTGCGCCCGTTCAGCGGAAGATCGGTTACCTGCTTGCCCTCGATGGTGGCGCCCACGGTGGCGTCGGAGGTGTCGACCATCGGTGTTGCCGCGGTCACCGTAACTGTGGTTGTTGAGCCAGCCGGTTCCAATCGGAAGGCAACGGTGGTCGCGGTTGTGACCGTAACCTCAACTTTGGTTGTGTCGCTCTTAAAGCCCCCCGCCGTCGCGATCACGGTATAGTTGCCGCGCGGCACAGCCAGGATGGTGAATTCGCCGGCGCCATTTGCGTTCGCCTGCAGTTTCTGTCCGTTATCGGTATTGGTGGCAGTCACCGTGGCGCCGGGAATCACCGCGCCTGTGGGATCGGTAACCGTGCCCGTAATTGAGCCCGTGTCGGCCTGTGCGAACAGGCGAGGTCCCATGCTAAACAGCATGAGAGCAGCAATCGCCAGCCACGCAGCCCGGAACAGGTTCCGTCCGGCTGATTTCAAACTGATTCTGTTCAACATCACAAAGTCCTCCAAGTTACAACATTGACGAGGGTTGACTGTATTAACGAGGGTTGACTATCTCAAACTATTGCGTAGGCCCCAGTATTTGACTGGCACCCTGCGATTTCTGTGCTGAATTGCTCAAAGGCCCCAGAGTCTGACGTCGAATCGGACCTGTTGTGTGAGCCGGGTTCGAGGAGACGCCCCGAAACGCACAATGGTCAATCCACAGCGCGGCAATTCGGGATCAATTCGTGTTTACCTGATAACTTCACTATTTTTAGCGGGTTACTTAAAAACATCTCCGGCTTGTTGGTTGCCCGTTTTTCTTTTAGCGAGACCAATCACCACTTCCCGGCTTATTCTCGTACACTATTAGCCGGGGTCCCGGCCCAGGAAACCATGACGTCAGCAACACAAAAGACCGGCGCAAGCCGGGTGCAGTTCGGGATCTTTGATGCCGATTTCACTACCGGCGAGTTGCGGCGGTCAGGGGTGCGTGTACGCCTGCAAAGCCAGCCCTTCAAATTACTTTCCGTTCTGGTCGAACATGCCGGCGAAGTGGTTTCGCGCGAAACCCTGCAGATGGAACTGTGGGGCGCAGATACCACAGTCGATTTTGACCACAGCCTGGGCATCGCGGTGAACAAGCTGCGCGAGGCGCTGGGCGACTCGGCTGAGAATCCGCGGTTTGTTGAGACGCTGGCCAAGCGCGGCTATCGGTTTATCGCTCCTATAAGGCTGATTGAAGAACATTCACCCGCAGATGCACAGGCTGCCGCAGGGGCAGCCATCGCGGCGCCGGTCCGGTCCACTACCCGTCTTTGGCTTTGGCGGGCGGCGGGCTTTGCCGCAGTTTGCATAGCGTTGGCTCTTGCGCTCCTATTCCGCACCCCTGCGCGCGCTCCCTATCGAGTTGAACAGGTCACCTTCACCGGCCATGTGCTCGACAGCGATCTGGACGTGGAGAGTTTTTCAAGCTCGGCCAGCGACGGAACCCGCATCTATTTCTCGCACATGGACAACGGCAGTCCCGTGCTGGCGGTTGCGCTGGCGGCCAACGGCGAAATCAGCTACTTCCGTCTGCCGTCTGAGATCGGCGCGCCGCTCATCGGTTCCCTCTCACCCGACGGCTCAAAACTGGTGGTGCACGGCCACTTGCAGGCCGAGCCGGAGCAGCCGCTGTGGATTGTGCCCACCCTGGGCGGCGATGCCCGCCGCGTCCCCAACGTGCTGGCCCACGACGCCACCTGGATGCCTGACGGCCGGCGCCTGCTGGTGGCCAGCGGCAATGACCTCACAGTAGTTGGCACCGACGGCAGCGATCCGCATCGGCTCCTTAACGTGCAGGGACTCGCCTTCTGGCTCCGCTGGTCCCCCGACGGCAATTTGCTGCGTTTTACGGTGCGCGACTCGAAACGCCAGACCGCCGAACTTTGGCAGGCGAATTCCGACGGCTCGAACCTGCACCCGCTACTTCCGGGCTGGAGCCAGCCAGCCTCGGAGTGTTGCGGTAGTTGGACTCCCGACGGCGACTACTATGTTTTTCAATCTGCGCGCGATGGCAGCGGCCATAGCCAGATCTGGGCGCTGCGCGAGCGGCCCTGGTACCTGGCCGACAGCAAGCCGCGCCAAATCACCAACGGCCCACTCGGTTACCAGGCGCCCGTCACTGCGCCGGGAAGCGACCGCATCTACTTTATTGGCGCAACCGCGCAATACCAGTTGTTGCGCGCCATGCCCAACGCATCCACCTTCATCACGCTCGACCAGAACCTGAGCGCGGCGGCGCTGGCCGAGTACTCGCACGATGGCAAGTGGATCGCATGGCTGAACGCATCTGACAATTCGCTGTGGCGCAGCCGCCTCGATGGCAGCGAGCGCATTGAACTCACTACTCCTCCGCTGCGCATCTTCACCATGAAATGGTCGCCCGACGACCGTCGCCTCGCCGTCATGGGAATCGAGCCGGGCAAGCCGTGGAAAATCTACCTGATCGACGCTGAAGGCGGCAAGCTTACGCCGGCCCTTAACGAAGACTTGAACGAGGCAGATCCCGCCTGGTCGCCAGACGGCAAATCCATCGTGTTTGGCCGCCCGCCCGGCCGCATGGACAGCTCTCAGCAGAAGGCCATCTACCAACTCGACCTGGCCACGCATAAAACGGTTGAGATTCCCGGCTCCGCCGGCCTCTTCAGCCCGCGGCTCTCGCCCGACGGCCGCTACATTGCCGCCATGCCGCTTGACCAGCGCGCCCTCATGCTTTACGACCGGTCGACCCAGCAATGGACCACGCTGACCAGGCGCGGAGTGGGCGACCCGACCTGGTCGCACGACGGCCGCTACGTTTACTTCCAGGATTTTCTCGAGCCCGGCAAAACCATCTACAAGATAGCGGTTCCGAACGGAAAGCCGGAGCCGGTCGCCACAATACAGAGCCTGTTGCCCATCTCGGCGACCGACTACCGCCTCATCGGCCTGGCTCCCGGCGACCTGCCCATAGTTACCGCTAGAACACCCGACGTGAATCTCTACTCAGTTGATTTGAACCAGCGGTAGATGCGCGCTCGATCGCATAGTAGCGCCGGACGCCAGTCCGGCCTCTTACCCGCTCGGTGCATTGCACAACGATGGCCGACTTGAACGTTCGCGATCATCTGCCGCAGCCGGAGATGCAAAGCGGGCGATTACTTAAGTGAATAGTCCATGGCCCAGACAGCGCCGGGTCGAAGATACATTGATGCTCTAAAGTCGCCCTGCTGATCCCAGGCTTCTGGAGTTCGGAACCAATACCCCTTATCCCGATAAACGACGTTGTACACGCCGCGGGCAGTTTGCAGGGCCTCATCTTTCATACCGGCTCCAGCCATCTCCGAGGCCAATGCCAGTGTGATTCCACTCCAGACCTCCTGGGTCTGCGGGCCTTCGAGCGATGATCCGTCAGCCTTGCGTCCATTCACTGCGCCTATCTGGCCGTTCTGAAAGCCCAGTACATTTTCTGCATAGACAGAATGCAAAGCGGCCTTGTGCATCTGCTCGGGAACAATGTTCCCCAGACCGGTCAGGGAGGCATACCACTGGCCTGCAAGCTGCGAAGCCTGTATATCGTCGATTCCGCGCGAGTATCGGAAGTACTTGCCTGTCCACAGCTCGTCAATGAAGGACTTTTGTGCCGTCAAGAACTGTTCCTGATACCGGTTGCTCGACACCGAATCGCCGGCGGCCTTTGCGATTTCAGAGGCAGCACGCAGCGCGGCCAGGTAGAGACCGCCGCAGTAGGCGCTGGGACCAGTTGCAGTCCACTCATCAAACGTCTGGTCCGGAAAACCGCCATTTTCAATCAACCCGGTTCGCGCATTGCGGAACTGCTCCAGGTGTTTCATTGCGCTCTGCACGGCTGGAAAAGTTTCGGCCAGCAATTGCTTGTCTTGCCTGCCGGTGAGCGCGTAATCGCGCCAGACCATCAGGACAAAATTGCTGTTGAGGTCGCGCCAGTAATTGCTGTCCTGCCACGAATACTCGTTGACCAGAAACAGCGGGTCTTCATTGGGTGATCCAAGGTCGTGTGGAAGCGCACCTTCCATTTTGCGGTCGCGGAGCGCTGGCGAGCCATGCTCGCGGCTCTTCCATACGTCCATGTATTTAGTCGAATCACTTTGGGGAACCGTCGCGGCGAATTCGCGAATCAGCGTCTTTTCCAAATCAGGGAAGAAGCGCAACAGTCCAAATGTGCCGTAGAAAGCTACGTCGAGCGAAGTGTAGTCGAGGTAGTCATAGCACTCGAGCAGCGCAAAACGGTCTTCCCCATTCCTGTCATCGAAAGGACGCGCCCATAGCGTTCCACCATCGGCCAGGTAGTAAAGCTCGTTGAGCATCATGGAGGTGAGCCAGGCCGGCCGCGAGGCATTTTCAAGGAATGGTTTCTGCCACTGATCGATCTTTTCGCTCCAGGCCTGCTGGTTCTCGAGGCCCTCTTCGGCAATCTTCAACGCGTTGCGGCCGGTTGTGCCGGTGAAGCGGGTGTAATGACGCAGCCATTTTCTGCCGCCGCCAAACTGGATAACTGGAAAATCCCAGGAGAGAACCATCGGAACGGTCTTCTTTTCTCCCGGTTGAAGAACGAAAGAGATGCAGATAGCAGCCGCCTGCGGGTCTCCAGTGGAAACCCAGGAGGTTCGGTCATTGGCTAATTGCCCCTGTCGCGAAAACGGCTTCCATATAACGTCCCCCGTAGCATCGCTGGGGTCGTAGGTCGTCTGATAGCTGACTTCAACCCCGTGGCCTTCCTCGGCTGCAATGGCGAACTCTCCCTGCCACTCTTCGCTCGCATCTCCGGTGCGGCGCTGGCCGAGAACGATACCTGCCATCTTGCCGCCTTCAGGTAACTTGATTTCATCAAATCGATTGGTATCGCTTTCGGTAAGTCTCTCGTTTAACGGCGCATTGAACTGCCGGAACCATCCTGCCATGTTTTGCCACGAAAGGACGATGGAGACCTTCACTGGCTTTTTGCCTGGGTTTTCAGCATGCCAGCGATAGATGGCAACCGGCAGGCTCGATGTTTTGTAATCTCCGGGCAGAATCGGCGAAAACTGCTCGAGGACCAAATGCGCGGGAAACTTCTCCCAGTTGTAATCCCACCAGGCCTTGGGATAAAGCGCGGCGTATCGGCCTGCGCCGGCTGGATAATCCCACTTCCATGCCGAGAGCCGTCCCTCGGGATGGCCCGCCATAAGCGCTTGTGCGACCGGAGCGTCCCCTTCCTGCTGCTCGAAAACCAGGAACTGGTCAGCGTAGATTGGCTGCGCAGTGTGTGATCCGGCCTTCAAATGCCAGCGATTGAAGTCGCCGCGATCGGAGCGCGAAAACGTGCCTGCCCCAATTCCGCCCACCGGTGCTCCCTGGTGGTAACCATCGTCGAATCCCGTAGCCGCGCGTTGCAGGATGTGGCCGGGAGAGTTCAAATGAACCCCGATCTCCGTTGACCATGCAGCATCGGGAATCGTCTGGCCACCAAGAGAAACGGCAGTGAGATCCAGCAAAAGGAACGAGAGGCACAGCTTGGCGGTGAAGGTCATGTTTTCTCCGGTAGACGAGAGAGTTGATTAAATTGACAGCCGGCCGGGCGGCTGCTATGTTCAGATTGCTTGCGTGGCTTAGCCACACACAGACGGTAGCGAACTGGGTCATTGCTGTCAAGTGACTCCAAATCGCTGCGGAGGAATCATGAGCACTCCCGACTACAAATACGAAGAGATCTCCAAGATGATCGACCATTCGCTGTTGAACCCTGTGCTGACCACCCGGGAGTTGGAAGACGGGTGCGCCCTTGCCGCCCGCTACAACACAGCGAGCGTTTGCATCCTTCCTTACTACGCCGCGCGCTGCAAAGAATTGCTGGCTGGTTCGACAGTGTTTACCAGCACCACGATTGGCTTTCCGCACGGCGGCCATCTTACCCGGGTCAAACTATTTGAAGCCGAGCAGGCGCTCAACGACGGCGCTGTGGAGTTGGATTGCGTGATCAACATCAGCAAGGCTAAGAGCGGCGACTGGCGGTATGTCCAGGAAGAGTTGGGCGCGTTGACCGGGCTCACCCACGCAGGCGGGGCGCGCATCAAGGTCATCTTTGAGAACTTCTACCTCACTGACGAAGAGAAAATCCGGCTCTGCCAGATCTGCGGCGAGATAGGTGTGGACTGGGTGAAAACCTCCACGGGCTATGCCGGAGGCGGCGCCGCAATTGAAGATTTGATCCTGATGCGCAAGCACTCTCCCCAGCATGTTCAAGTGAAAGCTGCCGGTGGCGTTCGCGATCTGGATACGCTGCTCAAAGTGCGCAGCCTGGGAGCTACTAGGGTAGGATCGACGCGCACGGCAACGCAATTGAATGACTGCAAGATCCGCCTGGGTCTTCCAGTAGACTCAAATGCTCCTGCACCCATTCAAGGGTATTGAATTGACCAAGCAGAAAACCGTGAAAATTGGGGCGCGAGGCCCGGTCTATCAGCAATTGAATGACCGGCTGCGCGTGCTTTTGCGCGGCAAAGACTACGCGCAGACCGATCGCTTTCTCACCGAACGCCAGATTGCCGAACAGTATGGCGTGAGCCGGCCGACAGCCAACAAGGCTCTTGCCAACATGGTGGCCGAAGGACTGCTCGAGTTTCGCAAGGGCGTAGGGACCTTTGTCGCTCGGCCACGTCTCGACTACGACCTCGATACTCTGGTCAGCTTTACTGACAAAGCAAAAGCGGTTGGCAAGCGGGCCGGCACGCGCGTCATTGAGTTCGATGAAGTCGCCGCCTCTGTCGCCGGCAAAGAGGTAATGGATCATCTGCAGGTGAGCGCGGGCGAGGTGCTCTTCTTCATGTGCCGCCTGCGCCTGGTCAACGATCTGCCGGTCATCCTTGAGCGGCGTTGGGTCCCCCGGCGACTCTGCCCGGCTTTGTCGCGTGCAGATTTGAGAGGCTCGCTCTACAAACTTTGGAGTGAAGAATATCATTGGCGCGTGACTGAAGCTAACCAGACAATCCGTGCCATCAATCTGGTCGGAGCCGATGCCCGATTGCTTGAAGTGGCTTCGGGCACGGCTTGTTTTCTGGTCTCCGCCGTTGGCTTTTCAGGCGATCAGCCGGTGTGGTGGGAAAAGACGATCTATCGTGGCGACGCGTATGAGTTTCATCGTTCCCGCGCGTCTGGCGGCAGACTCATCGCTTAAGCAGGCCGATCGAAAATATCGAAGTCGGTGCCCCAGCCGGGGCATCTCTCGTCAAGGTGTGAAGTGCGGATGCTGCGTGGGAAGTGTGATGCCCCACCCTCGCCGCGTCGTTGTTTTTGCGGCCAGGGTGGATCGCTCCAAAGCAATGGTGAATTGCTCTAGTGTCCTGTCTCTGAAATAAATAGAATAATGTACCATGCTTGCCTCATCGGATAGAGTGGGAGGAACTCCGATGGGGCGACCGCTTCTTCCGTTATCGATCAACGCCGAAGATCGTGCAC
>Ga0181520_10000371_pt1 | contig 99673 bp, 89 predicted proteins | sample PEATcosm2014_Bin_29_FD_132451 | JGI IMG/M metagenome (GOLD analysis project Ga0181520, IMG submission 132451) | Peatland microbial communities from MTU Mesocosm Facility, Houghton, MI, USA - PEATcosm2014_Bin02_30_metaG | ecosystem: Environmental > Terrestrial > Soil > Wetlands > Peat | place...
CCGTCCCATTGCAACGCGTCTCGAACGCTCGAAACTCCTCCCCAAATGGAGCCTCGTGATCCATCCCAAGCCCTGGTAGATTATTTCCCGCGGGCTGCCTAAGTGGCAAACGGCGACCGACAATGACAGCACTTCAAAAACACGCTCTTAGAGGAATGCTCGTGGTGCGCGGTGCGTTTCACACACCCTACGGAACGCCGGCCGGGATTCCTAACGCCTTGACAATAAAGAGGTTCGGTCTGTAAACGGCAAGAACGGCGAGGAGGCAACTCAGCGGCTGGCTGGCCGTTGTCACACTGGGGTGAACAGACGGCCAGTCGTGCCGTATAATACCAGGGCGGCCGAAAAGCGGGCTCGCCCGCCCGCCGGAAACCTAACGCCGCTGAAAACCGAGGATCGAGCAGAGGATTGCTATGCATTTTCCGTTCTACATGATGTTCAACCCGACGTACTTCCTCTTTATTGCCCCGGCCGTGTTGCTGGGCCTGTGGGCGCAAATGCGCATCCATTCGGCGTACGGCCAGGCCCAGCGGTTGGCGGCGCCGTTGAGCGGAGCAGCGGCGGCCCGCCACATCCTCGACTCGGCCGGATTGACCAACGTCCAGATCGAAGAAATACCCGGCGAGCTGACCGATCATTACGATCCGCGCGAGAAGGTATTGCGGCTGAGCCAGGCGGTCTATGAAAGCCGCACGTTGGCGGCCGTGGGCATCGCCGCCCACGAGTCCGGCCACGCCATTCAGGATGCCGAGCAGTATGCCCCGCTGCTGGTGCGCAATGCGGCCGTGCCGGTGGCCGGCTTCGGCAGCAATATCAGCATCCTGATGATTATCGCGGGGGCCGTGTTGGGGATGAACATGTGGCTGATTTGGCTCGGCATCGGGCTGTTCGCCACGGTGGTCTTCTTCCAGTTGGTCAACCTGCCGGTGGAGTTCGATGCCAGCGCGCGGGCCAAGGCCCAATTGGTCGGCCTAGGCATCATCAACAACGAGGAGTTGACCTACGTCAGCAAGGTGTTGAGCGCCGCGGCCCTGACCTACGTGGCAGCCACGCTGCAAGCGGTTCTCACCCTCCTCTATTACATCATGGAATTCACGGGCGACCGGCGACGCTAAGGCCGGCGAGCGTTTGTTGGGGCGGCCGTTGCATTGCCGCCCCCACCTCTTTTGCGCAAGTCCAGGGGCGGCAGTGCAACTGCCACCCCAACAGTGTGCCGCCCCACCAGTGGGCTACGGTTCGTCGACGGGAGCCGGCGCTTGCGCGCGCCCACGGCGGGCGCGAAAGAACTCGACCACCATCGGCATCACCGAGATGATAATGATCGCCAGGACGACAACCGAGAAGTTGTTCTTGACGAACGGCTGGTTGCCGAACCAATAGCCGCCGAAGATGAACGTTCCCACCCAAGCCAGCCCGCCGACGACGTTGTAGGCGACGAATCGGGGGTAGCTCATTGCGCCCACGCCGGCCACGAAAGGGGCAAACGTGCGGACGATGGGGACGAATCGGGTGATGATGATCGTAAAGCCGCCGTATTTTTCGAAAAAGGCGTGGGTGCGATCGAGATATTCCTTCTTCAAGATGCGACTCTCGCCGCTGAAGGCCCGCGGGCCGATAAAGTGTGCAATCGAGTAATTGACCGTATTGCCGGCAATGGCCGCCCCGCTCAGCAGCAGGAACAGCCACATGACGTCAAGCGATCCCCGCGCCGCGATCGCGCCGGCCGCGAAGAGCAGAGAATCTCCGGGCAAGAACGGCGTGACGACCAACCCCGTCTCGCAGAAAATGGTCACAAACAGGATCAGGTAGGTCCACGTGCCGTAGTCTTTGAGGATAACGTCAAGGTGTTTGTCCAAATGCAGGAAGACGTCGATAAAGAACTTGATCCAGTCCATAGCATTCCCCAAGATAAGTGTAGCACAAGTCGCCGCGCGGCGTGCAAGCACGCCGGCTGAACGAAACGGGCTAACTGCGCGTCAACTCGTGAAAACGGGTCATCAACCGGCGGGTCATCGGCCCCGGCGTGCCGTCGCCGATCACGCGGCTATCGACCTTGACCACCGGCACCACCTCGGCCGCCGTGCCGGTCAGAAAACACTCGTCGGCGATGTACACGTCGTGCTTCGTCAGCGCGATCTCGCGGACCTCGATGCCCAGTTCGCCGGCGAGGCCGATCACCGCGTCGCGGGTGATGCCTTCCAGGATGCTGGCATCATTGGGCGGGGTCAGCAGCCGCCCTTGCCGCACCAGGAAGATGTTGTCGCCCGTGCATTCGGCCACTTCGCCCTTGTGGTTGAGCATCAGCGCCTCGACGCAGCCGGCTTGAATCCCCTCGATCTTCGCCAGGATGTTGTTGAGGTAGTTGAGCGATTTGATCCGCGCACTGAGCGCCGCGGGATGGTTTCGCATCACGCTCACCGTAACGATCTCCAGTCCTTGCTCGTACAGCTCGGGCGGATAGAGCGCGATCTTGTCAGCGATGATGATCACTTGCGGATGGCTGCAGTGGTTGGGGTCCAGGCCCAGCGAGCCGACGCCCCGGGTGACCACCACGCGGATGTAGCCGTCCTGAATGCCGTTGACGGCCAGCGTGTCCTCGATCGCCTTGGCCATCGCCGGTTTCGAGAGCGGGATTTTCAGCCAAATCACCTTGGCCGAGTCCCACAGCCGCTCCAGGTGCTCGGCCATGCGGAACACTTTGCCGGCATAGCTGCGGATGCCTTCGAACACGCCGTCGCCATAGAGCAAGCCGTGATCGTAGACGCTAACCTTCGCGTCTTCTTTGTCGTAGAGCTTTCCGTCGATGTAGATTTTCAAAGACATGATGGTGAAAAAGGGATTAGGGATTGGGAACGAGGGATTAGACTCGGATCTCAGGATCCAATCCCTAATCCCCAGTTCCCAATCCCTATTCTTCGATCCTTCCGTTGGCCAGGCGGACAATGCGGTGGGCCTGATCGGCAATCGCTCGATCGTGCGTGACCATTACTATAGTGAGGTTCCGCTCGCGGTTCAAGGTTCGCAGAATGCGGATAATCTCCTGGCCCGTGGCCTGGTCGAGGTTTCCGGTGGGCTCGTCGGCCAGCAGCAGATCGGGCTCGGCCACCAGGGCCCGGGCGATGGCCGCCCGCTGCATCTCCCCCCCCGATAGCTCCCGGGGCCGGTGCTTCAGCCGGTGGCTCAGGCCGACCATCTCCAGCAAGGCCTCGGCCCGGGCCCGATGTCGGCGGCGCTCGCGCAAATAGCCCCAAACGCTCTGCGCAATCATCAGCGGGGCGAGCACGTTTTCCAGCGTGTTCAGCTCCGGCAGCAGGTGATAGAACTGAAAAATCATGCCAAACTGGCGGTTTCGCAGCCGGTCGCGGGCGGCGGCCGGCTGGTTGTCGATCCGCTGCCCGGCATAATACACCTCGCCCTGATCGGGTGCATCGAGCGTCCCCAGCAGATGCAGCAGGGTGCTCTTGCCCGAACCGCTTTGGCCGACGATCGCCAGGAACTCGCCGCGCTCGACGCTCATGCTCACGCCGCGGAGCACCGGCACCTCGATCGCGCCCTTGCGGTAGCTCTTGTGCAGATCGATCGTCAGCAGATGATCCTGGGCGGAGTTGGGGGAAGCCGTTTCTCGGCCCTCATGCTCCGCCACGTCGCCGGCGACGACCTTCTCGGCACAATGCGGGGTCAAACGCAAGCCGGACGCAACCGGCGTGGGCCGCAAACTGGTCGCCGGCTGGCCCAAGATCTGTTCGAGTTCGTCACTCATAACGCAAAGCCTCCACGGGATGCAGCCGCGCCGCCCGCCGCGCCGGCAAAATGCTGGCCGCCACGGCGATCAACAGCGCGCCGCCGACGATCCACAGCACGGTCTGCGGCATAACGATGGCCGGGATCCTGTAAAAATAATAAATTTTCGGATCGAACACCGGCCGGCCGGTAATCCAACCCAAGGCGCCGGCGATTTGGTTGATATAGCGTACGAACAGCAACCCGGCCACCATGCCCACGCCCGAGCCGACGATGCCCAGCGACAGCCCGTAGCCCAGAAAAATACCCATCACGCCTCGGCCGGGGGCGCCCAGCGACTTGAGGATGCCGATGTCGCGGGTCTTCTCCACCACGATCATGTAGAAGATGGCCAGGATGCCGAAGCCGGCCACGGCGATAATCAGAAACAGCAGCACGTTCAAAATGGCCGACTCCATCTCGACGGCCGCCAGCAGGGCCGTCTGCTTGTCGCGCCAAGTGCAGATATTGTAGAGGGTGGGCGAAAAAGCCTTTTGCAGCTTGTCGCGCACCGCGTTCCCGTCGGCGCCCGGCTTGAGCTTGATCTGAATCACGTTCACCCGCCCGACGCCGGTCGTGGGATCGATCATGCAGCGCAGCTCTTGCAGCTTGCGAATCGGCACGAAGACAAGCTGGCTGTCGTATTCGCTCATCTTGCTCTCGTAGAGATCCACGATCGTGAAATGGTCGCTCGATTCCTTCGGCGGCTGGCCGGTGGTAACGGTCGTGAGCATGACGTCGTCACCCGGCCGGGCCAGGAACCTATCTTCGCCTTCGGAGGTGCGATAACTGGCCAGCGCCATCCCGATCACCACGCCGGTATGTTCGTCCTTCTCCGGATCGAAGCGGTTTTCGGGCGTTTGACGGCCGGCAAAGGGATCGGCGGCGGGCCCCGAAGTCGGCGCCGGGGCCGGTGTCTTCGGCTTTTCCGGCTTCAGGAATTGCTGCTGAAACTTCTCGATCCGCGCCGCCTCGCGGCGATAGACCCAACCGGACTGGCCCAACTGCTTTCGTTCCGGCGATTCGGGACCGCCCTGCGGGTCGCGGACGTCATAGCCCTTCTCGCGCAACTTGAAACTCATCGCCTTGCGGTTTTCCGGGTGCTGGAGGTAGCGGCCGTAATCGCTCACGCTGCTTTGCGTCTTCTCGTCGATGCCGATCAACTGCACCGGATGCGCGCCCAAGTGGCTGCTGTACAGCATGGCCCCCATCGCCACCGTGGGCGACATGGCTTCGATCTGGTCGCCGGCCACCTGGCGGATCTGCTCCTCGTGCCACTCCGCGTCCATAAAGCCGTCGGCGCTCCGCGACTCGAACACGACGTCGGAAATGATGCCGTGGATGCGGCTTTGCATCTCGTGGGCGAAGCCCGACATCACGCTGTTGACCACGATCATGGTGGCCACGCCCAGCATCACGCTAATGATCGACGCCAACGCGATATATCGCGTGCAAAGGTACCGCCAGCAGAGGAGGAGTTTGTACATGATGGCGAAGGCCTTAAAGGACGAGAAAATGTCGAATGCCGAAAGTCAAATGACCAAAAAAGGACGAAGGTCGAAAGTCAAATGACGAAGGAAGGACGAATGCCGAAAATCAAATGACGAGGAAGCATAACAAGCATCCTTCGGCATTTGGCTTTCGTCATTCCTTCGGCATTTCGTTTTTGTCATTCGTCATTCCCCCTTCCGCCTCGGGACGGAGTAGCGGGAACAGAATCACCTCGCGAATCGTCTGCGAATTGGTCAACAACATCACCAGCCGATCGATACCGACGCCCAGCCCGCCGGCCGGCGGCATGCCGTAGCGCAGGGCGCGGAGAAAGTCGTGGTCCATCTTCGCCATCGACTCTTCTTCGGGCAGGCCCGCCAACTGGCGCGTAAACAGCTCTTCCTGCAGATCGGGATCGTTCAACTCGGTGTAGGCGTTGGCCACTTCCATGCCTTGGATGAACAACTCAAACCGTTCGGCGATCGCCGGATCGCTCGCCTTGCGCTTGGTCAACGGGCAGATGCTGGCCGGATAATCGAGCACGAAAATTGGCCCTTGCAACGCATCTTCCACCCGCTCTTCGAACACGAAATTCTTGACCACGTCGGGATGTTTGCCCACCGGATTGAAACCAAGTTGCTCGGCCAGCCGGGCCACGCCGGCCGCGTCGTCGGCCGCCACACCGGCGTGCTCGGCGAATAGCTCATCGTAGGTTTTGCGGGCAAACGGCGGGGTGAAATCGATTTCTCGCTCGCCCCAGGGCCATTTCAAGGAGACGTCTCCCCTCTCCCTTTGGGAGAGGGGTAGGGGGTGAGGGCCGGCATCGCCTGAGTCGTCTTCTTTCGGATTTGGGCCCTCCTGGCCAGCAGCCCTCACCCTAGCCCTCTCCCGGAGGGAGAGGGGACTTTCGGCGCCCCTCTCCCGAAGGGCGAGGGGACCGGCGTTCATGGCCCCGATGGCCTCGACGATCATGGCCTCGGTCAGGTCCATCATCGTCTCGTAGTTGCCATAGGCCTGGTAGACCTCGAGCATGGTAAACTCGGGATTGTGCCGGGCGTCGATCCCCTCGTTGCGATAGACGCGGCCCAACTCGAAGACCCGTTCGATCCCGCCCACCAGCAACCGCTTCAGGTGCAGTTCCAGGGCAATCCGCAGATACAGGTCGATGTCCAGGGCGTTGTGATGGGTGGCAAAAGGCCGGGCAGCCGCCCCGCCGGCAATCGCGTGCAGCGTCGGCCCTTCGACCTCGACGAATCCATGTCCGGCGAGCGTTTTGCGGATCGACTGCACGATGCTCGTCCGCCGCAGGAACCGCTCCAGCACGCCGTCGGTGTGGATCAGATCAAGATACCGCATCCGCTGGCGCAACTCGGGATCGGCCAAGCCTTTGTGCTTTTCCGGCGGCGTGGCCAGCGATTTTGTCAGCAGCGTGAGCCCCTCGGCAAAGATGGTCAACTCGCCGGTCCGGGTCCGCTTCAGTTGGCCGTCGACGCCGACCACATCGCCCAGGTCGAGGCACTGCGCCAGGGCGAAAGCGGCGTCGCCCACCTGGGCCTTGCCGATCATCACCTGAATCGTGCCGGTCCAATCGCGGATCTGAAGCCAATGGACCTTGCCCGAAGGGCGACGGAGCACAATTCGCCCCGCGGCGCGAACCGCCGGGCCATGCTGCTCCGGCGGCTGGCCCGTCTGGCAGTCGCCCGCCGGCTCGACGGTGATTTCTCCTTCGCGGGCACGAATCTGGCCGACAGACTGATGCCCATCGAAGCGATGCCCCCAGGGGTCGATGCCCAACTCTTGTATTTTGTGCAGTTTATCGCGACGGGCGGCCTCTAAGGCGGCCTGAGAACTTGTCGGTTGCTGAGGATTAGCTTCGTTCATACGCAAATTTGGCGTGGCCAGGACAAAAGGTGTGGAGCATGGGGTCGGGGCATTGTAGTGCAACGGGGGGTTGGGTCAATGTCAGATTCGAGCCACTTGCGGCCCCCGACTGATTTAAGGAAAATACCGGTCTCCCCTACCCAATCCAAGGAGTACAACATGTCTCGACCGGTTACCCTCTGCACCGGCCAATGGGCGGATCTGCCCTTGGCCGTATTGGCTCGCAAGTGTCAGGAATTCGGCTTCGATGGACTCGAACTGGCCTCCTCCGGCGACCACTTCGAGGTGGCCAAGGCCATGGCCGAGGACGATTATTGCGCCAAGAAGCTCGCCTTGCTGGAAAAACACGGCTTGCAGGTGTTTGCCATCAGCGGGCATCTGGCCGGCCAGGCCGTGTTGGATACCATCGATATCCGGCACAAGTCGGTGTTGCCGCCCTATGTGTGGGGCAACGGCAACCCGGCCGAAGTCAACGTCCGGGCCGCCGAAGAGTTGAAAGACACCGCTCGGGCCGCGCAGAAGCTGGGCATCAGCATCGTCACGGCCTTCACCGGCTCGAGCATCTGGCCGCTGTTGTACTCCTTCCCGCCCGTCTCGAAGGAGATGATCGACGACGGCTTCAAGCTGCTGGCCGAGCGCTTCAACCCGATCCTCGACGTTTTCGGCGAGTGCGGCATCAAGTTCGCCTTGGAAGTGCATCCCACGGAGATTGCCTTCGACCTGTATTCGGCCGAGCGGGCGCTGGAGACGCTGAACTACCGCGAGGAGTTCGGCTTCAACTTCGATCCCAGCCATCTGCTCTGGCAAGGCGTCGATCCGGTCGAGTTCATCCGCGCGTTCCCCGACCGCATCTACCACGTACACATGAAGGACGCGATCGTGACCTTGAACGGGCGGACCGGCATCCTGTGCAGTCACTTGAACTTCGGCGATCCGCGGCGGGGTTGGGATTTCCGCTCGCTGGGCCGCGGCGGCGTGAACTTCGAGGAGGTGATGCGTGCCCTGAACGCCGCCGGCTATACCGGTCCCTTGTCGGTCGAATGGGAAGACAACGGCATGGACCGCGAGCGGGGGGCCAAGGAAGCGATCGAGTTCGTCCGCCGCGTCGACTTCGAGCCGAGCCACGTCGCCTTTGACGCCGCTTTCGACAAAGAAGAGCAGCCGAAGTGACATAAGAGTAAGAGATCGACGGTAACATCCGTTGGGTGACAAACGGGCCATTCTGGTTGATGGGAGAACCAGAACATTCCGTGTTGCGCGGTCCTTGGCCGAAAACCGCAAACGCACTTGCGTGTACATACATATGTGCATATGATGCGCGTGTGAAAGCCAATTGTGATTTCAGCAAGGCGAGGCGAGGGGCGGTGGTTCCCGCGGCGGGGAACAAAGTGAGAATTACCATCCGCCTGGACAAGGACGTTGTCGAGTGGTTCAAGGCTCAAGTCGAAGCTGCCGACGGCGGCAACTATCAAACCCTGCTGAACGACGCACTTCGACAGTACATCGCGCATCGCGAGGAACCGTTGGAGAAGATCCTTCGACGCGTCGTTCGAGAAGAACTGCACGCGGCACAATCATGACCGGGAAACAGTTTTTCGACTGGCAGACCTCGGGCGGCACTGACGACGTGATGCGCCTCGTCGACTGCCTGGAAAGGGCGGACGTCGCCTGGTGCGCCATTGGCGGCGTAGCGGTCAACCACTGGGCGAAAGAGCCCATGGTGACCCAGGATGTCGATTTCGTCGTTGCTGCCGACGCCATCCAAGACACCGTCGTACTGCTCGAACGCGCCGGCTTTCAATCCGAGCGATTCGACTGGTCGATCAACTTCAAGGGCCGATCGAAGGTTAGCATTCAACTTAGCACCGAGGATTTCTACCGGGAATTTCCTTCGCGAGCCGTTCCGGCCGACGTGCATGGCATTCTGTTGCGGGTTGCCTCGCTGGAGGATACCTTGCAAGGAAAGATTAAAGCATGGAGCGATCCCGAGCGAAGACAAAGCAAGCGGATCAAGGATCTTGCCGATATTGCCCGGCTGGTGGAAGCACATCCCCAGCTCCGAGAGTCCTTGACGGAGGAGTTGAAACGGCAGCTTCAGCCGTGAGTCCCCCTCTCAATGATGAGCGAGTGCACACCGCCCAACCCCCGCACGTGGGGCGTTTTAAGCGATCCGCGAACAATTCGTAACGCACAACGACTGGCGCTTACTTGGTTTCACGATATGACCTCACGCAAAACTCTCGTCGACCAGGCCATTACCTTCCAAAATCCGGCGCGGATTCCCCTCTGGTTCGTCAATGCCGACCAGACCGCCGGCGACGCGATGGTCTACCATTTGTCGTTGAATAAGGAGGATGACTCCGGCGACAACGAATGGGGCTATCACCTGGAAACGCTGGACGACGGCACGATGGGGCACCCCACTTCGCCGCACTTGCCCGATTGGAAGGCGGCCCAGCATTTCACTCGCCCGCCGGTCCGCGAGACGGATCGCATGGCCCGGCTGCCCGCCTTTCTCGACGAGTGTGAAGACCGTTACCGGCTGGCCTCGCTGGACCTGAGCGGCTTTACCGTCTACACGCTCCTGCGCGGTTTCGAGAACGCCATGATGGATTTCCTGATCGAGCCGGAGCGGTTCGCCTGGCTGATGGAGCTGATCGTCGAGTTCGAGTGCGACATGATGGCCCTGGTGGCGCGGCGGGGCTTTCACGGCATCCATTTCGCCGATGACTGGGGCACGCAAAACGGACTGATGATCTCGCCGCCCTTGTGGCGCAAGCTGTTCAAGCCCTATTATCGCCGGCAGTTCGCCCGGGCGCATGAGTTGGGCCTGCACACCTGGTTCCACTGCTGCGGCAACTTTGCCGAGATCGCCGGCGATTTTCACGAGATCGGCGTGGACGTGCTGAACGTCTCGCAGCCCAACGTGGTCGATCTGCCGCCGTTGGCCGCCCGGCTGCGGGGCAAACAATGCTTTTTGATGCCCATCAGCTATCAAACCGTGTCCATTAGCGGCACGGTCGAGGACATCTATGCCGAGGCCCAGCGGCTCTATGATTTGCTGGGCACGCCCTGCGGCGGCTTCATCGGCTACGTCGAGGAATACGGCTGCATGGGCATGTCCGGGGAAAACTACGTGGCCTGCGCCGATGCCTTTCGGCGGCTGATCTGCCGACCTCCCCAGGAAAATCCGTAAACACGCCCACTGGCGCCGGCTTCTTCGCCTGGCTGGAGTTCGTACACTATTAAGAGCGCTGGTCAACTCCGCGGCACCAAAACACCAGCTACGGCTCCGCCTGCCCGCCCCCCAGCACGTCGTTGAGTACGTCTTCGTTCACGAAGATCGGCAACGGCGGGTTGCAGGTTACGGCCACCGCGATCGCATCGGACGGCCGGGCGTCGATTTCGACCAACTCGCCGTCGTGCCGCACCCGCAAGCGGGCGTAGTACGTATGATCCTTCAGCTCGTTGATGATGACGTCCTGGAACTCGCCACCCAGGTTTTCCACGACGTTGACGATCAAGTCGTGCGTCAGCGGCCGCGGCGACGGATAACCCTTCACCCGCCGATCGATGCTCGTGGCCTCGAAAATGCCGATGAGAATGGGGAACGTCCGCTCGCCGTCGACTTCCTTCAGATAGATCACTTGCTGATCGTTGACTTCGCTAATGATGATCCGCGAAAGTTCCATCGAGACAGGCATCGCCGCATCCTCCTCCCACGCCACACGTCGGCAAAACGCCGCCGACACTCGGCGGCACTAGCGCATTATAGGCCCGCATCGGCTGCCGTTACCAGTGGGTCAGGGGAAGTGGAGCGGGCGGGTAGCAGAAAGCAATGTCCCGTTTAGCCGCCGCGTCCACGCGGCGCCGCCGGCGAACAGCAAAAAGCGATACCCTGTTTAGCCGCCGCCGGCACGGCGGCGTGGGCGGCGAGCCGTTGGGGCGGCAGTTGCACTGCCGCCCCTCGGGGGGAGAGAAGGAATGGCAGTACAACTGCCATCCCAATGAAGCGTACAACTGCCATCCCAACGAAGCGTAGAACTGCCATCCCAACGAAGGCCGGCGTGCCGCCGGCCGCTCGGCGCCGGTAATTTCCTCACGCCCGATCGATCAACTGCTGCTGGATCAGGGCAAAGATGTCCCGGGCGACCGCGCGCTTGGCGCCGGAAAAGCTGCCCAAAACTCGTCCCTCCTTGCCCAGAACCTCCACCTGGGTGTCGGCCGCCCGAATCGCCGCCGGCCCGTTGACGGCGATCAGATCGCAACTCTTCGTTTCGAGTTTTCGCATGGCCCGCAGATGGCGATCTTCGGTCTCCAAGGCGAAGGCGACCAGCCATTGATGGGCTTTCGCCGCCGCCAGCGCGGCGACGATGTCGGGCGTCTCGACCAATTCCAGCCGCAGTCCGCCACCCGCCTTGCGGATCTTCTGGGGGGACACGGTTGCCGGCCGATAATCGCACGGCGCGGCCACGGCAATCAGCCCGTCACAGCGGGGAAAGACCGTGAGTGCGGCGGCCAGCATCTCCTCGGTCGACATGACGGGAATGACCTCGATGCCGGCCGGATAGGCCACTTCGACCGGCCCGCTCACGAGCGTGACCTGGTGCCCCGCCTCGACGGCCGCCTCGGCCAATGCCGCGCCCATGCGTCCGCTGGAGGCATTGGTCAGATAGCGCACCGGGTCCAGGTACTGTCGCGTTGGGCCGGAGGTGATGAGAATCTGGGACATGCACGGATCGAGCGAAATGACGAATGACGAAAGTCAAATGACGAAGGAATGCTTTAAGGACAAAAGCCGAAATGTCAGCACGTGACCCAACACCGCCCCTCGAAATTCCTTCGTCATTTGACTTTCGTCATTCGTCATTTCTTTACGCCCGCCAACCGCTCGGCAATCGCCCGAAAAATCCGCTCCGGCTCGGCCATCCGCCCGGGACCGCGCATGCCGCAACTCAGGTAACCTTCCTCGGGATCGATCAGTGTGACGCCGTCGGCGCGGAGCTGGGCCACGTTCCGCTGCACGGCCGGCTTCGCCCACATCACGCAATTCATGGCCGGCGCCATCAGCACGGGCCCCTCGAACGAGAGGAGGATCGTGCTCAGCAGATCGTCGGCTAGGCCGCAGGCGGCCTTAGCCAGGACGTTGGCCGTAGCCGGGGCCACGCAGAACAAGTCGGCCCGGGCGGCCAACTCGATGTGCGGATGACCCCCCGGCCCGAAAACACGGAGGCCCACCGGGCGGCCGGTGAGCGCCTCGAAGGTTTTGGGCCCCACCAGCCGCGTGGCCGAGCGGGTCATGACCACGCTCACGCCCGCCCCGGCCTGCACCAATTGGCTCACCAGGGCCGCGGTCTTGTAGGCCGCGATCCCGCCGGTGACGCCGATCAACAGTTCGCGGCCTTTCATAGATTGCGGAAGTCAACGTCCACGGGACCGGCCGGCTGGGCCGCCACCTGCACGTTCATCTCGGTATCCAGATAGATCTTGTCCTGCATGATCTCGTCGATGACGATCTGCATCTTGTTCTCGGTCTTGGTGTCGACCAGCGGCCGGGCGCCGCCGTTAATCTGCACCAAACGTTTCTGGATCAACGTCGAAAGCTTGAACCGCCCGCCGATCTTCTTGATAATTTCCTCTTCCCGCAATTCTTCAATCATTGCAACTCTTCTCCCACTGGCTGGTTAAAATCCCACAAATATCCGCCACGGCCTGGTCGATGTCGCCGTTGATGACCTGGTGCTGATAACGGCCGGCCGCGGCCAACTCCCGATCGGCCTCGGCCAACCGCCGCGCGAGGGCCGCTTCGGTCTCGGTGCCCCGGCCGCGGAGACGATGTTCCAATTCCTCTCGCGAGCGGGGGCGGAGAAAAATCGTCGTGGCCTCGGGGAACCGCTCCAAAACGGCCTGCGCGCCTTGCACGTCAATCTCTAAGACTACCCATTTCCCCGCCGCCAGACCAGTGGTCACCTGCGACCAAAGGGTGCCATACCAATAGCCGTGGCCAAAAACCTCGAAACATTCGAGGAATTCCCCCCTCTTTCGGCGTTGTTGAAACTCGTCGTCCGTGACAAAATGGTAGTCGACACCGTCCGTCTCGCCGTTCCGCGGCGGCCGGGTGGTCACCGAAACGCTCCGCACCAGCGGCAGCCGGCAGGCCGCAAACACGCGCTGCATGACCGACGTTTTGCCCGCCCCCGAGGGGCCCGACACGACCACCAACTTGCCCTGGGATGTTGCCGGCACGGGTCACTCGATGTTCTGGATCATCTCGCGAATCCGCTCGATGGCCGTCTTGATCTCGATCACCGAGCGGGTGATCTCCACGTCGTTGGCCTTCGATCCGATCGTGTTGGCCTCGCGGAACATTTCCTGGGTCAGGAAATCCAGCTTCCGGCCGGCACTCTCGCTCAGCTTCATGCTGGCCTGGAATTGCTCCAAGTGGCTCCGCAGCCGGACGATCTCCTCCGAGATGTCGCTGCGGTCGGCGAACAGGCTGACTTCCTTGATTACCTCGCCGGGATCGAGCGCGACGTCCAGTTCGGCCAACGTTCGCTTGAGCCGGTCGTAGAGCCGCGTGCGGTACTCTTCGACCACCAGGGGCGCGCGGCGCTCGATCTGGTCGAGGCTGGTGGCCGCCAGGCGGCAATTGGCCGTCAAGTCCACCGCCATGGCCCGCCCCTCTTCGCCGCGCATGCGACCGAAACCCTCCAAGGCCGCTTGCAAGGCCCGCTGCACGACCGGCCAATCCTCCGCGGCATCGACGGCCACGGCCGCGGCGTCGTCGACCACGCCCGGCAGCGGCAACAGCGCCTCGAACGACACGGGCTCGCTCACCTGCCATTGCTGCCGCAACGTTTCGAGTTGCTGCCGGTAATGATCGAGCACGTCGACGTTGATCCGGTAATCGTCCGGCGATCGCCGGCGATCGATGCGGAGGTTCACCTGGATCGTACCGCGATGAACGGCCGCCCGGACTTCGTTTTCCACCAGCGGCTCCAGGGCGGCATAGCCCTCGGTCGCGCGGACGCTGAGCTTGAAGAAGCGGTTATTGACCGCGCGCACTTCGACGCTGACGGCCAGGCCGTCCTCTTGCACGCGCGCCTCGCCAAAACCGGTCATGCTCTGTAGCAACGGAGCGAACCTCCCAGCACGAAATCGATGGCAGGACTAGTGCTTCCCGCTTGGGGCAGCCGGCGCAGAGGCGGGGACCGCCGGCGCGGCGCCCGTAGGCGACGGCTGCTTGGGGGCGTTCGGCGCGGGGGCATTGACGCCCGGCTTGTTGCTTTCCGCGTTGCCGCCCATGTCTTGGCTTAGCACGCCGCCGGCGCCACCACCCAACACCTTGACCATCACGATGCACAGGGCGATCCAGAACGTCGCCACGCCGATGGTGATTTTGGTGAACAGATCGCCGGCCTTGGTGCCGAAGGCGCTCTGACCGCCCATGCCGCCGAACGCGCCGGCCAGGCCGCCCCCCTTACCGCGCTGGATCAGCACCAACACGATCAGCACGAGGGCCGTCAACAGCAACAGAAACATCAACAAGTGACTGAGAAATACCATGAAAACCTACCTTCAATTTGCTTACAAAGCCCCCGCCACGATACCCAGGAATTGGTCGACCTTCAGACTCGCTCCGCCGACCAATGCGCCGTCGATATTGGGCTGTTTGAGCAGTTCGGCCGCATTCTCCGGCTTCACGCTGCCGCCGTATTGAATGCGCACCACGTCCGCAACTGAGGCATTATAACGCTCGGCGATGATCGTGCGAAGGCCGAGATGGACCTCTTCCGCCTGTTGTGGGGTGGCCACCTTGCCGGTCCCGATCGCCCACACCGGCTCATAGGCGATGACGGTCGTGCCGAGCTGTTCGGCCGACACTCCGGCCAGCGAACCATCGAATTGGCGACGGATGACCGCCATAGTTTGCCCAGCTTCGCGCTCCGCGAGCAGTTCGCCGACGCACAGGATGGGGATCAGCCCGGCGGCCAGGGCCGCGTGGACCTTCTTATTGATGGCCGCGTCGGTTTCGCCCAGGATATGCCGCCGCTCGCTATGGCCGAGAATGACGTAGGTGCAGCCGAGGTCGCGGAGCATGGCGGCGCTCAGTTCGCCGGTAAACGCCCCATCCTTTTCGTGGTACATGTTTTGGGCGCCCAGGGCCACTTTCGAGCCGGCGATGGCCTTACCCACGGCGTCCAGATAGCAACTCGGCGGGCAAACGGCTATGTCGACCGCGTCGATTTTCTCCGCTTTCTTGGCAACTCCCTCGGCCAGGGCCACGGCCGAGGCGCGATTGAGGTTCATTTTCCAGTTACCGGCAATAAACGGTCGTCGCATCAATATCACTCCTCAGTAGGCAGGAAAGGATCTTTCCAGAGAGCCCATATTAGCATAGAGGGGGACGGAGGCTCAAGGGGCCGGCAACATCTGCTGGCCGCGATTCAGTCTGCCCGCAGGCCGTCATTCGAGGCAATGCTCGTAATGGGTGCGTGTCGAGGATCGCCCGAATTGTTGCGGCAATCATTATCGCCGAGGCAAAAATCATGAGGAAGACAAACCAGCCGGTGGAATCGGTCGCATTTGCTAATACGGGTACCGACAGAAGACACCCGCCGCCCGTACCAATCAAGGCAAGCATCAAAACATGCCACGCCCTCTTGGAGCCTCGGATAACCAACGCTAAATCACACCTTTCCGTTTCATCTCTTCGACCCACTCCTCTCGGCTCATGGGGCACTGCCCCAACAATTTGGCTCGGGCCGGTGAAACGCGAATCTGTCCTGGCACGTGATCATGCCCTTGGTCTTTTTTCGATGAGCGACGCACCCCGAAGTGAGCGACCAGCCGTCCGTCGTGATATATACGGTACAGATCGTGCGGCCTGTTCTTCTTGGGGTCGCAAACCGCCTTGAGTTTTGTGGCGATCCTCTCGGCAAGCTCTTTGGTGATGATCGTTGCCATTTCTCACGCATGCCGCTTCATGAAGCCGCGAAGCACGGCGAGCTGCCGGACCAACTGCGGGCCGAGTTCAGTCTCCTCCCTTTCCAACTCCTCGAAAACATCCACGAGGAGCACCCGGAGATTAGCGACCGATTCCTCCATCGTGTCGCCGGTGATGCCGATATTTGCATCGAAAAACGTCGCCAAGTAGCCATCGGCGGTCGGCTGCACGACGACAGGAATGGTACGCAGCAGTTCGAACGGCTCGGGTTCGAGCGTGGCGATCGGGACCACCACCGATGGCACTTCCCCCGGCCTTCCCACCAAGTCTTGCCAATCCGCCCCGCTGTGGGTCTCATGTCCTTCGCCGCCAGCGGCAGATTGTGGTTCCACGGTAATCTGCACCCGCTGGTGCTCACCCAAGGCCAGCTTCTGCAACGGCTTTAGCACGCCGTCTTCATAAACGGCTTGAATCATCTGACTCATTGGCCACCCCCGTCGCTTTCCGGTTCTAACCCACCTCCATGGTACCGGACGGTTCGCCTCTTAGGCAAGCCGCACCCATTTTCATTCCACAGCCGCGCCGGCCGGAAACGAGCCGAGAATTTCCAGGCGCGAGGTCTTCTTTTCCAAGGCCGCCACCGCACGGCGCAGCCGGGCATCGGTCTGGTGCCCCTCCATCTGCACGAAAAACAGGTATCCCCGGGTGCCCGGCGTGGGAAACGACTCGATCCACGTCAGATTCAACTTGCCGCGTTTGAAGACCATCATGGCGTCGGCCAATGCCCCGGGCCGATGGTCGACCTGGAACAACATAGCCGTCTGGTCGTGCCCCGTTCGCGGCGGCAATTGATCGCCAATGACGGCAAAACGCGTGGTATTGTTCGGGTTGTCCTCGATGTTCTCGGCCAGCACTTCCAGCCCGTAATGCAGGCCCGCCTGCCGGCTGGCGATGGCCGCCGCGCCGGGCTTTTCGCCGGCCAGTTGCGCGGCCGTCGAGGTACTGGTCACCTCGATGCTGCGGGCCGCCGGCAGGTGCTTGGCCAGCCAATTGCGGCACTGCGACAGCGCTTGCGGCTTGCTGTAGACTTCCCGCACTTCCGTCCGCGAACATTTTCCCAAGAGCGTGTGCTGGATGCGGAACTCGATTTCGCCGCAGACTCGCGCCCGCATCCGGGCGAACATCTCCAGCGTGTCGGCCACGCGGCCGTCGGTGGAATTCTCGACCGGCACCAGGCCAAAGTCGGACTGCTTCCGCTGGACCTCTTCGAACACCGCGGCGATCGTTCCCACCGGCACAAACTCGACGCTCTGGCCGAAATGATGGATGGCCGCCAGGTGGCTGAAACTATAGAGCGGCCCGAGAAAGCTGATCCGCGGCTGGCGCATCAACGCCCGACAGCCGCTCTGAATCTCTCGCATCACCGCCCGCAGGCTGCGATGCGGCAGCGGTCCGCCGCTTTCGGCTGTCCAGCGCCGCAACGATTCGTCGTCCAGGGGCGTTGGCAAGAGCGCCGGCCCTTGCGCTGCGTCTTGCCGGGATGCTTCCAGGGCCAGCGCGGCACGTTTCTGCATCAAGCGAACCAACTCATGGTCGAGTTCGCGGATCTCCGCCGAAAGGGCCGGGGAAGCGTGTACCGATGGCTTTTCCCCCTTGCCGGGTTTTTCGCTCCCCCTCGATTTCGACTTGGCCATGCTGACACCCCGACCGCCGACCAGGGGCGGTGCGTAACTGCATGATGGAATTGGTAGACGAGCCCATCCGCCGCAGGGAAACCGTAATCATCCCTTGTATTCGCAGGGCACCGCTCTGTCAACCCGCCGGCGGGGTTTTGCCGGCAACGGGCGTCCTGGCGGCCCGCCCTTAGCCAACATGTCAAAATGGCAGTCGTGAACGGCCGGCCGGCCGAGATGCCGACGATCCGGCAATGGCGGATTATCGTAAGGTGTTGCAGATTAATTGGTTGTGATGACGCCCACATTGGCCGCCAGCTACCGGCATGGTCTTTGCATTCTCTGGAACATTCAAAGCAGGGGTGCCAAAACCCTGGCCGTTCGAGAAAGGAGCATGGTATGCCGTCTGGAGAGAAAATCATCGGAATCGACCTCGGAACCACCAACTCGGTCGTCGCCGTGATGGAGGGAAAAGAAGTGAAAGTGATTCCCAACGCCGAGGGGAACCGCCTGACACCGAGCGTCGTCGCGTTCACCGACAAGGGAGAGACCATCGTCGGCGAGCCTGCCCGGCGACAGGCCGTCACCAATCCCACCCGCACCGTTTCTTCGATCAAGCGCTTTATGGGGCGCCGCCACGACGAAGTGGCCACTGAAGAGAAGATGGTGCCCTACAAGGTCGTCGGCGGTCCGGAAGACTACGTCAAGGTTCGCGTCGACAACCACGACTATACGCCGCCTGAAATCTCGGCTTTCATTCTGCGGAAGCTGAAGGAAGCCGCCGAGGCCTACCTGGGCCACAAGGTGAACAAAGCCGTCATCACCGTGCCGGCCTACTTCAACGACGCCCAGCGGCAGGCCACCAAGGATGCCGGCCAGGTCGCCGGCCTCGAGGTCGCGCGGATCATCAACGAGCCGACGGCCGCCTCGCTGGCCTACGGGCTGGACAAGAAGAAAAACGAGAAAATCGTGGTCTTCGACCTCGGCGGCGGTACGTTCGACGTCTCCGTGCTCGAGGTTGCCGAGGGCGTTTTCCGCGTCATCAGCACCAATGGCGATACCCATCTGGGCGGCGACGACTTCGACCAGACAATGATCAATTACGTGGCCGACGAGTTCAAGAAGCAGTACGGCATCGATCTGCGCAAGGACACCATGGCCCTGCAGCGGCTGCAAGAGGCCTGCGAAAAGGCCAAGAAGGAACTCAGTTCCGCCCAGTCGACCGACATCAACTTGCCGTTCATCACGGCCGATGCCAGTGGGCCGAAGCACCTGCAGATGAACATCACCCGCGCCAAGCTGGAACAACTGATCGACCACCTGATCGACCGCTGCCGCGGGCCGGTGCAGCAGGCGATGAAGGACGCCCATCTGACGCCGAAAGACATCGACGAAGTGGTGCTGGTGGGCGGTTCCACCCGCGTGCCGAAGGTGCAGCAGGTCGTCAAAGAGATGTTCGACGGCAAGGAGCCGCACAAGGGCGTGAACCCCGACGAAGTCGTGGCCGTGGGGGCCGCGATCCAGGGCGGCGTTTTGTCCGGCGAGGTCCGCGACGTGTTGCTGTTGGACGTGACGCCGCTGTCATTGGGCATCGAAACCCTGGGCGGCATCATGACTAAGCTCGTCGAGAAGAACACCACCATTCCCACCGAGCGGAAGCAGATTTTCAGCACGGCCGACGACAACCAGATGGCCGTCACGGTCAAGGTCTATCAGGGCGAGCGGCAGATGGCCGGCGATAACCGGCTGTTGGGCATGTTCAACCTGGAAGGCCTCCCGCCGGCGCCCCGCGGCATGCCGCAAATCGAGGTGAAGTTCGATATCGATGCCAACGGCATCCTCAACGTGTCGGCCAAGGACCTCGGCACCGGCAAGGAGCAGACGGTCCGCATCGAGCAGTCGAGCGGCATCTCGGACGACGAGATCGAGAAGATGCGCAAAGACGCCGATTCGCACGCCGAAGAGGACAAGCGCAAGCGGGCGATGGCCGAGCAGCGCAACCAGGCCGATTCGATGTGCTGGCAACTCGAGAAGCTCATCAAGGAGCACGAGGCCAAGCTGAATCCGGCCGACAAGGAGGTTGTTAGCAAGGCCATCGAGAAGACCCGCGAGGCGGCCAAGGGCGACGATCTCGACCACATCAAGGCGGCGGTGCACGAGTTGGAGCAGGCCTCGCACGCCTTGAGCAAGACGCTCTACGAGAAGGCGGGCGCGCAGGCGGCCGGCGCCGCCCCGGGCGCCGCGGCCGGGCCGGGGCCTGAACCCGGCGCCAAGCCCTCGCCCCCGACCGGCGGCGACGAGGACACCATCGACGCCGAGTTCGAGGTGAAGGAATAGCGCGTCCGGTCCCCTCTCCCTCCGGGAGAGGGTTAGGGTGAGGGCGGCGGTGAGAGCGGTCCGACTTTCTGGTCCGCTCTCTTCGTGAAACGGCGCGCGTGCGGCGAGTTGTTCGGTCCACTCTCCCTTCGGGAGAGGGCTAGGGTGAGGGCTTCACTGGAGAAGACCATGGCCCGACGGACGTACTCTTCGAAGCACATGATCGACCGATCGCGAACGTTGCGCCAAACGGAAACTCCGCCCGAAGAACTGTTGTGGCTCGCGGTGCGCAACGGTCAAATCGGTGGCTTGAAATTTCGCCGTCAGCACCCGATCGGGCCATACGTGGTCGATTTTTTCTGCCATGCGGCGAAGCTGGTGGTCGAAGTCGATGGGATGAGTCACGACGAGAAGCTTGCGAGTGATACGGAGAGGACGAGATACCTCGAAGAGCAAGGTTCGCGAGTTCTTCGCGTAACAAACGAGGACGTGATGCACGACCTGGACGCTGTAACGCGAGAGATTGCACGCCTCGGCGGCGTGCCGTGGGATTGAGGTAATGGTCCCCTCTCCCTTCGGGAGAGGGTTAGGGTGAGGGCGGCAGTATAAGGATCGTTCCGGGGTACCCGATGGGTCGAACGCTATGCTTATGGCCCGTGTAACCTTGTTCCAGACGATCGGAGGGGATCTTGAAAAACACTTTTTCCGTCGTGCTCGGCATGGTCCTCTTAGTCGCTCTATGTTGGGGGGTGTATTATCTGCTTACCCTCGGCTTCTCCGCTATCGCGGGATTTGATAAGAGTGTTGCCGCCGCGATCGTCCTCGCTTGCGGTACCGTGATCGTGTCGGTGATTACAGTCGTAGCAGGACGTGCATTGGAACAACGGGCGTTGATTGAGAAAGAACACAGAGAGAGAAAGATACCGATCTATATCGAATTGCTCAGCTTCCTTTTCCGCTTCTTGATGGGTGAGAAGACCGGCGAGACACCCACCGAGAAAGATGTCTTCGACTTTGTAGCGCACTTCAATCGCGATTTCATGGTTTGGGGGGCTGACAACGTTCTCAAAGCATGGGTCGAATTTCGCAAGAATGCGATTGTTGGTCCTTCGGAGAATACAGTGGGATCGATGCTGCTTCTTGAAAAACTGATACGAGAAATTCGGCTCGACTTGGGCCACAAAAACAAGAACCTGCTGGACGGCGACATATTGTCGCTGTTTATCAATGATGTGCATACCGTCCTTAACAAGCCCACTGGTCTCGCAACAAAGCCGATCGGTTGACAAATGGTAAGAGGACGATGGCGCCGCGAGCACTTCGCCCTCACCCTAACCCTCTCCCGGAGGGAGAGGGGACCGGAGAAAACAATTATGGCATTTCGTTTTGACAAACTGACGTTGAAGGCCCAAGAGGCCGTCACGCGAGCCCAGGAGCTGGCCGCCAATCGGGGCCACGCGCAGATCGACCCCTTGCACCTGCTGGCCGCACTGCTGGGCGAACAGGACGGCGGCATCATCGGACCGATCCTCGAACGGATCGGCGTCAATCGCGGGCAACTGGACCGCATCGTCGAGGCCGAACTGGGCCATTTCGCCCACGTCTCGGGCGGCGCCCCGCCGCAGCTCAGCCAGGAACTCAATCGCGTCCTGGAAGGCGCCCAGCGCGAAGCGGACGCCATGAAAGACGAGTTCATCTCGACCGAGCACCTGCTGCTGGCGCTGGCGAAGGTCGATTCGAAGGCCAAGAACATCCTGAAGCTCAACGCCATCACCGACAAGGAGGTCATGAGCGTGCTGCAGGCCGTCCGCGGCAGCACCCGGGTGACCGACCAGACGCCGGAAGAAAAGTTCCAGGCGCTCGAGCGCTACGGCATCGACCTCGTTGAACGGGCGCGGCAGGGAAAACTCGATCCGGTCATCGGCCGCGATCAGGAAATCCGCCGCGTCATGCAAGTCCTCTCCCGGCGGACCAAGAATAACCCCGTGCTGATCGGCGAGCCGGGCGTGGGCAAGACGGCCATCGTCGAGGGGCTCGCCCTGCGGATCACCGAGGCCGACGTGCCCGAGAGTCTGAAGAACAAGCGGGTCATTGCCCTCGACATGGGCGCCCTGGTGGCCGGCACCAAGTATCGCGGCGAGTTCGAGGAGCGGCTGAAGGCCGTGCTGCGCGAAGTCAACGATGCGGGCAACGTGATCATGTTCATCGACGAACTGCATACGGTGGTCGGAGCCGGCCGGGCCGAAGGCGGCAGCGACGCCGCCAATCTGCTCAAGCCGGCCTTGGCCCGCGGCGAGCTCCGCTGCATCGGCGCCACTACGCTCGACGAATATCGCAAGTACGTCGAGAAGGACGCCGCCTTGGAGCGGCGGTTCCAGCCGGTCACCGTGGGCGAGCCGACGGTCGAAGACACGATCGCCATCCTCCGCGGGCTGAAACCCCGCTACGAGGCCCATCACAAGGGCGTGCGGATCAAGGATTCGGCCCTCGTGGCGGCGGCCAACCTCTCGCACCGCTATATCGCCGACCGCTTCCTGCCCGACAAGGCCATCGACCTGATGGACGAGGCCACCAGCCGGCTGGCCATGGAGTTGGAAAGCGTGCCGGGCGAAATCGACCAGGTGCAACGCCGGCTGGTACAACTCGAACTGGCCGACCGCCAACTGGCCGACGAGACCGAAGAGCACGCCAAGCAGCGGCGGGTCGAAGTCCAGGAAGAGATGACCGAACTGCGGAAAAAGCTGGCCGATCTCCGCCAGCAGTGGGAGCTAGAGAAGAGCGGGCTCGGAAACGTCCAGGACATCCGCAAGCAGTTGATGGACGTCGAGCATCAATCCAGCCAGCTCGCCGCGGCCATCAAGGAAACCCAGTCGCGGGGCATGCTCGTCCGCGAGGAAGATTATCAGAAACTTTACGAGCTGGACCTCCAGCAGAAGAAGCTGGCCGCCCAGTTGGAAAGGATGGCGTCGGACGACAAGCCCGCCGACGACGGCACCACCCGCCGGCTGCTGCGCCAAGAGGTTGGCCCGGAAGAAATTGCCGAGGTCGTCAGCGCCTGGACGGGCATTCCCGTCTCCCGCATGATGGAAACCGAGCGGGCCAAGCTGCTCGTGCTCGAAGAGCGCATCCACCAGCGGCTGGTGGGCCAGGACGAAGCGGTGACCGCCGTGTCCAACGCCGTGCGCCGCAACCGCGCCGGCCTGCAAGATCCCAATCGTCCCATCGGCTCGTTCCTGTTCCTCGGACCCACCGGCGTGGGCAAGACGGAGCTTTGCAAGGCGTTGGCCGAGGTGATGTTCGACAGCGAAAGCGCCATGATCCGTCTCGACATGAGCGAGTTCATGGAGCGGCACACCGTCAGCCGGCTCATCGGCGCCCCGCCGGGCTACGTCGGCTATGAAGAGGGCGGCGCCTTGACCGAGGCGGTCCGCCGCCGGCCGTACTGCGTGATCCTGCTCGACGAAATCGAGAAGGCCCATCGCGACGTCTTCAACATCCTGCTGCAAGTGCTCGACGACGGCCGGCTAAGCGACAACCAGGGGCACACGGTCGACTTCACCAACACGATCATCGTGATGACGAGCAACATCGGCAGCCAACTGATCCAGGAGATCACGAAGGAGGGCGGCAGCGAGCAGCAGATGCGCGACGCGGTGATGGACACCCTCCAGACCCGTTTTCTGCCCGAGTTCCTCAACCGGCTCGACGAGATCATGATTTTCCACCCGCTTCAGCCGGACCAGATTCGGCAGATCGTCGGCCTGCAGATCGGCCGGCTGCGGAAGCAGCTCGAAGAGAAGGGCATCACGCTCGATGTGACCAATGCCGCGCTCAGTGCCATTTCCGAAGAAGGCTACGACCCGACTTACGGTGCCCGGCCGTTGAAGCGGGTGATTCAGCAGCGGATTCAGAACCCGTTGGCGGTCGAAATGCTCAAGGAGGAGTTCGCCGAAGGCAGCCGCGTGAAGATCGACTACCAGGACGGGGAATTCACGTTCGAGCGAGGCGAGTGAGTCCCCCCCCCTCTGGGTTTTTTCCAGAATTGCCCAGAGCGGGGGCGGGATGGTAGAATGCCACGGTTGGTCCTGACCGCAGAAAGGACGAACCTGCTTGGCATTCACCATCGAGTATTCGCCGGATGTCGAGCACCATTTGAGGGTGCTGACGGCGCGTCAGCGCGCGATGGTTTTCGATGCGGTCGACCAGCAGTTGTTGCACGAGCCGGACGTAGAAACGAGGAACCGGAAGCCAATGCGACCGAATCTGGTCGCCCCCTGGGAACTTCGAATCGGCGATTTGCGGGTCTATTACGACATCGAACGCGATCCTGTAGAACGAGTACTGATCCGAGCCGTAGGGGTGAAGACCTGTAACGTCGTCAGGATTGGTGGAGAGGAGATTCAGCTATGAAGACCATCGAGCGTGCGGACGCCACGGAGAGCCTTGCGAAATACGCGGAGCAGACGTCGGACCTTCCCATCGTTATTACCGATCATGGTCAGCCGATTGCCGCCTTGCTGTCGGTTCCCAACGCCGACCTGGAGACGATATCTCTGAGCACCAACCCGCAATTCCTTTCGCTCATTTCCCGGTCGCGGGCGCGTCAGGAGAAGGAAGGCGGCATTTCGGGCGAAGAGATGGCGCGTCGGTTGGCAGCATCACCGACCGAGCGAAGCCCGGGCGGCACCGATAGCGTGCAGTAGCTGGTCGTGTTCGGCGACTGGCCGAGGAACTTCGCGCGGTGAGCGAAAGGGAGTACTCGATGAAGACGCGTCACATGGTCCTGATGGTGATCGTCGCGTCGATCGTACTTGCATCCCAGACAGTCGCTAACGGCGCCCGAGATACCGTGGATGCCGGCGCGGGCCACCCGCCTCGAGCTGGCACAAGGGACGAAAGCCCCCCTCGGAAAACCGCCTTCCGTTGTTGATTACTCTTGCATGCTCTCTTGGCAGTGGCATCGCCGGAGCTCTTATCGTCGTTATTTATAACGCGAGATCGGAACGCCGGCGTGGCAGAGTCGATTACCTCCGATCCGAAATCCATGAACTTTATGGTCCACTAAAGTTCCTCGTCGCCTCCAACCAGAATATTTACCGGCATGTGAGCAAGCTTGAAACGGCGGGCCTACAAGAATATGGTGGCGAGAACTGGAACAAGTACGCACGGGACCACACCGAAAAAGGAATAGATGCGACGATCTCCGTGGAAAACCTCTATTTCGAGTTAACCCGGGCAAACGTCAAGCGCATGATCAAGATCCTCTCGGCTAATTACGCCCTAATTGACGACAACGATGCCGAGATCTTCGAGGAGCTCATAATACATTTCCTGAGGAGCGAGACCGAGTACGACGCGAATCGACATGTACGATTACCGCTGGAGGTTTATACCAAACTGGGCGACGTATTCAGCCTACCTCCGCGATTCACAGAGTTGGTCAATCGACGCTGCCAAGAAAAGAAAGCGAGCCTCGCTCGCCTGCTCGGAGCTTGACGGCTCGCGCCCGGATCCTACGACGGTTTGCGATGGCGTGCGCGAAAAGGCGGCTCATGCGTCGTTCAAGAGGCCAAATACGGTGACCATTAGTGACATCCAGGCGGTGGGGGAGAGAATCGGCCACGATTTCCGGCCGGAGCGGGTGATTCTCTTCGGGTCGCACGCCCGCGGCACGGCGACTTCCGATTCCGACGTCGATCTGTTGGTGATCGGCGATTTTGAGGGCAGTAGTTTTCGCCAATCGCTAAAGATTCTCAACGAGCTCGATCTTCGACTGCCGATCGAACTGATTGCCTGCCGTCCGGAAGACGCGGAGCGCCGCTACAGCGAAGGCGACCCGTTGATCCGTGAAGCGCTCGACCACGGAAAGTTGCTGTATGCCCAACGAGACGGTTAAGGAATGGATGGCCAAGGCGGAAGGGAATTTCACGGTCGCCTGGCCCCGGAGGGGCCGTTGATAATAGCCCAGCGATTCATCGCTGGGTCCGGAAGTCAACAAGAACCAGGTTGTCCCGTAGGGACAATTGAACGACGGCCTCCGCACTCGCATTTCAACCGTCCCTCCGGAACGGGAAACCTCTCTGCCGCTCTGTCTTCCCAGCACTGAATTGCTGGGCTATTCTCAATCGTCCCTAACGGGACGGAGAACCGCACGACCGCTTGACAACGATCGCCTGTCCGCCCACTTCGGCAATCCATTTGCGCGTCCATTCGACGGCCGGCAGGTCCAGGTCGGCCACCGTGTTGGCCAGGAAGATGATGCCATCGATGCGGCCCGCCTGAAGCCATTGCAGCCCCAAGCGGCATTGCTTCTGCATCAACTCCAGCGGCATCGGGCGGAGGCCGCCAAAATCCCAAAAATAGCAGCCCAGCAGTTTCGGCCGGTCGGGGACGAGCTTCTCCAGCCGCCCAAAATCCTGCTCCAGCCGGGCTAGGTCCTTGGCGTTCCAGGTCCAATAGGTGATTTTGTCGCAAAGATCGAAATACGGCTTGATCGGCAGATTGAGCTGATGCGGATACACCACCACGTATAGATCCCGCCGCTTTCCGCCGATCACCAACTGCCGGCGGAGCTCGCGGAGCTGGTCGAGCGACACGTGATTGGGATTATTGGCCGGAAAGATCTCGTTGAAGAAATCGTCCAGCAGGAAGCCGGTCAGGTTGGGGCATCGCGCGGCAAAGTCGAAAAGCGGTTGCCGCTCCGCCGGGCCGAGGATTTTTCCGTTCGGCCCGTTCAGGCACCACACCACCTGTTTCAAGGGACGAAAGGGAATCGCGTCCTGGTCGAACGGGGCCGCGGGCTTGCCCTCAAAACTGACGATCAGCAGGTTCGGCACGTTCAGATAAAACGCCCCTTCGGCGGGCGTCATCCGCGACAGGCGGGGAAAGTGGGCCTGCTTGAGGGCGTCGTTGTCGCCGCCCGCCGGGGCGGTGAAAATCCACAGCTTGTCGCGGACGGTCGCCGCGGCCCGCTCTCCCGCAACGGCAGTCTCAAGATTTACCGCGGCGCATACGCCGATCGTGACGAAAAAACTGATGGTCCTCAGGGCGAATCGCCGCGGTTGGCCAGATCGACTTGCTTGCGCCATGGTCGGCACTCTTTTGAGGCAGAACGTGACATTAGCGTTTGGCGATTTGCAGATTCACAAGCTCCATCTTCTGTATATGCCCCGAGTGGCCGGAAGGATTCTTGGCACTAAACCAGGCGTCGCCCTGCTTAAAAATCCAGACGGCGTTGACGACCTGAAATTCCTGGAGCTCTCGGAGGAAGGCCGCTTCCTCCCAGACGACCTTCTTGGGAGCAAAGCCGCCGTCAATCGCAAAAAAGTCCGCATCGAACGCCCATACCGCATGCAGTTTCTGGGCAGGATGGGGTCGAGACTCGTTCCAGCAATCGATGAAAATCGGGATGGCTGTCGTTGGTTCGACCACAATTCGCGCCTTGGCGGTTAACCAAGAGGCGCTGGAATAGCTGGTGTTCGTTTGGCCGCCGAGGCCCACTTCGTTTCTCACCGGCGGATCGAAGGCCACTTCAAAGGCCAGCAGATTCTTGCTCTTCCAGTCCAATTTGCCTAGCATGTGCACGGTGTAATGGGTGTCCTTGCCCGCCAAGACGTGCAGCGGAGTCCAAACGATCGATCCCACCCGCAGTGCAGGCTTACAGCCCTTCTCGACAGAAAACGGACCGCTCTCTTCGTTGGCGTTACGGGCGTCGCGATGCAGCGAATAGCTGGCCTCGATCGGCTTCGGCTCAAGCCAGGGACGGTTGGCTTTCAACACGCGGGCGATCAACGCCTTGGCGTCGTCATCCGAACCGCCGGCCGCGTATTTCACGTTCTCCGCAGGAACCTCAAGTGCCGGTGACTGCGGACCCGCCGCTTGCCCGGGGACTCCTTTGACCGCCGTCTGCCGCGTGGCGAACTGCAAAACGTAGGGAGTTGCCGGACGGCCGGCGGCGTCCCTGAAGTTGCTGTAGTCCTCGGTATTCAGCCGGATCGTGTAGGTCTTGCCGGGCTCCATTTTGACCGGCAGCACGCAGGTCCTGCCGTCGGCCTCGTAGTGCGGGTCGCCGTGCAGCTTGAACAGCATGGGATCATAGCACCAGGACCAACTGTGGTCCATCATTTTCTTGTTGTAGGTCACGCGGATTTCCGTCACCGCCGGATCCACGTTGTGGTCGCCGTTCTTGGGCACGGTGCCGACCACATGCGGTGGGCGACCGTCATCGGAGCCGCCCCCGCCTTGCTGGGCGAACCGGCGGTCCATTTCCTCCTGTTTTTTGGGGTCTTCCGCCCCGTGCAGCATCGACACCATCCAGGCACTGGTTGCCCAGACGACAAGCTTCTCCGCGACCGGCGGCTTGCCGCCCTGTTTCTCCCACCAGGTCTTCCAGGCGGCCACGTCGCGGCCAAAGTTCTCGCCCGTCAGCCGCACCAGCGAAACCTGGGCCCAAAGCCGCGTGTTCATGTTGTAATGATAGGTGAGCGGAACCAGCTCCGGAACCAGGCTCCTGTCGCCGAGAATTCCCAACGCCCGCACGGCCTCGCAACGATCGGCGTTGTCCTTCTCGACGCGTTCGGCCGCGATTTTCAGGATCGGGGGAATCGCCTTCTTGCAACCGGCGGTGGCCAGGCACTGGATGGCCGTTTCCCGCTTCTTCTCGCTACCGCTGCCGAGTTGCGCCAGCCATTTCTCTTCCCAGGCGGCCTTTTCCTGCGGGCCGAGCATTTGCCACCACGCCGCGTCCATGGCGGGAAACGTCGCCTCGCTCCAGTTGCGAAATCCTCGTTGCACGTCCGTTAGCTTGGCATCGCGAGGAAAGGCCTTGTCCAGGGCCGCGGGCTCGATCACCTCGAACTGCGGCGGAACCTTGGCCGCCGGCTGCTTGGCCACCTGGTCGAGCTTCTCCAGCAGGCAGGCGGTGGCAGCCTCCTGTTTCTGTTGCCAAGCGTAGAAGTTCGCGGCCAAATACACCACGGCGCCCAACAACAACACGGTCAACACGGCTTGCACTCTTTGCAGCATGATCCGTTCTCCTAAAAGAACTCGACGGCACGTCCTTTCGATCCGCTGGAAATTGCCGAAACGGCGAAGCGCATCCTCTCGGGCCTGCTCGGCCGAGAGCCCGGCCCGGACGTTGTCGAGCGTCCGCATCTCAATATGGAACGCCAACTCGTCGCGAATTTCCTGCTCGACGGCGCGGATCGGGCGGGGGTCCGGGGGCGGCAGGAGGGCGTCGAGGATGGGCAGCCAGGACATCGATTACGCCTCCGCCGGCCGAGTACCCATTACGCCGGCGATGGCTTCCACGAGGCGCGCCCACTGTTTGGCGGCCGCCGCCAACTGGGCCCGGCCGGGGGCCGTCAGCCGGTAGTATTTCGCCTTGCGGTTCGACTCCGAGAGGCCCCATTCGGCGTCGATCCACCCCCGGCGTTCCATGCGGTGCAGGGCCGGATAGAGCGAGCCCTCCTCGACCTTCAAGAAATCCCGGCTGGCCTCCTGGATCCGCCGGGCGATGGCGTAGCCGTGCAACGGCCCGCGTGCCAGCGTCTTCAGGATCAGCATGTCCAACGTACCCTGCAGGATTTCGTTCTTTTCATCGCGCTGTGTCATGATCGGTCCCCAATCGCTGTCCGCAGCGCATTGTAGCCGACTCCCCATAGAATGTCAATGGGTATGTGCCGGCTTTCCGGCGTCAGGGGCCGGTTTGCCGCCGCGGCGGCAGCGCATCGTCGTTTATCAATCGCCGCCAAAGCACTCGTTGCCGCCCGTTTAGCCGGCGTGCTCGCACGCCGCGAAAGCTGCGACAAGACGCCCATCGCCGCGCGGACGCGGCGGCTAAACGGAGACGGCAAAACCAGGGCGGATTTTTTTGCGAATCGTCTCTTGACAATTCCGCCACAGTGGATACTATAAAACCAAATCTAAAGAACCAAAGCACAAAGGAGCCGCCATGGCCCGGCCTGCCGCCAAGGAACTCACCGAACGCGAACTCGAAGTCATGCACGTCTGCTGGACGGCCGGCCAGTCCACCGTGGCCGAAATCCGTGACCAACTGGCCGCCGCCGGCCGGGACTTGGCCTATACCACGGTGGCCACCTTGGTCCGCATCCTCACCGAAAAGGGATTTCTGGAGCAGACCACCAGCGAACGCCCCTTTCAGTTCCGCCCCGTGCGGGACTTCGAAGAGGTCTCCCGCAGCATCCTGGGCGACCTGGTGGAGCGGGTCTTTCACGGCTCGCGGGAGCAGTTGCTCGTCCGCCTGCTGGCCGAACGCCGCCTGACGGCCAAGGAACGGGCCGTGCTGGAAGCCATCCTCCGGGAGAAAAAACCATGAACGCCATCGGAATCGCCCTGGTATGGTGCATCGTGCAGGTGAGCATGCTTGGCCTGTTGGCCGCCGCCTTGTATCTGCTTCTGCGACGGCTGCGGCCGGCCGCCGCGGCGCCCGTGGTGCTCACCGCCCTGACCATGACCGTGCTCTTGTCGCTGATGGCCTTCAGTCCCTGGCCGCGCTGGCTGCAAACCTCCCCTCTCCCGCTTGCGGGAGAGGGGCCGGGGGTGAGGGCAGCCGAACTTGCCTCCGCTGGCCCGCTCGCGGGAGAGGGGTCGGGGGTGAGGGCGGTTGAGGCTCCTCACTCCGCTCGCCCATTGGGAGAGGGATCGGGGGCGAGGCCGGGCGATGCGGAAGCCGTCCCCCTCGACAATCACCCCTCGGCCGCCGCCATCCTCTGGCAGACGTTTTTGGCTGAACTGGCCAAGCCGCAGCCAACCGCTGCCGAAGACGCCCCATACTGGCCAACCGTCGTGGCCGCGCTGCTCTTGGCCGCCATGGCCTGTGGGCTGGCATGGCTGGCATTGGGCATCCTGGCCGTGCGATGGCAACGGCGGCGGAGCCGGCCCGTGCTCGACGTTGAGTTGCGGCAACTGGTCGACCGGCTTTGCGCGGAACTCGGTTGCCGCCGGCCGGTCGAAGTCCGCCAAGCGGACGATTTGGCCACCGCGGCCACCATCGGCTGGCGGCGACCGGTGCTGCTGCTGCCGGCCGACTGGCCGACCTGGACGGCGGAGCAGCGGCGGGCCGTGCTGGCCCACGAGATCGCCCACGCCCGCAGCAACGACTTCCTGGCCCTGTTGTTCGGCCAGCTTGCCCTGGTGCTGCACTTCTATCATCCGCTCTTGCACTGGTTGATGAACCGTCTGCGGCTGGAGCAGGAATTGGCGGCCGATGCGGCGGCGGCCGGCGTCTCGGGCGGGCCGGCGCAATACCTGCGGGCGATCGCCGAATTGGCCCTGCATCAGCAGGATCGGCCGCTGTTGTGGCCCGCCCGCTCGTTTCTGCCCACGCGAACCACTTTTCTCAGGAGAATCGCCATGCTCAGGGATTCCAAGTGTCGTTTCGATCGGCTCTCGCCGTTTGCTCGGTTGGCAACGGTCGCCGTGGTACTGTTGGGCGGCCTCTTGGTGGCCGGCCTTCGCGGTCCAAGCGCCGCCGACCCGGTCTCGGCGGAGGAACCGGCCGCGCCGGCGGCCGAGAACTCCGCCGGCCGCTCTTCGGGAGACGGACCGGCCGCGGAGCTGGCGCGCATCCGTAACATGCGCAACGCCCATTTGCAGTTGACCAAGGAGCGGGTCAAGCTTCAGGAAGCCGAGTTGGAGCTATCGCACCAGTTGGCCTTCGCCGTCCGCGACCTGCACGCGGACGACTCGATCGATACCACGTTCATGATCGAGGATGCCTGGGGCATGGTCGTCGTGCGCCCGGCGGCGATCTTTCGCCAGCCCGACATGGCCGGATTGGCGAACCTCTTGGAGCAGTGGGGTAACCTGGTGCCAAAGGGAATCCCCTTGGCTGGCATCCGCCAAGTTAGCGTCATGATGCTGGAGGCGCCGATTCGCTCCGGCCTCCGCGAGGTCGTGGTCACGCAATGGCGAATGCCGGCGGCCGAAAAAGCCATCGGGCAGTACGCGCCCGGCATGCGGGAGACGGGCAAAGCCTACAAGGGGAAGAAGGTCTATTTTCGATCTCCCGGCAGCCGCGTGCTGGTGGTCTGGGACGATCGCACGGTGATCGAAGCCGGCTCGGAACAAGCCATGGACGCCTATCTGGCGGCCCGCCGCGGCGTCTTGCCGTACTGGCTGCCGGCCAAGGCCTTGGCGGCCTTCCGCGACGATCATTTCCTGGTCACCGTCGACGCGGCCGCCATGCGCCGCTACGCGAAGAATGAATTGGCCGCCCGCATGACACCGATGACACCGGTGGAGCGGGCTGCCTTCGCCTCGGTGGCTCCAGTCTGGGAAGACACCACGGCTCTGGCGGCCGGAGGAAGGCTGGAGGAAGGACTCGCCGTCCACGCCTGGGCAGCAACCACGGGCCCCGACTCGTCGGAAAGGGTGCGGCGGACGGCCGAGGCGCTGCGGACGCTCGCGCAAAGCACCGTCAGGAACAGTCACACCACGCTTCAGTCCAGCGGTGATCCGGATCGTAAGCTACTCATCTCGTTGCTCGACATGCTCGACCGTCTGTTGGAAAACGTAAAGTCTCAACAGCAAGACAACGAGGTCCGGTTGGCGACCTCCGTGGTGCTCGGTCAAGCAAAGCTTAGCGGCCTGTGGTCGGACATCGCCGCGACCGCTCAAAAGAACACGTTGCGGAGGCAATCCCGCAACAATCTGAAGGGAGTTGCCCTGGCGATGCTCAACTACCATGATACCAACAAGCATTTTCCGCCCGCGGTGCTTTACGGCCCGGACGGCAAGACGCCGTATAGCTGGCGGGTGGCGTTGCTGCCCTACCTGGAGCAACTGGCTCTCTATCGGGAATACCATTTCGACGAGCCGTGGGATGGCCCGCACAATCGCAAGCTGTTGGACAAAATGCCCGCCGTGTTCCGCAGTCCCGACGAGCCGGCCACGTCGCAGAACGCCTGCTACTTCGTGCTGGCCGGTCCCGGCACCATCTTCGATGGGCGGGTGGGGACCACTTTCGCACAGATCCTGGATGGCACCTCCAACACCATTCTGGCCGTGGAGGCGAAGCGGGACATTCCCTGGACCAAGCCGGAGGACATTCCCTACGACCCCCAGAAGCCGCTGCCCAAGCTGGGCGGTTACTTCGCGGACGGTTTTCACGTTGCCATGGCCGACGGCGCCGTGCGCTTCGTCCCCAACACGGTCGACCAGAAGGTCCTTCGGGCGCTCATCACCAAGGCGGATCGGCAACCGGTGAGCATTGAGGAGGTGACGGCGCCTCGCTTCAGGACGACGCCGCCGAGCCGGCCCGGGCGACCGCTGGCAGGGCTGCTGCCCGGCGGGACGTACACGGCCAGTGCGCTGCTCAGCGTGGCCATGGCGCGCAAGCCGGACCTTGCCTCGGCGGCGCCAGAGTATTTTCGCGATCGTTTCGAGATTTACAAGTCGACGCAACAGCAACTCCTGCTAAGCCGCTTCGTGCTGGAGGCTGCCTTGCGGAACCCAAAGTTGGCCAAACTCCCCTCGATCGAGCGCGCCGTCAAACGGGGCGATGCGGTGAGCTGGCTGAGGAGCCAGTTGGAAGTCTCCTTTCCCGGCAAAGCCGAGCTCATGGAGGTCAGCTTTTCCAGCGAGGACCCGAACGAAGCGGCCACCGTCGTAAATGTCGTCGTCGACACGTATCTCAAGGAGGTGGTTAACTCCCAACAGGACCGAAATCGCTCCCGGCTCCAGGAAATCGAGCGGGCTTACGCCGAGAAAGAGGCCCAGCTCCGCACTAAGCGGGAGCAATTGAAGAAGTTGATGGAGCCGTCGTCAAAGACATCATCCGCGACCGAGAAGCTGCAGGCCGAGATCAAGGAATTAGAGATCGCCGCAGCGGCCACGGTAAAAGAAAAAGAGAAGGTGCGGTCCGATCTCCGCGCGGTCCCGCGGATCATGCTGCTCATTCCGGCGTCGGTGCCGCAAATGCCGAGCAGCCGGTAGGAGCGGAAGGGGGAAGGCGGAGGAACGTGATTGGCAGAAAGCGGAAACTTGCCTGTTCCGCCTTCCCCCTTCCGCCCTCCTCCTTTGTCTATTTCTGCCGCACTCGTATCGAAAACGTCTGCTGCAGCTTGCCGGCCAGCGGACCGGCATCGAAGGTGACCACCAGCGACAGTCGTTCCTCTTTAATGTCTTTCGGCACTCGACACGAGGCCGGGCAAAACGCGCCTCAGCTAAAGCCGGAGAGGGCCGAATCCAGGGTTTTGCCGCCGGCCGTCAGCAAGCGAATCTCCGCGCCGGGGTGCCTCGCCGACGAGTCGCTCCTATCGCTGCGATAACAGCTCCGCAGCGTCAAGTGATCGGCCGTCTCCAGCCGCGGCCGCACGGTAATTGCCTCGCCGGGGCGGTAGCGAAGGTCGCCGTGGTCGGGCTTGGCGTCGAGCGTCCAATGGTCGAGGGGATGAATCAATACGTGACCTTTGGCCTTCACGGCGTATCCGCGCGAGGCCCCCGTGCCGCCCCAGTCGAACTCGCGGCCCAAAAAGAACGCCCAGGGCGGACCGCCGGCCGGGTCCTTGGCCACCACCGTCAGTTCGTAAGGAGAATAATCGCCGACAGGCACCTCCGCACGGTCTGGGGCCAGCTCCAACTTGGCGATCGATCCGTCGCGGCCCCCCAGCATCAGATGGATTTCCAGAAAATCACGCCGGCTTTTTCCCGGGGGCAGGGACAACTGCATTTCGCCCGAGCCTTCCAGCTTTTCCAGCGAAAGCCGCTCGCCCGCCCAGTCCGAGCGCACCACGTAACGCTGGCCCTCAACTTGCACGATGGGCATCAGCGGCAGGCGATCGGTGAACGGATTCCACTGGCCATCGCGCTTCCAGTTGAGCCACAGCAGATCGACCGGATCGGCCATGCCGCCGTTGCCGTTGGCATCGACGCGGCGGACGGGAACCTGCCGGCCATCGACGGAGAGCGTGCCCTCGATGTAGCCCGCCGTGGCGTAGCTGAGCGACCGGCCCGCGCGGCCCAGCCGCAACACCACTGTGCGAGAAATCTTCTCGATCCGGCTCCCCTTGGGCGTCTCGACGCTCAAGGGAATGTGATATTTTGGCCCCCGCCCGGCCAGCCGCTCGCTGTCTTCGATCACGCGGTCGCGATTGCGATCGACATAAACGTCCGTCTCGGTGGCCGAAACGCGATCCAGCACCACGGTCACCAGCGTGGAGCCCACCCGGCCAAAGCGGAACTCCGCATACTGCCGCCGACTGCCCCGATAATGGGCCGACTCTTTCAGGTCGGGCGGCTTTCGCTCGGAAAGCGACAACTCCCGAAGCGGCGGGTGTTCCATCGGCCCACCGATCTCCGGCACCACGTAGCGCCACTGCGGCTCCGCGGCCTGGGCAACGAAACAGCCCCCGGCCACGGCCAGCCATGCTGCGCCCAAGCCGGCGGCCGCCACGCGCCGACAAATGCCAACTCCATATCGCCTATCCATGCTTCACCAAATGAAAGAAGAATCCTCGGCATATCGATTGTCGAGGATCCAAAGCCTGTAGCGCGCCGTCAGGAAATCCCACCGATGCCGACTCTCAATCGGCACAAGTTCGTTCAAATAGCGTGCATTTGCAAAACATCGGCCAGCAACGGCGTCTCCGGCCGTGGCGGCGGATCGCAACTCCCCCAAGGCCTCGTTCATGTCGATCACGCCCAGCGCCGTCTGGCGATCATACGCCGGCTCGTCTCGCGCAGGAACCACCCGCGTGTCCACGCCGGGCAGCAGCGCATGGGCCAGCCCGCGATCATAACGCGCCAGGAACGCGGCCAAGACAGCGTCGTTGTCCTCGGGTTGCAGCCACAGCAAAAAAGCGTCGGCCGGCCGATGCAGGCGAAAGGAAATAGCGTGCCACAGGCAATCGCCCACCAGCGCCGGATCGATCTCCTCGACCACCGGTAAGAGCGCCGCCGCCACGGTCGAGGGCTGGGGATCCAAGGGCCACGAGATCCAACGGCGGTCCTGTTTTTGAAACCCCTCCGCGATCTTGTCGTAGGCTTGCAGAAGAAGCCGGCGCGCCGTCGCTCGCTGGGAGGAGGCCAAGGCCTTGGCGACCATGCCCAGGGCGTACGCCCGCAGAAAGGGCGACTGAATCGCTCTTGCCACCCGTTCCGCCCGCACGGCATCGGCCGAGGCCAAATGGTAGCAGAGCGGCACCAATCGTTTCTCCTGCCACGCGCCCGTGGTCGCCAGCTCATTCTCCGTCGGCGTGCGTCTGTTTTCTCGTCGGAAATGCGCGGGATACGATCGTTGCTCGTAAGCGATCGCCTCGATGGCAAGCCGCTCGGCCTCGACCGGCCGGTCTCGGGCAATTCGATAGGCGACGTGAAACAATGCCCGCGCCCAGTTGTTTTCGTCGCCGGCGTCGCGCGCCGCATAAATCAGCCGCAGCCCGGCCGGCAGATCGCAGAGACTGACGGCCTGCGCGGCCGCCACACAGGCCGCGCCGCCGGTTTTCGGCGAAAGCTGCGTCGCCGCCGGGCCCACGACCCCGACCAGCTTCTTCGCTTCCTCCGCTTGGCCCACTTCGAATAGCCGCAGGGCCACACCGCTCAGCCCCAAGAGACGCTCATTCGGATCCGTCGCGGCCTGCAGGTGCTGCGCGGCCCGATCCAAGAGATCCAGCTTTTGCTTTCGGCTCAGGTTGGGCGTGCCGCTGACGACCGAAAGCAATGCCCTGCCGGTGATTCCTTCCCCCCATTCGATCGATTCGAGCGCAGCCAGTGACTCCTCCGGTTGGGCGGCATAGAGCAGCGGCATCGCGCGATAGACGAAGGAGTTCTTCAGGTCCTTCGGCAGTTTGGTAGCGACGTAGTCATAGGCCGCCCACGGCTCCAGTTGGGCATACCGGTTGCAACACCATGCTTTTTCCTGGTCCCCCTTCGATTTCATGGCCGCCTGCCAAAGGGGCCAAAAGACCTGGCGGGCCATTTTCAGCTCTTCCTCGTGCGGGCGCAGGGGCGGCAGCGTATGGAGCGGGGCCGGCGCTTTGTCGGCCGCCAAAAGCCTTAACACCTGCGCACCGGCCGAAGTGTCGATCAACTGGCCGTGAAAATGATAGCCCGGCTGAGTGACAAAGAGCGGCGACTTTCCTTCCGGCAGCCCGTCGATGCAAAAATGCCCCGCGGCATCCGTCTTCACTTCGGTCCGCGGCGTGGCATTGCCGGTGTGGAAGACGGTGGCCCCGGTCACCGGCCGGCCCTGCTGGTCCAGCACGCGCCCCGCGACGCTCACCAGCCGCCGCAAGGTAAGGACGACCTCGAAGCGGCCGCTTTGCGCCGGATCGATGTCTCCGCTCCGCGTGACGAGATAATGTTTGGCCTGGGCCGTCAGGCATAACGCACTGCGCGGCGTATTGCTGTTCCCCGGCTTGACCGCGACGGAAAAGGAAATTGTCGCCCAGCCGTCCGGCCCGGTGTGGATCTCTTTTCCGCCTTTGACGATGACGCGCCGCGCGGTCCACCAGGAACTTCCTTCCCCGCCGCTCTGCCAGGTCTCGATGAGGGCCCCGGCAATCGGCTTTCCGAGCGTATCGACCGCCCGAACTCTCACGTGAAGGGGCTTGCCGCCGGCTGGTTTTTCCTGGGCTGGGGCCGCGCGTCCCAGATCGCAAAAGAAGCTCAGCAGAAGCACCGCGGCAAGAAATGAGGCTCGCCCGGTGGCCGCGGCGAAACCACGGCCGGCCACGGCCAGCCATGCCGCGTCCACGCCCGCCGCCGTGAAACTTCGATCAACGTCCACCGCACATCCCTTGTTCATCGTTCACCAGAAATACGAGCCGCCTCCCTGGTAGTGATTGTCCGGATTCCACAGCCCGCAATGGTTCATGGCATAGGCGTCCCAACGGCGCGGGCCCGGAACCGGCAACATCTCCAGCAGGATGTGGGCGTCTCCAAGACACCGGTCCGCGTCGGCGCCCGGCGCCGCGGCGCGGGCATGCAACTCGTTGAGGGCCTCGTTGACGTCGATCATCGCCAACGCCGTTGTTCGGTAATAGGAATATTGGGAATAATCGGTCCGATCCGCGGCGGAAATGACCGTTTTGACGACTGCCGGCAAGAGCGCCCGGGCTAGCTTCCGATCGTAGCGGGCGACCAGGGCGGCCAACGCGGCGTCGTTCCGCTCCGGCTGCAACGTCACCAGACAATCGTCGGCCGAGCGGGGCAAACGGTACGACACCGCCCGCCACAAGCACTCGCCCACCAGTCTCGGGTCGATCGCCTCCGCGACGGGCAGGAGCCCTGCGGCAACGATCGGCGCACTAAATTCACACAAATCTCGGGGCCAACGGCGATCGGTCCTCCGGTCGGCTTCGGCCAAGATGTCGTAGGCCCGCAAAATGAGCTTCCGTGCGCGTGCCTTGTCCGTCGCCACCAGCGCTTTGGCGACGATCCCCACGGCATAGGCCCGCAGATGAGGATTTTGGATCGTCGCCGCCAGCCGCTCCGCCCGCCCAGCGTCGACCGAGGCCAGATCGTAGCAAAGTGGGATGAGCCGGACCTCCTGGCACGTCATCTGGCTCGCCCGATCGTCGTCGGTCGGAAGGCAACGGTACTGCATTTGAAAGAACTTGGGGTAGGATCGCGTGGCAAAGGCAATCGCCTCGGCGGCGATCCGCTCGGCCTCGTCCGGTTGCTCCTTGGCAATGCGATAGGCGATGTGAAACAGCACTGGCACACAATAACCCGCATTATTCTCCCCGCCTTCGCCGCGGACCGAACGGACGAGCCGCACCCCGGCCGGCAGATCGAAGAGGCTCACGGCCTGGCCGGCCGCCGCGCAGGCGGCGGCGCTGGTTTTTGGCGAGAGCTGCATCGCCGCGGGAGCCACTATGTCGACGATCTTTCGGGCCTCTTCCACCTTGCCCAGGTTGAACAACGTCAGGGCAACGCTGCTCAGGCGGAAGACGCGTTCGTGCGGATCGGTCGTGGCCCGCAGGTGCTGCGTGGCCCGATCCAGGAGGTCCAACTTCTGCTTTTGGCTCAAGCCGGGCGTCTCGCGGACGATTCCCAGCAATGCGAAGGCCTTCATGTATTCCGCTTCGTCCAGCGATTCCACCACGGCCAACGTTTCCTCGGGATCAATGGCATACAGCAGAGGCGCCTTCCAGGAGACAAAGCGGTTCTTGCTCGCTTTGCTCAGATGCGTGCTGACGTAATCGTAGGCCACCCACGGCTCGAGTTTCGCATGGCGCTCGCAGCACCACTCTTTCCCCCCATCCTCGGCCGATTTCATGGCCGCCTGCCACAGCGGTCGAATGACCTGCCGGCCCATTTCCAGCTCTTCGTCGTGCGTGTGGAGCGGCGGCAACGTGTGGAGCGGAGCGGGTGTTTGATCGGCGGCCAGAAGTTTCAGTTCCTGCAGCCCGGAGGACAGATCAACCAACTGGCCGTGAAAATGATAGCCCGCATGACTGACGAAGAGCGGCGACTTTCCTTCCGGCAGCCCTTCGATGCGAAACTGTCCCGCGGCATCCGTCTTTACGTCGGTCCGCGGCGTGGCATTCCCCGTGTGGAACACGGTGGCCCCGGCCACCGGTCGTCCTTGCTGATCGACTACGCGCCCCTCGACAGTCACGAGCCGCCGCAGCGTGAGCACGACGTCGAAACGGTCGCTGAGCATCGCATCGAACCTTCCGCTCCGCGTTACGAGGTAATCGTTGGCTTGGGCCGTAAGGCAAACGCCAACGCGTGGACCGCGGTAGGCGGGCGGATTCGGCTCCAGCGAGAGCGACAGCGTCGCCCAACCGTCCTCGGCCGTGCGGACTGCTTTCCCGCCGTTGACCGCAAGGCGTCGCACCGTCCACCAGGGCCCTCCGCCGCCTCCGCTTTGCCAGGCCTCGATGAGGGCGCCGGCAATCGGTTTTCCCCGGTTGTCGATCGCCCGAACTTTGACCCGCAGAAGCCTGGCGCGGGGCTCTTGCGTGGTTGTCGCCGCGCAAGCCAGAGGGCCGAGGAGGCTTCCCAGAACCAGAGCAACAGCGACCGGTGCGCGCAAAGCGTGACTCCTTGTTCCGCCCGAAGACTGGCCCTAAAACGTTAATTTACATACGTTTACAAAATGGTCAAGGAGTTCTTCGTCCGGCCGATCGCGGGGACCACGGCGCTGTCCGCCTTTTGCGGATCTTGGAGTGCGGCGATTCATCGCCGCTTTTTGCCCGTCTCGATTGGGCGCGCACCTTATCCTTGGCAGGTTTTATGCGTTTACAAGGAATCCAAAAGCGGCGATGAATCGCCGCACTCCAAAGACGGACGAAAAAAGGGCTTGACGCCTATGTTCTATTTCGTTAGAATACGAACACACGCTCACAGGGGAGAAAACGCCCATGGCCCGACCACCCAGCACGCACCCAACGGACAGGGAACTGGAACTGCTGCAAGTCCTTTGGCAAACCGGCCCCTCCGGCTTGGGCCAAATCTGCGCGGCCCTCCGCCGGCAGCGGCCCATCGCCACCACCACCGTGGCCACCATGCTCACGGTCATGCTCGACAAGAATCTCGTCCGCCGCAAACGCACCGCCCAGGGCTACCTCTGGTCGGCCAAAACCAGCCGCCAAAACACCGCCACCGGCATGGTCCGCAAGCTGGTCGACCTGGTCTTCGACGGTTCGGCCCAACGGCTCGTGGCCCATTTGCTGGAATCCGACGATCTGAGCGACGAGGAACGCCGGGAACTCCGCCGGCTGATCGATGCGGAACTGAAACCGGGGAAATGATGGCTCCACTCGCATAACCCAACGTACAAAGGGGACTTTCATGATCGGCCTTCGGCTCTGGCAGCTTGCCGGTTGGACGATGTTGCATTACCTCTGGCTTGGCGCGGCCATGGGCGCGGCCGCTCTGCTGCTGCGGCAAAGACTGCGGTCAGCCCCGGCCAACGTGCGTTACCTGGCCGCCCTGGGCAGCCTGCTGCTCTTAAGCGTAGCCCCTGCCGCAATCGCCCTGACTGTTGGATCGCAGCTCGCCCCGGCGGCACCCAGCGTGTCACAGGTTGCCGACTCGACGGGCGGTGCCGAAGCGATGCCTCCGGAGGCGATCCGCCTCACAATGCCTCCCGTTGGCACATCGTTCTCTACTGCGGCTGCGGCCCGCGAGCCGGAAAGCAGCGAACGGCTTCCTGCCACGTTGGATCTGCTGGCGGCATGGCTGCCTTGGCTGTGGGTCTTTGGCACACCCTTGAGTTTCGCGCTCACCACGGCCGGCCTGCTGGGGGCGGAACGGCTGCGGCGGCAAAGCCGCCCGTTGGAAGACGCCCGCATCAGCGAGCTGTGTCGGCGGCTGGCCGTCTCGCTGCGCATTTCGCGGCGGATTGGCGTCGCCGTCTGCGACCGCATCGTGGCCCCGATCCTGGTGGGCGTGTTTCGCCCCATGATCCTGCTTCCCGCCGCCGCGCTGGCCGGCTGGGACCCGCAGCAACTGGAGATGGTGTTGTTGCACGAGCTGGCCCACGTGCGCCGTTACGACAACCTGGTCAATCTGCTGCAACGGGTCGTCGAGTCCTTGTTGTTCTTCCAGCCGATCGTGTGGATCATCTCCGGCTGGGTGCGGCGAGAGCGCGAGCACTGCTGCGACGAGTTGGTCGTGGCCCGCACCCAACGGCCGCAGGCGTATGCCGAGATCCTGGTTGCCCTGGCGGAGACATTCTCGCCCCGCTGGCTGCGCAGTTCGGCGCTGGCGCACCCCGGGCCGATTTCATCAATGGCCGAGCGGCCGGTGTTGGCCCGCATTCGGCGGATCCTGAAAAAGGAGGAACAGGCCATGCAAGTTTCGCGCAAAGCAGTCGGTCTGGTGCTCGTCGGACTATCGGTCGTTGCCCTGGCAATTGGCGGCTACTACGCGCTGCCGGGCCGTGCGGAAGAATCCCCCGCGGCGCCCGTGAAGGCAAAAACGGCGCCCGCGACCGCGGCGGTTCCTGCGGCACTGCTGAAGCCGGTTGCCGGCAAGAACTTCGTCATCGTTCCCTTCACCAGCGAATTGCAACAGAACCGGTGCAAGAGTTACAGAACCGCCACGTTCTTCGTTCTGATCAATGGAGCGGCCATGATCAACGCGGACGACACGGTGCTCGACGTGGGGGCGGTAGACTTCAAGGGCCTCCATGATGCCTTGCTGACGTTTGTTCAGGCCCATTTCCCGAGGAGAATTATCATCTATGCCAATGTGGGTACCCGCCACCTGACTTGCGGTCGCGGCACCGCTTCTTGGTTTCTCCTCTGTCAACTGCATAATCTGGCGCCGACGGGTATTCCTCAAACGGGCCTGGTTTGGGGCGAGATCGATTGGAAATCCGTGGCCGCCGATCTGGCCACCCCTGCGACCGCGGAAGCAAACCAGCGTGAGTCGGGGATTGGGGATGATCTGGTGCGGGCATACCCGATCTGCACGCCATTAAGTCGTTACTTCTTTACCACGCATGCCGACTGCGTGATTTTAAACCTGAAGCCCCTGGACCAACTCACGCCCAAGGAGCTTGAAGCCTTTCCCGCAAGAGCAAAGGTCTACGCCGAGAAGTTGAAGCTTAAGCAACCTATCCGGGCAAACTTCAACGTGAATCATGGCACGTCAACGGTGAAGGCAAATCGAGCACGGCGTAAGTTGCGATTTGGCGGGGCACCCGGCGATCGCAAGTGGTGGAGGGCCCAAGGCTTCGACCTGAAGGGAGAGGGCTTATGGGACAGCACGTCTTGGACGTGTCCGGCACTGTACCTCAAAGTGACCGACGAGGAAGGCAGCCCCGTGAAGGACGTCAGAATCACCGTCGATCTGCCGCCGGAGATCAAGGAAGCACCTGGCAGCCTCAAGTTTACCCAGCAGAGCGATGGCCGGTGGCGCTCCGGGCACTTGCCTCGCGACGACGAGTTTACCCTGATCGTCGACGCCCCGGGCTATCAGCCCAATCGGCAAAAGTTCACCTTGCCCGCAGGGGCAAAGAAGGATGTCGAGGTGAAACTCAAGCCGGCTGCTTCGAAAACGACAGAGCCGGCCGCAAAAACCTCTGCGGCAACGCCGCCGCAAGAGAAGAAAGCGATCCGGGCCCTCACTTATACCGGCCGCGTGACCGACAAGCTCACCGGCAAGCCGATCGCCGGGGCTGCCGTCACCGTGCGGCGCGAGATTCTGGCCCCCTACGAACTTCGCCTCCTTGAAGAGCCCAAGTACACGACCGACGCATCAGGCAGGTACACGTTCACCATCCCGCCCGAGCAGGTCGCCGAGCGGTTTCTGTACATCGAATTGGACGTGTCCCACCCGGATTATGCGACGCGGCGGGGCTTCGGCTACGCGCTCAGCATGATCCGGAAGAACGAGCCGCTCGGCATGCGCCCGTTCTTCGAGCACGTCGAGCTCTATCCGGCCGACCCGATCGCGGGCACGGTCGTCACAGCCGACGGCAAGCCGGCCGCCGCGGTAAAAGTGCTCGGCTTCTCCATGCCGAACCGCGGGGATTTCGAGAGCGCCTCGTTCTCCGACGCCACAACGGATCCGAAAGGGGCCTTCCGGCTGAACCTGACCAAGGGGAGCAAGGCCATCTTCTGGATCTTGCCGAAGGATGATGCGCCTTCGGCACACCTGGTCGACGAGAAACGCGGCGACCTGGGCCGTTTTACGCTGGAAAAGGGAACCGCGCTCAAGGGGCGCGTTCGCGACGAGCACGGCAAGCCGGTGGCCGGCGTGTGGGTCAATGCCGAGATCACCGGCGGCCCGGCGAAGAAGATGAGCGGGCTGCCCGTGGCCGATTTCCTGGCTCGCGCAGCCCTGACCGACGCGCAGGGCAAGTTCACGCTGGCGCCGCTGCCGGCCGGCGAATGCGTGGTTCGCGTGGCCGACTATCCCCACGACGGCCTGCTGCGCAATCAAGGCCACCGGCCGTCCCCCGGCGTGTTCGGGCCGCAGCGACTGACCCTCAAGGCAGACGAGGCAACGGTGCTGGTTGGGCTCCGCGCCGTTCCCCAGGTGGTGATCGAAGGCCAGTTCTACGACAGCCGGGGAAAAACGCGGTTGGGCCACGCGCCCATGCTCTGGGGGCATCTGGACCTCGAAAGCAGCGAGGGCCAGTCCTGGATGGATTTGCTCTTCAAGCCATCGGGAGACGCTAAGCAGAAAAACCGCAACGACCCGCGCAGCTTCTATTCCGCCTACGGAGCGATGGACAAGAAGGGCCATTTCGTTATCCGAGCGCCAAAAGGGCTCAAAGACGCCAAACTGAACCTCATGACGAACGAGCACGGTGCGCTAAGGGTCCGCATGACAAAGGACGGGCCGCTGAGCAACCAGCACCGCGACATCGATCTCGGCACACTCCAGCACGACGTCCAGGGGATCGAATTCGTCCGCTACGATGCCCCGATCCTGCTCGTCAAGCCGGTCGCCGAAAAGGGCGGCCCGCTCCGCGACGTGAAGGTGAATCTCGAGTACGCCGAGGGCAAAGGACCGTGGAAGGGCGGAGGGCGGTTCACCGAAGGAAAGGACGTCCACTTCGAGAAGCAGAACGACGGCCGCTGGCGTTCCGAGCAGCTCTTGCCCGACGAGGAGTTCACCGTGACGGTCGACGCCGCCGGCTATGAGCCGAAATCGGAGAAGCTCAAGCTGCCCGAAGGGGCGGTCAAAGACGTAGAGGTGCGGCTCAAGAAGAAGACGTGAGCAACCACCACGCTATTAGCTCTCGGAAAACTAGTGTCGTGTTTAGCCGCCGCGTCCACGCGGCGTGAACCGCCAATGTAGCCCTTGGGCCGGCGTGCCGCCGGCTGCTAAACGACATTAATTCCCTATTGCCGGGCACTTGGACGACCGACGATCATTAGCCCCGGGGCCCAGCCGCCGCAAATCGGGTGCGGCTCACCCACCTCATGTCGGCTATGCCGTCGCCGCGGATTTGGGTATCGTAGGGCAAAAGAATCTGCAAGCGGCGATGGAGGAGACGATCGCTCCAAGACAGCTTGGCCTTCCCGGACTATCTATCTTGCCAGGACAGCCAGATGGAAGGCCGCAGCAACTGGCCGGCAACTGCCCGGGGACAGGACGTGCGGAGACCGAAGATGGCCAGCCCTATCCGAGATTACCTGCCGAGGCTCGGCAACGGGCTAAGCACCCTGCTCGGGGTTTTGACCCTGGCCGGTCTGTACGCCGTCGGCCGGTATAATTTCCTGGTTTTTCACTGCCTCACCGAGGCATTTTCCATCTGCATTGCCATTGCCGTTTTTGCAATCTTCTGGAACACCCGCCAGTTCCTTGATAACAGCGTCTATCTGGTTCTCGGTCTGGGATGCCTGTTTGCCGGCGTTCTGGACCTGATCTACATTTTCGCCTATCCGGGGATGTCCGTGTTCCCTAGCGCCGATGGGAACATCGCCCTCCAGGCAAAGACCGTCGCCCAATGGTACGTAAGCCTGTCGTGCCTGGGCGCTTTCCCATTTCTTCGCCGCAAAGTCGACCGGAATGTGGCCCTGCTGATCTACAGCACGCTGTTGGCGCTGGCGCTGGCGTCGATCTTCTATTGGCGCATCTTCCCGGCTTGCCTTACGGAAGGCGCGAGGGCGACCCCCTTCCAAAGAATGGGGCTCGTGATTAGTTGCGGTGCCTACCTGGGCGCCCTCCTTCTGCTGATCCGCAACCGGCGTGAGTTCGAGAGCTACGTCTTTGGCCTGTTGGCCGCGACACTGATCGCATTCTTCATCGAGGATTTTGCTTGCGCCGTGGCTACGGAGATGAACGGTTTCGCCCGCACGGTCGGCCATTTGTGCCAGATCGTCGCCCTCTGCTTCGTCTACAAGGCATTTGTCCAAGTCGGATTGACGAAACCCTACGACCTGCTTTTCCGCAGTCAACAGCAGAGCGCCGAGGCCCTGGAACGTCAGCAGCAGTTCCTCGAGGCGGTGCTCGACAACGCGCAATCCGGAATCATCGCCTGCGACGCCGAGGGCATTCCCACGCTGACGAACCGAGCCTTTCGAGAGTTTCACGGCATACCGCAAGAAGGCACTTTTGCAGACAGGAGGGCGAAGCTGTTCGACCTCTATCATGCCGATGGCAAGACGCTGATGAGGGTGGAGGAGTTTCCTCTTTTCCGGGCGTTTCGAGGCGAACACATCCGCGACGTGGAAGTCGTGGTGGTCCCCAAGGCCGGAGCGAGCCGGACGGTCGTGGCCAGCGGCGAACCTGTGATGGGCAAGGACGGTGTCAACCGGGGGGCGGTGGTGGCCGTGCACGACATCACCGACCGCAAACGCACCGAGGAGGCGCTGCGGCGGAGCGAGGAAGGACTGCGCCTGGTGCTGGAAGCCTCCGGATTCGGCTGGTGGAGCATCGATTTGGTCACCGGCGCGATGACGGCCGACGATCGCTGCAAGGCGCTGTTCGGGCTGCCGCCGGCGACCGCCCCCAGCTTCGCGCTGTTCCTGGAGCGAGTTTTTCCTGAAGATCACCCGGTCGCGGAACGGCATCTCGCCGAGGCGAAGCTCCGCCCCAACGACTGCGAGGCCGAGTATCGTACGGTGTGGCCCGACGGCAGCCTGCACTGGCTGTTGATCAAGGGGCGCTCGTTTCACGATGACCCGGCCAAACCTTTTTTCAAAGGCGTCGTGATGGATGTGACCGCCCGCAAGCAGGCCGACGAGGCCTTGCGGGCCAGCGAAGAGCGTTATCGGGTTCTGGTCGAGACCATTCCGCAGCTCGCCTGGCGCGCCAGCCCCGACGGCCTGCAAATTGACTACAATCGGCGCTGGTACGAGTACACCGGCCAAACCCCCGCACAGGTCCGCTCGCGCGGCTGGCTGGCCGTGATTCATCCCGACGACGTGCCCCGCCTGGCCGAGCGGATAGCGCAGGCGCACGACCGTGGCGAGCCCTGCGAGGTCGAATACCGGCTGCGGGCGACGGACGGCAGCTACCGCTGGCACTTGAGCCGGACGGTCCCCGTCCGGGACAAGGGTGGTCAAATCACGGATTGGTGTGGATGTGCCACCGACATCGAAGAGCTGAAGCAGGCCCAGGAGATACTCGAACTGGCCCACAACGAGGAGTTGCAGCGGCATCGGGCCGAATTGGCGCACGTGGCCCGGCTCAGCATGATGGGCGAGCTGGTGGCCAGCCTGGCGCACGAATTGACCCAGCCGCTTCACGCCATCAACGGCTATGCCAGCGGAAGCGTCAGACGCTTGCGGAAAAGGTCCGACGAGGACGCGGAACTGGTGGCCGCCTTGGAACAGATCGGCCATGAGGCCGTCCGGGCCGCAGAGGTCATTCGCCGCGTGCGGGCCTTCGTGCGCAAACGCAAGCCCTGCTTTTCCAAAGTCTCGGTGAACCATCTGATCGAAGAAATCGTCCCCTTCAGCAAAGCCGATCTCAAACGGCGCCACGCAAAGATGGTCCTCGACCTCGGCAAGAATCTGCCGGCCGTGATTGCCGACCCAATCCAGATCGAACAGGTTGTCATGAACCTCGTTCGCAACGGCTTGGAAGCCATGGACGGCACGCCGGCCGGCGGTCGGGTACTGGGCGTTAAGACCACGCGGCGCGAGCGCGACATGATCCAGGTGGAAGTGCGCGACCGCGGCACGGGGCTGGGCGAAGGGGAATTAGAGCGGGTCTTCGAGCCGTTCTTTACGACCAAGCCGGAAGGCATGGGCATGGGCCTTGCCATTAGCCGATCCATTATACGGGCGCACGGAGGCGAGATTTGGGCGGCCGCCCATAAGGATCGCGGCTGCTCCTTCCTTTTCACCTTGCCCATTGCGAAGAAGGTTTAAACCATGGCCGACAAACCCACCGTGTACGTCGTCGATGACGACCCCGGAGCGCTGCGATCCTTGTCCTGGCTCATCCAGCAGGCCGATTTGCCCGTCCGCGCCTTTGCCTCGGGCCGCGAGTTCCTCGACTCGTATGATCCCCAGGAAGCGGGCTGCCTGGTGCTCGACCTGCAGATGCCGGAGATGGACGGCTTGGAAGTTCAGCAACGCCTGCGGGACCGGGGCATCGGACTGCCCATCATCTTCATTACCGCACACGGCGACGTGCCCACCTGCGCTCGGGCGTTCAAGGCGCGGGCGTTCGATTTCTTGGAAAAACCCGTGGACGACGACCTTCTCCTCGACCACATCCACGGGGCCCTCGCGCGGGCCGCCGAACAGAAGCGGCCGGCGTCCGCGGCCGAGTTCGCTACCCGAACGAGTCGGCTGACCCACTGCGAAAAAGAGGTTCTGGACCTGCTGATTTCCGGCAAAAGCCTCAAAGAGATCGCAATCGTCAGAAATGTTACGGTGCAGACGATCTGGAGACATCGCCTCAACGTCCTGCGGAAGATGGGAGTTGAAAACGACGTGGAGCTCGTTCGCGCCGCCACCCAGGCGGCGTATGAACAAAACCCGTAACGCTGCGGTTTCCTTCCCTCCGAACGCGAAAGCGTTAAATTTTCACGTGGCCGGCGTGTAAATCACATACCAGACTTAGGTGGGTCATGGGGGGCAGCCATGAGAGCGCCCAGCGTATCGTTTATGGAAGTCGGTGGCTTGATGAGTGATGACGACAGGGACCGCCTCGCCACTGGATCTTTCCACCTTTGGTCCCCCGCCCAAAGCGCCGGCCAACCGCCGTGCGCCGATCTCGGAGTACGATGAGTCCAGACGTCTTTGAAATTCCGGCTACGTTAGCCCTCGCCATCATGGCGCTGGTGGGCTATGTCTTCGGCGTCTTGTCACAACGCAACCGCAAGGCGCTGCTGGGCATGCAGCGGGACCTGGCCCGCGCCCAAGGCGCCGTCAACGAGTTGGAAAAAGTCGTCCGCACGATTCGCCAAAGCACGAGCAAGCACTATGCCCTCCTGCGCGGATTCAAAACCCGAATCGTGCGACTCGGCGCTGGAGACGCTGACGCCGCCTGGCATGAACTGTGCCACGAAGTCGAGAGCATCCTGGGCCCCATCCTGCAACTGGTGGGCGAAATCGCCAACGCGGAAGAATGTATTCGCTATCACAGCGCGTACCTGATGCGGTTCTCCGAAATGCAGACCGATCCGCTGACCCGACTCGGCAATCGCCGCGCCCTGGACGGCGCATTGAATACCCAATCCGCCCTGCTCAAGCGTTACGGCACGCCCTTTTCCTTGGCAGTCGTTGACATCGATCGCTTCAAGTTTCTCAACGATGAGCAAGGGCACCTTCACGGCGACGACATCCTGCGCCGCTTGACCACCTTGCTCACGGACACGGCGCGGACCGTCGATATCGTGGCCCGTTATGGCGGTGACGAGTTCGTGGTGGTGATGCCCCAAACCGATGTTGAAGGCGCCAGCATTTTTAGCGAACGCTTACGGCGGAAGATTGCCGAGGAAATGCCTTTTACCGTCAGTATCGGCGTGGCCTCCGCCCGCGCGGACGAAACGGCGGACGTCCTCTTTCATCGCGCCGATGCGGCGCTGTATCGTGCCAAGAGCGATGGCCGGAACTGCACCTGCTGCCATCACGGCGAGAGCATGGAATTGCTGGCAGAGGAAACGGCGCCGGCCCTCCCGAATGAGGCGGATGCCCTCGCCACTCAGTAGCCCAACTCCCGGGCCGTCTCGCCGATCGCCTCGTCGATCATGTCGAGCCCCATTAGCAAGGCCGCCTCGTCCATGACGATGGGCGGGCTCATCCGCAGAATGTGGCCGGCGGGGATCCAGGCCAGGCCCTTGCGGAACGCCTTCTGGTAAACGAGTTTTCCGGCCTCATCGAAGGGCGTCTTGGCGTCGCGGTCCTTGACCAATTCGATTCCCATCAGGCATCCCTTGGCGCGGACGTCGCCGACGATCGGGTGCTCGGCCTTCATCCGCTCCATCCGTCCCAGGGCGACCTCGCCCAGATGCCGGGCATGCTCCAAGAGGTTCTCCGACTCGATCACTTCCAGCGAGGCCAAGGCCGCCGCACAGGCCATGGGATTGCCGCCGTAGCTGCTCGACGCCGAAATCTTCTCGAAGCTCTCCTGGAACGGCTCGCGGACCGCCACACAAGTGACGGGAAAACCGTTGCCCAACCCCTTGCCGATCGACACCACGTCGGGCACGATCCCCCAGTGTTCGGCGCACAGCCATTGGCCCGTCCGCCCCCAGCCCGTCAGCACTTCGTCCAGCATGAGCAACAACTTGTGCTCATCACAATACCGGCGGAGCTTCGGGAAGAAATCCTCCGGCGGCATGACCGAGCCGGCCCAGCCCTGGATCGGCTCCAACACGAACCCCGCCACGTCGCCCACCGTGCCCCTGGCAATGTACTCGTCGTAGAAGTCGATGTACCGATCCGTGTCGATGGTCCCCTCGGCCTTGGTCCACAAGGGGCGATACGTGTCCGGCCGGGGCACCATGTGGGCGCCGGGCATGCGCACCCGCCCGTAGACCGGCGAGCGAATCTGCGCCAGCGACACGGCCCCATAGGTCTTGCCGTGAAAATCGTTGAAGCAACTGATCATCTCGTTGCGGCCCGTGGCGGCCCGCAGCACCCGCATCCCCGCCTCCACGGCCGCCGTGCCCGAATCGTAGAACTGAAAACCGTTCAGGTCGCCCGGCAGCACGGCGGCCAACCGCTCCGCCAACAGCGTCTTGATCGGCGTCGTGAAGTCGTGGGCGTTCATCAACTGGTGGGCGTGCCTGGCCACCGCCTCGCTGATCTTCGGATGGCAATGCCCGAGGGTGGTCACGTAAATGCCCGACGAAAAATCCAGGTACCGGTTGCCGTCGACGTCGACCAGCACGCACCCTTCGCCCGACTCGAAGGCGACCGGAAACAGTTTGACCTGGCCGCTCAGCCCCTTGATGTATCGGGTGCAGCGGCGGTGATAGTCGTTCGATGACGGGCCCGGCGGCGGGACCGTGATATACGGCACGGCGGCCAGATCGACGCGCGCCCAATCCAAGCTGGAAAAATCTACGGCAGGCATAAAGTACTTCCCATTTCGCAAGCAAATAGCCGGCGGCTAAGACCGCAACAGCCACTCCATGATCCGGGGATTTTCAAAACGGTTGTCGCTCACATGACAAGGCATCGAAAGCTCCAACAAGAGCGCGTTGCCTCGCCCCCGGAACGAATGCACGTGCCCGGGAGCAATCGGCAGCAACTGCCCCGGTTCGAGCACAAGCGACCGGCCGTCCAGCACGACGTCCAGGCAGCCGCGGAGCGGGAAAAACGTCTCGTGTTTCGTGCGGTGCGCATGGGCCGGACATTCCTGGCCGTCGAAAACGAACAGGTATTTCCCGCAATAGCCGGCCTGCATCTCGTTGGCGATCCAACATTCGACGAGGCCCACGCGGTCGAACTCGCCCAAGCCGAAGTCGAGCACGAGCGGCTCCGCTGGCGGCGTGGCCAGGTCCCAGGCCTTCATCTGCTCGCGGAAGGCGGCCAAGGCCCGTTCGGCCTGCGGCCCGGCGAGCGAAATACTCAACCCTTTGCTCAGTTCTTCCATAAAGGTTTCCTTTTTGCCAACGGAATCAGTCAAGATGCCTTGATCACGCGGGCCCCCGTCTTGGCGAGCGCTCTTAAGAACGCCCGGTCGGCCGCGGCGTCGGTCACCAGCGCCGACCAGTCCCGCAGCCGGCCAAAGCGGCACAAGGCCGTCTTGCCCAGCTTGGAACTGTCGGCGACGACAAACACCCGGCCGGCCGACGCGGCCATTTTCGCCACCAGCCGGGCCACCTCCGGCGACGTCTGATAGACAACGCCGTGGCCATCGACCCCGGCGGCGCCAATGAATGCCACGTCGGCCCGCAAGCTCTCCAGGTTCGCTTCCGTCATAGCGCCCGCCAAGTCGGGCGAGGACGGCCGCACATAGCCCCCCAGCAACAACACCTCGATGTGCCGATCGTATTGCAGTTGGGCGGCGATGGGCAGCGACGTGGTAACCACCGTCAATCGCTCTTTCTGCCGCAACTGCTTGGCCAGCTCCAGCGTCGTGGTGCCCGAATCCAAGAGCACCGACTCGCCGTCCTTGACCACCGCGGCGGCGGCGACGGCAATCGCCTCCTTGGCGGCCTGATGCTCCCTCAGGCGACGGAGAAAGTCGAACTCGAAGCTGACCCGCTCGGCCATGGCGGCCCCGCCGTGCGTGCGCAGCACCTTTCCCTGCTCGGCCAGAGCGCTCAGGTCGCGGCGGATCGTCATGCCGCTCACGCCGAGACGCTCGACCAGCTCGTCGATCGAGCACTCACCCTGCCGGGCGATCCACTCGCAAATCCGGTCCTGGCGGGTCTTCTGGCCCATGTTTCCCTCGATTGACAGCCTGAGCGGAAATGGTAGAATGCGTTAATTCTGAACATGACGGGAGGATTTGTCAAGCGTTTTTGAAGTTGCTCCCCTCTCCCCGGGCACCGACCGAAGGTTGGTCGCGGGAGAGGGGTCGGGGGTGAGGGCAGTTTGAACCGGATTCCGGTACGCCGCGCGCCCTCACCCTGCCCTCTCCCGGTGGGAGAGGGGACCAAAATATCACCGCAAACAGGATGGCATTGATGGTGCGCCCCTTGATCGCCGGCGCCGCGGCGGCCGATATCACGCCTGACGATTCGCAGTTCCTCTTCGGCTATCCGCACGTCCGCCGCTACAGCACCGGCGTTCACGATCCGCTCATGACCTCGGCCCTGTTCCTCTCCGACGGGCAGACGTCGCTCATGCTGGTGGCCAACGACGTGATCTACATCGGCCGCGAGACGGCCCGCTGCGTCCGCGATCGCATCGCGGCGCAAACCGGCGTGCCGGCCGGCCACATCATGGTCACCGCCACCCACACCCATTCCGGGCCGATGACCGTCGACCTGTTGAGTTGCGAGGCCGACCCGGCCGTTCCCAAAACCGATCCCCGCTACGTCGCCCGGCTGGAAGATGGCATTGTCGCGGCGGCGGTGAAAGCGTACCACAATGCCCGGCCAGCCGAGCTGGGCATGGCCTTAGCAAACTGCCCCGGCGTCGGCACGAACCGCCACGATCCGGCCGGCCCCGCGGACCCTCAGGTACCCGTGCTCGTGGTGCGCGATGCGGGCAGCGCGGCGTTTGTGGCCGCCATGCTCGTTTGCAGCATGCACCCAACGGTGCTGCACGAGGATTCCACGCTCATGAGCGGCGATTTTCCGGTCATGGCCCGGCAGTACTTGCAGAAACACGTTTTCGGCCCGGACTGCCCCGTGCTTCACCACACGGGCCCGTGCGGAAACCAAAGCCCGCGGCACGTGGCCCGCGCCAACACGTTCGCCGAGGCGGAACGCCTGGGCGGCCTGCTGGGCCAGGCGGTGGCCGACGTGCTCGGCTCGATCCGGTACACGAGCGACGTGCCACTTCGCTGTATGAGCGCGCGGATCGAACTGCCGCCGCGGATTCAGCCACCGGTCAGCCAGGCCCGAGAGCGATTGGAGCGAGCGGCCGAGCAGTTGGCGGCCCTTCGGCGCTCGGGCGCGGATCGGCACGCCGTGCGCACTGCGGAATGCGACTGGTTTGGCGCCGAGGAATCGCTGGTGCTGGCCCTCGCGGCCGCCGCCGGGCGGCTGGAGCAAATCATCGCGTCGGTGACGCCGGCGGAGATCATGCTTTTGGGCATCGGGCCTTGGTCGTTTGCCGCCTGGCCCGGCGAGGTCTTTGTCGAGTTCGCGCTCGAGGTGAAGTCGCGGCATCCGAACTGCCACGTCATCAGCCTGGCGAACGGCGAATTGCAGGGGTATTTGGCCACGGCCGAGGCGGTCGAGCAGGGCTGGTACGAAGCGATGAACGCCTTGTTCGAGAGCCCCGCTGCCGGCCGGGCCCTGATCGCCGCAACATTGCGATTGCTGGAAGCCGCAAGGGCGCCGTAGAAGATACGTCGACAGGAGCACCGTGTGGCCAAGATACTGACGATCGACCTGGGAACGACCTATTTCAAGTTCACGCTCTTCGATCGTGCCGGCCGACTGTGCGACACGCAGCGGCTCGAATTGCCGCTCTGCGAGACACAGCCCGGCCGCATGGAATTGCCGGCCGACGCCTTTTGGCAGGCGATTGACCAGGGGATCGCCCAACTCCGTGATCGCCAGAACGGCGGGCTTGCCGACGTCGAGGCCGTCGGTTTTGCCACGCAGACGAACAGTTTCCTGTTGCTCGACGGCCACTCCCGCCCGCTGACGCCCATCATTCTGTGGCCCGACCTCCGGGCGGCCGAGCTGGCAGAGGAGATGCGGAGTCGCTGTGCGATTCCGGGCTTCACGGCCACCACGGGCATTCCCGCCGTGAACCCCCAGTTCATGCTGGCCAAAGTGCTCTGGCTGCGGCAACACCGGCCGGAAATCTCGAGCCAGACAGACCGCATTTGCCCCATCAGCGATTACCTGACGCATCGGCTGACGGGCCAATATGTCACCGAGGCCGGCGCGGCGGCACTCACCGGTCTAATCGATATCCATCAGTGCCGTTGGTGGCCCGACATGTTGGCCCGCTTCGAACTGGACGAATCCCGCCTAAGCAACGTGGTTCGTGCAGGCACCGACCTCGGTCCGATCACGGCCGAGGCCGCGCGGCATCTCCGGCTGCCGGCGGCGTGCCGCTTCGTGGTCGGCTGCCTCGACCAGTACGCCGGCGCGATCGGCGTGGGCAACGTCGAGCCGGGAATGATTTCCGAGACGACGGGCACCGTGCTGTCGACCGTCCAGTGTGCCGATCATTTCCTCGGGCAGGCCAGCCCCGCGGTGTTTCAAGGGCCGGCGTTCCGCCCGGGGTTGTACTGGCGAATGGCCTTCGGCGAGGTCTCGGCCAACCTGTTGCACTGGTACCGCGATCAATTGCCCGATCGGCCCGACTTCGAGCAGTTGACGGCGCTGGCCGCGGCGATCGCGCCGGGCGCGGAGGGCTTGCGGCTCAGCACGGAGCGGGGATTGGCCCAGCCGGCCGACGTTTGGCAGGGCATGACTTCCCGACATACGCGGGGCCATGCCGTCCGCTCGATCTTGGAGGCCGTGGCGTTTGCCCTGAAGGACCAGATTGCCGCCCTCAGCGATGCCGCGCTGCCGGCCGAGATTCGCTGCGCCGGCGGCGCCGCCCGCAACGATTTGTGGTTGCAAATCAAGGCCGACGTGCTCGGCGCGGCCACCGTGGCCACCGAATGCCCCGAACCGACGAGCCTCGGCGCGGCCATGCTTGCCGAAGCGGCGCTGAGCGGCGATGATGTGCGTGAGGTCGCCCGGCGATGGGTGCGCATGAAGCCGGCGCACCGGCCCGATCAAAAACAGCGTCAATTGTACGAAGCATTGCGAGCCGGAGTCCAAAAGCATGAGTAGCGGCGAGACCATCGGCCACCCCGGCGATTCGCGAGGAGCCATCAGCATCGTCTACCTGTACCTGATCGTGCTGGTCGCTGCGGTGGGCGGATTCCTGTTCGGCTACGATCTCTCCTTGATCTCGGGCGCCATCATTTTCCTCAAGCAGGAGTGGAATCTCACGCCTTTTGTTTCCGGCGCTGTGATGGGCGGTGCCATTTTGGGTTGCCCCTTCGGGCCGCTCGGCGGCGTTTGGCTGGCCGACATGCTGGGCCGAAAACGCACGTTGATCCTTTCCTCATTTCTGTTCCTCGTCTCGACCATCGGCAGCGCCCTGGCGACCGGTCCGCTGCAATTCATTCTTTGGCGATTTGTGGGCGGCATGGGCGTGGGGCTGGCCTCGACCGTCTCGCCCATGTACATCGCCGAGGTGGCGCCCGCCCACTTGCGCGGGCGGCTGGTCGTCGTCAATCAATTGGCCATCGTCATCGGCCTGTCGTTGTCGGTCTTTGTGACGTACCTGCTCTCGTTCGGCGAGCACTGGCGTTGGATGTTCGCCACCCAGGGCATACCGGTGTTTTGCCTGATGGCCGGATTGGTCTTCGTGCCGGAAAGCCCCCGCTGGCTGGCCGCCGTGGGCCGCTTCCCCGAGGCGTTCCGCGTTTTGGCAAAAATCAACGGCCGCGCCCAGGCCGAGCGCGAGCTGGGCGAAATCCGCGCGGAATTGTGCGAGGAGGGAGGCACCTTCGCCGAACTCCTCTCGCCCGGCGTCCGGCTGGCCCTGCTGATCGGCATCGTCTTGATGGTGTTCTCGCAAATCAACGGCGTCAACATGATCCTCCTGTATACGCCGACGCTGTTCATGGAGGCCGGCATTACCGACGCGCCGGACGCCATTCTCAACAGCGTCTTCATCGACGGTTGGATCACGCTCTGCACGGTGATTGCCTTCTGGCTGATCCGCGCCTATAGCCGCCGCTCGATTTTGATCTGCGGCGCCCTCGGCATGGCCGCCGGGCATCTGCTCATGTTCCTCAACTACATGTACAAGCTGCCCACCATCTTCACGCTGGCGGCCATGTTCGTGCCGACAGGCGCTTTCACGCTGACCCTGGCCCCGCTGAGCTGGGTGGTGCTCTCCGAAATGTTTCCCAACCGCGTCCGCGGCAAGGCCATGTCGCTGGCCACCTGCGCAATGTTCGCCTCGTCCTACCTGACCGTGAACCTGTTTCCCCTGATCCTTGCCTGGTTCGCCGACCGCTTCGGACATCCCGGCGGTACGTTCTTGATCTTCTTCGGCATCTGCCTGACCTGTTCGCTGTTTGTCTGGCTCATGCTCCCCGAAACCAAGGACAAAACGCTGGAAGAAATCAGCGAGTTCTGGCTGCATCTCGACCGCCGCAAGGAGACCGTATGAAGGGGACGGTCCCGATTTTCGTCTTAGCGAAAATGGGACTGTCCCCCCTTTCCCCCCAAACGTGAGACATTCCCATGAAACGCACCAAACCCATATTGCTGGGCCTCTGTCCGATCGGAAAGTTCGTCTTCTCGCACGAAGACGCCATGCGCTACAAGCGCGAACTCATGGAGCGGTTCGATCGCTGGCAGGTCGGCTACGTCCATCTCGACGGCGTGTTGCCCGACGGCATGATCCGTGATCAGGCGCACGTCGAGCCGGCGGTGCGCTACTTTCAGGAGCGGCGCATCGACGCACTGTTCATCCCGCACTGCAATTTCGGCACCGAAGGGGCCGCGGCGATGATCGCCCGGCAGTGCGGCGTGCCGGTGCTGCTGTGGGGCCCGCGCGACGATGCCCCGCTGGCCGACGGCACGCGGCTCCGCGACAGCCTGTGCGGCATGCTGGCCACCAGCGGCGTGCTCCACAAGTTGCGCGTTCCGTTCAGTTACATCAACAACTGCCGCATCGACGATCCCGCGTTCCGTACCGGGATCGATCGCTTCCTCCGCGTGGCCCGGGTCGTCAAGACCATGAAGACCATGAAGATCGGACAACTGGGCCAGCGAATCGACTTCTTCTGGTCGACGATCATCGCCGAGGCCGAGTTGCTCACCCGTTTCGGCATCCAGGTGTTGCCGATCGACATGGTCGAGACGCTCCGTGCCGTACGCCGCCGCACCGAGCAGAACATGGCCGCCTACCGCGGCGAGCTGGCCGAGTTTCAGCAATGGGTCGCGTTCAACCATTTCGCCAAGCCGGACAACATTCTTTACAACTTCGCGCTGCGCGACGAGCTATTGGAACTGGCCCAGCGCCACAACCTCGACGGCTTCGCGGTGCAGAACTTCAGCTCCATTCCCAACGAGTTGGGCTCGTTTCTCCAGTTTGGGCAGTGCCTGGTGGCCGACGCGGGCTATCCCGTGGGGCCAGAATCGGACTTGCACGCCACCGTCAGTTCGCTGTTGTTGGAGGCCGCCGCCGGCGACGATGATCCGTCCTTCATCCCCGACGTGACGATTCGCCACCCCGAGAATGACAACGCCGTGCTCCTCTGGCACGCCGACGCCCCGCTCTCACTGCGGCACGCGGAATCAAAGGTCAAAGTCGATCTGCCGTGGATCCTGAAGGGGCTTCCCACGGGCCTGGTCCACTTCCAGCTCAAGGACGGTCCGCTGACGCTCTGCCGCTTTGAAGGCCATGGTGACGACTACCGCCTGGGCTGCGGCCAGGGGCGAACGGTGCCCGGCCCGTACACGCAGGAGTTTTATACCTGGATGGAGGTCGACGACTGGCCCACGTGGGAGCGGCAGTTGATCATGGGCCCCTACATCCACCACTGCTCCTGCGTCTACGATCATTGCGCCGATGTGTTGGAGGATGCCCTGCGCTACATCCCGGGGCTGTACTGGGAGCGGTTCGGCGTTAGTTAAAGAAAGGGGTATTTGCTGGTGACGGAATGGCCCGGACCAAAGACCCCTTTATCGCTTTCCCCATTCCTGCCGCTTCAGGCCGTGTTGACCCGGCTTGAAACTGCCGTTGCAGATTGGTTATACTAACGGCAGTTAAACCTAGCCATCATTGGCGGCTGTTTCCAGGGTTGCATCATCTTTCTCTTGGTCGGCCTCGGCTCATCAAAAGGAGGTTGCTGCTATGCCGTGGGTGGAATGCCTTCTTTTCATTGCAGTGGCTTACGTTGCCGTTGTTGTCGTGCGGGGGATCGTCCAGGCCATCGCCTGGTTCATGGAGGAGTTCCTCACGGTTGCCAGAGAGCCGAACCGGGCCACGGAGAAGCCCCCACCACGGCACCATGACTCGGCTTCGGCAACAGTATCGGCATCGGCTAACCGTGAGAGTGCCCCGCCCCATTTCGAGAGAAAACCTCTCGTCTTGACCGAACCCATCCATCCTGTCCGTTGGTCGGTGGAGTTCTTACGAAGCCTGGTTTGTCGGAGAAGATTCCAGTATTGGGTCGAGGCTGCTCTGGGAGAAACCGATCCCGACAAGAGGGTGAAGTATTGCTCAAAGGCGTTGAGATTGAATCCGGCGTATGAACCTGCGTGGGGGCTCAAGGCAAACGCGTTGCTGGAACTCAAGAGATACGAAGAGGCGGTTCCCTGCTTCGACAAGGTGTTGGAGATGCGTCCCAACTCGATGGCGTGGTACAGGAAGGGGATTGGCTGCTACCATCTAAAAAGATACGAAGAAGCGGCGGCGTGCTTCGACAAGACCCTGGCCGCATGTGCAGGAAAGGATCACCAGTTGTTCGATGAAGCATCCCACCACAAGAAAGCCGCAGAGGAAGAATGGCAGCAACAACGTGCTACAGGATGACTTGACGAAAAAGACGGAATTGCCAAGCCGTCACACTATCGGTCGTAGCCTGCGGTTGGCGGTATCTTGACCTAGAATTCAATTGGGGGGAAGTCAAGAAATCCCCATCAACCCCTGTCCTGTTCCAGGATTTACTCACGGTTCGACGAAGTGCGAGCGGTGAGGGCAGTCGGACAGAACGACCTTACCAGAAGATGAGGCATAAGATGTTCATTCAACGAATGCGAACTTTCCTTTTCTGCGAAGAAGGTCCGACCGCCGTGGAGTATGCGGTGATGCTGGCTCTGATCGTGGTCGTGTGCTTGACCGCCATCAGCCAAATCGGCAGCAACGCCAGCAGCACGTTTAATAAGGTCTCCAATTCGATTGGTTCGTAAGCACTGCTGCGATTCTTTGCTACGACGCCGCCAAACGTGACCTTCGTGCCCAATCAAGAAACAAGCAAGGCCCACGGACTTCAGGAGCCGATGGGTCTTGTTGCGTTTGCGGCAACGTTATTGCCCCGTGCCTAAGGGGCTGGCGGTGGTGGCGGCTGAGTCTGTCCGGTTGGCGGAAGTGCTGGTGCCGGAGGCGGTGGGGCCGGTGCCTGAGTTTGCGATGCCGGTGGGTAGTAGTATTGCTGAGGTGCCGGTGCCGGTGGGGCATAGACCGGTGCCGGTGGGGCATAGACCGATGCCGGTTGCACGTAGACCGGGGCCGGATAGTACCCATACGGATAGCGGTAGTAATACGGTGGCGGATAGTAGTACGGGCGGTAATAGTACGGAGGTGGCGGGTAGGCTGGACCAACGCCAATTCCAATCGGAATTCCAATGCTGATTCCAACGCCCGCCTCGGCCACCGACCATGAGAGAGCCACGATGGTCAGGACGGCACCGGCGATCACAACAGTTTTCGTCTTCATGGAACATTCTCCTTTCAGCCACTTTGTCAGTTCTTCGCTAACTTTCAATATCGGCAAGACTTAGCACTCGAAATGATACTCACCGACCTGCGGCGTTAGGCCGGAAACGACACCTCACATGACTTCCGGGGTTTATGATCTATGAGGGCTAAGGGCAAGGGACAATATTGACTTTTCCGCCCCAGGGAATATGGCGGCGCGCCCGGAATGGTCTTTCCTGGCCGGTCTCGCGTTGCGTGATGTCGCTGACCAATATTTGTACAGCGGGGCGAAGAAGTGGCCGAGGCCCATGTATACCGCTTTGCCCTGTTGCCTGACCATTGTTGCCGTCATCATTGCGACAGCGGTCTACTTCGCTACCCCTCAAGCACCAGGTCGATGCTCAGAGTGCGGGGATGTCGTGGACGGCACCTCGATGTTGTGCGGGGACTGCCGCACCGAGATGCGACGGGTAAAAGGAAGACTTCTGGCCGCCGAAAGAGGGGCGTCGAGATATCGGCGACAACAAGGAGAGGGCGGTATTGAGAATGTCGGCCGATAAAGCGACACGTTCGACCACGTCGCCAAGTCAAGTAGGTAACCAACACTTCCTGTTTCGGTAGCGAACCGGCAACTCGCCGTCGCCGTTGGGGACGATCTCCAAGACGTGCTTGCCGTTCGAGAGCCCCTGCGCCAGCGTGTAGAGGTTCTCCTTCGCCGGGTCGGCGATGTCTTGCGGCTTCCACTCGTCGAGAAGCATCCCATACACGCTCCACTTGGCCTTGTAGCCGGGCGGCGGCGGCACGTGCTTCTTACCCAAGTCAAACGAGGTCGTCTTCGGCTCGATGATCAAGCGGCCGGAGTTCGACGTGAATGTCTCCTTGTTGTCGCCCTTCCCGTCCAGGCCGGTCACCGAACCCTTCACTTCGAACTCGAAGTAGCTCCGATCGTTGGTGGCGCGGAGGATCGTCATCTCCCAGTCCTCGGCGACGACGCCTTCGGCGAGGGTCACGCAACGGACGGCGGGGTATCCGTTGGGAGCCCCGCTGCACCGCGTCATCGCGTAAAGCTCGTGAAACGTCGACGGTTTCTTGCTGTCGATCAGAATCTTCGCCGTGCCGAACGGGCCAGCGGCCGCCGCCACGACGTCCACGCTATTGCCTTCGAACTCGAAGCGGAGCGGACTTTTTAGTGCGGTGGCCGCCGCGTCGTCGAACGAGCCGCGGAGCAACTTGCCCGCGGCGTCGTAGTAGCGCACCCGATCCGCATCGACCCGTGCTGGCGTCTGGGCCCCGCCGTCCTGCAGGAACAGCAGGTCGGGATAATAGGGGTACAGGTCTTCCTCGGCCATCTGCGATAGCAACGGGGCCTGGAATCCGCCGATGGCGCGGTTCGCGGCCACGATGTCGGCGATGGGGAATCGCCTGCGGAGGTCTTTGAGCACGATGTCGGTCCAGCCCCCGGTGATCGACTGGCCGTAGAACAGGATTCGCACGCGATGCTTGTGCTCCGGCGTGCTGCTGGCCAGAAGCCGCATCGTGCGGGTAATTCGGCTGCCATACGGGATCGACGGGGGCACGAGGTATCGGCTGCTGTCGGTGGGCAAAGGCGCCAGCACGGGTGCGGCCACGGCGGGCGGGGAGAAGCTCAGTCCGCAAATCGTCGCGGCCACAATCGACACGATTCCGAGGCAGGCTCTGCACATCCCGGTGGGCCCTTTTCATGGTGCAAATCGAAACGGGGCCGGAGTTGGAATGGCGGGAAGGGGATATTGCCCGTATTCTCGGGCAGTGTCCACCATGGCTAGGATGTTTTCCGGAGGGACACCCAGTACGATGTCGTGGATATGGGAGAAGACGAATCCACCGCCGGGCCCGAAAGTCTGAATGCGTTCCTTCACCTGCATGCTTACGTCGTCGGCCGAGCCGTTGGGAAGCACGGTCTGCGTCTCCGCGCCACCACCCCAGAAAACGATTCTCCCGCCAAACCGCTTCTTGAGTTCCACCGGCTCCATTCGTGCCGTGGTCGTTTGGATGGGGTTCAGGCAGTCGATGCCCGCCTCGATGAAATGCTCCATCAGGTTGAACACGGATCCGCAGGAGTGATAGACAGTCTTCGCATCGCTGTGCTGATGGACGTAATCGGTCATCATGCGGATGTTCGGGACGTAAAGTTCCTTGAAGATCCTTGGGTTGAAGAGCTCGCTCTTCTGAGTGCCCCAGTCGGTTCCCGACATGAAGATCACGTCGATATATCTTCCCACTGCTTGCAGATAGATGCGGATGTTGTCGATTGCGCGTTCGGCGGTGGCCTGCAGGATGGAAAATGCGTAGTCCGGCTCGGCCACCAATCGGTATAGCCAATCCGTGATGGTATGTCCGGCAAAGATACCGTTCCATCCAAGATAGGCGTGCAAGAAACCGCCTAGGATCGCGTACTGCGTGTTCTCGTAGAGTTGCTTGGCTGTTTGCTCAAGCTGCCGCAGGTGCTCGTCGCGGTAGAGTGGGATGGATGTGGCCCAGTCTTCCGGACTCATCTTGTCGTCGAGGTTGGCACTCATTCCGGTGGGGCATGCCCGGTCAAATGCCAGCGCGTTGGGGGCCATGACTCCCGCCGGCCGGCCCAGATAGTCCTGGACGTGAGCGTAACCCCTTTCATCGAGGACAGGGTTGAAGCCCCCGGGGACAAGCACTGAATTGCCCGCGTTGGTTTTCCACGGTTTCCAGTCCTTGGTTTCGATTCGCCACTCGAAACAGAAAGGGTTCTCCAGTTCGATGACGTCGGAGTGCAATCTTTGGCGCAGCGGCTCGGCCAATCGCACCGTCATGCCGCCTGGCTCGGGAACGACTGGCAACCCCAAATCCCAGCCCAGGTGCTTCACCAGTTCAACGTACGGATCGGCACAGATCGTCGTGCAGATACTCCCCCCGAAATCAATCGGCACCCGATCCGGTTCTTGAAAACGAATTGCTTTGCGCACTCGTTCGCGGGAATTCATGCGGCTTGCTCTCCCTGACTGGAATGGTCGGCAAGAACAACAGGACGAACGACAGGGTTGGGAGCCTTTCTGTTCAGCCCAATGCGTCAGGCACAGGAGTGCCTGACCTACGATCTGTTACTTCACGCCGCAAGCCTTTTGAGCGCGGAGCAGGACTTCGGCGGCCTTTTTGCGGGCCCGCGCGGCGCCCTCGGCGAGAATCTCCCGCACCCGCTCCGGATGGGCCTCGAGCTCTTGCCGCCGCTCGCGTGCCGTGGCAAAATAGTTCACCGCCAAGTCGGCCAGGGCCTTTTTCACTTCGCCATAGCCGAAACCGCCCTGGCGATACTTGGCGGCCATCGCCTCCCGCTGGGCCTCGTCGGCAAACAGCGAGTAGAGCAGATACAGGTGATCGGTGCCCGGCTCCTTCGGGTCCTCCATCGGACGCGAGTCGGTCACGATCCGCATGATCTGCTTCCGCAAGACCTTGGGATCCTCGAACACTTCCAGCGTGTTGCCGTAGCTCTTCGACATTTTTTCGCCGTCGACGCCCGGCACGCGGGCCGAGCTGTCCAGGATCTTCGCCTTGGGCATGATGAACGTTTCGCCGAAGAGGTGATTGAAGCTGGCCGCCAGATCGCGGGCGACCTCGATGTGCTGCACCTGATCCTCGCCGACCGGAACGGTGTCGGAATCGTAGATGAGGATGTCGGCCGCCATCAGCACGGGATAGGCGAACAGCCCGGCGTCGGCCGACAGGCCCTTCGACTTCTTGTCCTTGAAGGCGTGGCATCGCTCCAAGAGCCCCATCGGCGTGCCGGTCATCAGCAGCCAGCACAATTCGCTGACCTCGGGCACGTCGGACTGCACGAACAGCGTCGCGCGGTTGGGATCGAGCCCGAGCGCCAGCAGGTCGGCGGCCGCGTCGAGCGTGTATTGGGCCAGCGTTTGCCGGTCGCGGACGGTGGTCAGGGCGTGCAAATTGGCGATGAAATAGAAGGCGCCGTCGGGATCGCCTTGCAGATCGATGTACTGCCGAATCGCGCCGAAGTAGTTGCCCCAGTGGAATCGTCCAGTGGGTTGGATGCCGGAGAGAACGCGCATGGGAAGAAACGAGGGGTCAGAGGTCAGGGTTCAGGGTTCAGAAATCGCCGCTTGCGGCTTCGCAACGACGAACGACGATCGAGTTCAGCATTGCAGGGTTCCCACGACTTCGCTCACGGAATTGGCGCCCAACTCGGCCAAAGCGGTGGGCAGGGCGTCGAGAATCTGCATGGAAACCTTGGGGTTATAAAAGTTCGCCGTGCCGATCTGCACGGCCGTGGCGCCGGTGACGAGGAAGTCCATGACGTCGTCCACGCTGGCGATGCCGCCGACGCCCACCAAGGGGATTTTCACCGCCCGGGCAACCTGGTAGACGATTCGCAGGGCGATCGGCTTGATGGCCGGACCGCTCAGACCGCCCAAGACGTTGCCCAAGACCGGCCGGCGGCGGCGCCAGTTCACGGCCATGCCCAGGCATGTGTTGATCAACGACAGGGCGTCGGCGCCGCCGGCTTCGGCCGCCCGGGCGATCGCCGTCACGTCGGTCACGTTAGGCGTCAGTTTCGCCAGGATCGGGAAGGAGCACGCCTTGCGGACGCCGGAAACTACTTTCTCGCACAGTTCGGCCGAGGTGCCGAAATCGACCCCGCCGCTGACGTTGGGGCAGGACATGTTCAGTTCCAAGGCAGCGATGCCCGCGACGCCCTCCAGCCGGCCGGCCATGGCCAGGAACTCGTCGGCCGTTTTTCCGGCGATACTGACGATCACGGCCGTCTCGAGCGAAGCCAAGTAGGGCAACTGCCGCTCCAGAAAGGCCTCGATGCCGTCGTTGTCCAGTCCGATCGAGTTCAGCATGCCGCCGGTGGTTTCCACGGTGCGGGGCGGCGGATTGCCCAGCCGCGGCTGTTGCGTGATCGTCTTGGGCAGGATTCCGCCGAGCCGCGAGAGGTCGACCAGCCCGGCCATTTCCCGAGCGTAGCCGAAAGTGCCCGAGGCCACGGTGATCGGATTGGCCAAGCGGAGGCGGCCCAGTTGAACGTCGAGATGGACGCTGGTGGGATTCACAAGCTTTGCATCACTGGGCGGCGATGGTGCGAGGGTGGCAATTGGCGGCTGCGGCGGCGATCGGGAAAGGTCGCCCAGCCCCTACGGGGACAGAACCGCTAGTGTAGCGGTCCGATCCACCGGGTGTCAATTTCCGCCCGCGGCCGCCCGACTACATAATGCCGCCATGGGTGCGGAAGGGCGACATATGGTCAGGCTGGTCCAGCAGCCACGCCCGCTCCCACTCATCCAACATCAGGCGCAGGTTTTCCGAAGTAAACATCAACTCTTGGGTACGCCGGGCAGGATCCGCCGAATAGGCCGGGATCATGCAGCCGGTCGTCGTACCGACCAACAGCCCGCACGCTAGTGCCAAAAGCAGATTGCGCATCGAACCATCCTCCATGATACCCGTTGCGCGTTGAGCCCGTTCCCCGGCAGCCGCGGCCAACCCGCAAGGTTAAGGCGCGGCCAAAGCCTGAAACGAGGCTCTCCGAACGCGGAATCTGTACGCAGCCAAAAAAGGCCGAACGAGGTTTTGAAAAGTGGCGATAAGCTCGGTTTGCGGGAGGGTTCGGAAACCTGGTCGAAAGGCGCGGTCGTTAGCGGCCCGGGTCTGGCCTTTCTCTACTGGGTCATCTCTTCTGGTCCGGCGTCGTAACTCGTTGTGGCGCCAAGGGGTTCAGGCGTTTCCTTACTGCCCGTCTTGGCCCGGGCGGCCCGCGCCGCGACGGCCGCCTGGCGTTCCAATTCCTTGACTCGCTCTTCCATTTCCTTGCCCGGCTTGAAGGTGACCACGTATTTTTCCGGCACAAACACCTTGTCACCGGTGCGAGGATTGCGCGCCTTTCGCGGGGCGCGGCGCTTGACTTCGAACACGCCGAAGTTGCGAAGCTCAATCCGATGCTCGGCCACCAGTGCCTCGACGATGGCATCGAAGGTCTTCTGCACGATTTCCTTCGTCTGCAACTGGGTCAGGCCGATTTCTTCGGAGATGGTTCGGACGATTTCTTTCTTGGTCACGACTCAATTCTCCTCTGAGAAGGGTCGTCGCAGCAGAGCAGTTGACGAAGCCAATTTCCGCAATCTCTTACTGCTCCAAGTGTAGGTGGCGTAACGACTAGTGTCAAGGGCAATTTGCCTAACCGCGGCCTAACAGGGGGGCACCGCTCAAGGCCCCGAGGCCGAACGATACCCACTGTTTGTGCGCAAGTGCTAGTTTTCAAAGAACTTACAGACGAGCTGTTCGGCCCCGGCCCCAGTCTGCGGATCGTAAGTCCTTTCGGGCCAACATTTAATGATCCTTTGTCACCCGCCGGGGGCCACGACGTCCGCCCGCACCGCTACCGACCGAGATCGCGTGGCAGTGAGGGCTGCCACTATAATCGGTTGCGCAATCGGAAAACTCCAGCCAGACCTTCAAACCCACACCTTATCCACTTGGGCCTGGATCTCCTCCAGAGGCACCAGCCGCCCCCGGTTACTACAGCCCGGGCAGCGGTCGGCCGTGTCGGCCCAGGTGATCGGGGAGACGAGGGTCGAGGGCCAGAAGGGCCAGGTGCGGCATTGCCGCGGCCGCACGTCGTACACCTCGCAGGTGCGGCTCTCGCCGTGGAAAAAGACACAGTCGCCGTTGGCCCATTCGATGAGGCTCTTGCGAATTCCCACCTTGCGGATGTATCGCCGCTCGAATTCCGCCACGTCAATGCCCATGGCGCCGGCCAGGGCCTCAATTTCGGCTTTGTTGACCCACACGTAGCCGGGCGTGCCCGTACAGCAGTCGCCGCAGCCGGTGCAGGTAAACTTCAACCCCTCGCGAAACCAGGCGTCACTCACCGTCGTATGACCTCCGCGCCCCTTTCGGGCGATCAATGGACAACCAGCAGCCGGGCAACCTCGGGCATCAGTCCGTAGGATAGCGCCAGCAGTTTGATGGGATGCAGGGTGGGTTTGGTCGTGCCCTGCTCCATCTGCGTCTTGCACGTGCTGCACTCCGTAACGCCGGCGTGCAGGCCCGGGTCGCGGAGCCGCGAGATCAGTTTCCAGCCGGCACGGAGACTGTTGCGGTAGTTTTTGTGCAGCAGCCCGAACGTCCCGGCCATGCCCGAGCAACCCGTCTCGATGTGGCGTAATTGCAGGCCGGGGATCAGTCCCAGCAGTTCCTCGCCGGGCGAACCGACCCGCAACGCCCGCAGATGGCAAGGCGTGTGATAGCCAAGGACCATGTTCAGCGGCCGCAGATCGAGTTGCAGTTGGCCCCGCGTGTGCAAGTTCCACAGATAGGTGCAGGCCTCGCTGCTATGGGCGGCGACCAACCGCGCGTCGTCATCGTCGAGCATTTGGGGATACTCGTGCGTGAGGCACAGCGCCGCGGCCGGCTCGGTGGCCACGATGTGGTATCCCTGCCGCACGGATTCGGCCAGCAGCGCCACGTTGCGGGCGGCCAATTGCCGCGCGTGTTCCGCGGCGCCGCAAGCGATCGATGGCATGCCGGCTTGCTTTTGGTCGGCGGGCACGTACACGGCAATGCCATTGTGTTCCAGCACGGCGACCATGGCCTCGGCCAGTTGCGGGTCGAAGAAATTGGCATACACGTCGACGAAGTAGACCACCTTCTGGCCGCTCCGGCGGGAAGGGCGGGTGAGCCGGCGGCGGGCCGCTCGCCGCAAGAAACTTCGCGAGGTGACGCGGGGAAGCTTCCGCCCCTGGGCAATTCCCAAGCTCTTCTCCAGCAACCAGCGCATTTGGCGGTTGCCGAGCGCCGCGTTGGCCAGCGGCGCAAACCGGCTGGCCAGCGCCCCCAACACGTCGAGATGCGTCATGGCCCAGTCGGCCAGCGATAAGCCGTTGGCCGCCACGTAGGCCGCTTTACTCTCCCGCATCAGCCGCGGAATGTCCACGTTGGCCGGACATTCCAGCCGGCAGGCATGGCAGTGGACGCACAGGTCGGCAATTTCTTTGAACTCGTCGCTCGTCAACAGCTCGAGATTGAGCGTGCCGGTCAGGACGCCGCGAATCAGGTTGGCTTTGGCCCGGGGCGATGCCTCTTCGCTGGGCGCGATGCGAAACAGCGGGCACATGCGGTAGCCGGGCATCTGCGTGCGGCACTCCCCGCACCGGTTGCAGGCCGACACCGCCTCGTAGACCCGCTCCGGCTTCCAGTCCAACTGCAACTCGACGAGGTTCCGCAGCGGCGGCCCCGCCACGTGCTCTTCACCGGCCTCACCCGTAGTGGTTGCCGGAGGTAGCGCCGGCGCATCGGCCGGCGCCGAGGCGTGAGCACTGCCGGCCGGCGGGACCGGAGCCGCCGCGGGCGGCAGGGGCGGGCGCAGGTGACGGATAATCAACTCGGGATCATCGCCGAGGATCTTTCCCGGATTCAGGATGTTCTGCGGATCAAAAATCTGCTTCACTTCGCGGAACACGTCGAACAGCGGACCGGCCTGCTGCCGCACGAAGGCCGTGCGGCTCAGCCCGCAGCCGTGCTCGCCGCAAATGCTTCCCTGGACGGCGAGGACTTCCTGGTATAGTTCCCCGGCCAGCCGCCGCATGCGCTCGACGTCGTCGGGGTTGCCCAGATCGAGAAACGGCTGGACGTGCAGTTGGCCGTGGCCCGCATGGCAAAAGAACGAGGCCGTCACCTGGTGGCGTTTGAGCACGTTCTGCATGCGCACGAGGAAATCGGGCAGCACCTGGGGCGGGACGACCATGTCTTCGACGACCGGCACCGGACGGCTGGTCCCCTTCAGCCGGTACAGCGACAGTTGCATCTTGTCGGCCAGCCGCCAAAACAGTTCCCGTTCATCGTCTTCGAACGCCTGGCGGGCCCCAAACGCCAACCGCTTTTGCTGCCATAACTCGCTCACCAGACCGTGCAAGCGGGCATGAACTTCCAGCGGGTCGTACCCCTCCTGCTCGACCAGCAGCGCGGCCTCGGTCTCGGGGGGAATCAGTTGCTCGAAGCGGGGATCGGCTTCCCGGGCCAGACTGAGATTGCGCCGGTCCATCAACTCGCAGGCCGTGGGATGCTCGGCCAGCACGTCCAGCACGGTGCGGGCGGCCTTCTCCAGGCTGTCGAACAGCAACAGCGTCACGCCGCGGTGCGGTGGCAACGGTTCGGTGGCCAGCAGGGCCTCGGTAATCAGGGCCAGCGTCCCTTCGGAACCGACCAGCAGACGGGCCACGTCGACGTATCCGTCGCCCAGCACGTCCGCCAGATGGTAACCGCACGTCTTCGCCTGGCCGTTGGGCTGATGCCGGCGAATCAGCTCGGCATGTTGGGTCAAAAGGGCGGCCAGTCGGCTCACAAGCTCCCGTTTCCGCGGGATGGCACTGGTGCTCGCGCCGTCGGCCAGCGGCTCGCGTCCCAACTCGAGCACTTGGCCGTCGGCCAGCACGACTTGCAGGCTGTGAACGTGCCGGCCCGTCGAACCATATTTCAGCCAGCGGCTGCCGGCCGCGTCGATGGCGAGCATGCTGCCGACGGTGGTGATGCTGCTGGTGGCCGGATCGGGACCGAACAGTCGCCCCTGCGCGCAGAGCTGGGCGTTCAGGCGCTCGTGGACCACCCCGGCCTGGACGCGCACCCGATTCTCGTCGACGCGGATCACGCGGCGAAGATGGGCGGAGAAATCCAGCACCAACCCCGCGCCCAACGATTCGCCGGCCACGCCGGTGCCCGCGCCGCGGGCGTGGATGGGCAGGCGTTTTTCCGCCCCATACTGCACGCAGGCCGCCACGTCGGCGGTCGAACGCGGACGAACCACCGCCAGCGGCTTGATTTGATAAATGCTCGCGTCGCTGGCAAAAAGCTCCAGGAACACGTCGTCGCAACGGACCTCGCCCGCCACCAACCCGCGCAAATCGTCCTGAATGCGTTCGCGCTGGGGATCCAAGGGACTCATGCCGAGGCCTTCTGCAATCGGACAGCCACGGACGGCTGTACTTGTCTGTTCGCTGAACCGGTGGCGGCCGTCCCGGGGGAAGCCGCTTGCCACGCGCTGCCGATCATTCGCGTTACCGACGATCTCCGTAAATCAGCGTCATCAGTTCGGCCCGCGTCGAAGGCTTGGTGCGAAAACAGCCCTTCATGGCCGAGGTGACGCAGACCGAGCCCGGTTTTCGCACGCCGCGGATCGTCATGCAGGTATGCACGGCCTCGATCACCACGGCCACGCCCTTGGCGTGCAACTCCTCGACGAGTAAGTTGGCGATTTCCTCGGTCATCCGCTCCTGGACCTGGGGACGGTGGGCGACCTCGTCCACCACCCGGGCCAGTTTGCTCAACCCGATCACGCGCTCGCCGGGCAAATAGGCCACGTGCGCGGTGCCCATGAAGGGCAGCATGTGATGCTCGCACATGCTGTTGAAGCTGATGTCGCGGACCAAAACCACCTCGTCGCAGGTCTCGCTGAAGAACTTTCGCAGATGGCGGCGAGGATCTTGGTGCAGCCCCCCGAACAACTCGGCATACATGCGGGCCACACGCGCGGGGGTTTCGCGCAGGCCCTCGCGGCTGGGGTCTTCGCCAATGGCCGTGAGGATTTCCCGCACCGCATGCTCAATCCGCGGTTGGTCGACCGGTGTTTCTATCGGGCGATCCAACTCGTCGTCGAGCTCGCCGTCCATGCTGCCGGTGCAGCGATCACGTATTTCGGGAATGCCTGCCACAGTTCCATACCTCGGTTGGGGAAGACCAGCCATTCATCTTAAGAGTCGCTCGCCCAACGGTCAAGGCGTCATCGCACCCCGAACTAGTTCACGCTGAACTCCGGCGGAAAGCCCAGCGCGGCCTGAGCAGTCCCCATGTCGTGGGCGGCGTCCGAGAGATGGGCCAGCAGCAACTCGGCCCGGCGATAGACGTCCAGCTCGGTCAAAAGCAATTGTTTCCGCGCCAAGTCGATGTCCAGCATGTAACTGATGACGTCGGTCAGAATGCCGAGCGGCACGTCGTTGCCCAATATCTGATCCAATTGTTCCTGGGCTTCGGGAAGCATCGGCAGAACGGTCAGCAGGGCGTCGTGCAGCTTCCGTTGCAACTCCTTTCGGTGCGCCATCGGGTAGGCCGGATACTGGTCCTCGCAGAGTTCCACTTCCGCCTCGCGGAAGCGGCGGTTGGACTCCATTTCCCGCAACACCCGCACCCGTTGCAGGCCGAGCACCAAGACGTTGTACGTTCCATCGGCCAAACGAAAGTGGGTGGTCACCCGGCCCAGGCAGGCCATGGAATAGAGGGCCGGCCGGCCTTCGTAATTCTTTTCCCAACCCGACGAGAGCACCGCCATGGCGATAAGCTGGTCGCCGGCCAATGCGTCTTCCAGCAGCTCGCGGTAGCGAGCCTCGAAAATGTGCAGGGGCTGCATCACGTGCGGGAAAAGCACGAGATTGGGCAAGGGAAATAACCGCACTTTGCCGGAAAAATCCCCCGGCGAAAGCGACAACTCGTCGAACGTTGACATGGCCACTCCTCTGCACGCCGTCCTCTCAACAATACCACACCCTTCCTCCTGTCAACGAGGGAGGAACCAGGCCTACCAGGAGAATTATAGGCAGCGCGTAGGAAAAGGCCAACCGCCCAGTTCGCAAAGGGCCCTACCGAGGCTCCCCGCCCGTTTCCGCCGCAATCCGCTCGATTAGCTTGCGGGGGACGCCGATGTCGAGCACGTGCAGCCGGCCCACATAGCCGGCCGCCGCGGGGGCAAAGAAACCGGCCTTGGCGGTGACGAACGTACAGGTCTCGTCCGCGCGAATGGTGTGCCGAGAGGGCTGGCCCGTGTCGCAATCCAGCCCGCTCGGCAAGTCCACCGCAAGCTTCGGCGCGGCAGCCGCGTTGAGTTGGTCGATCACGGCGTCCAGCGGCGGGCGGGGTTCGCCCCGGGCGCCGGTGCCCAACAGGCTGTCGACGATCCAGGCCGCCCCTTCCAGCAAGCCTGTCAGCCGCTCGATATCCGGGCCGTGCCGGCAAATTGGACCTGTCCCCTTTTCCCGTCCCATATCCGGATCGTGCCCGCCGAAGATCGCGATCGGCACGTCCGTTTTGCACAGGATGTGATAGTTGGTCGCCGCGTCGCCGGTCAGTTCTTCCGGCTCGGCCCAGAGCAGCACGCGGACCTTGTGGCCGCGGAGATCGAGATGCCGGGCGATCACGAAGCCGTCGCCCGCATTGTTCCCCTTGCCGCAGCAAATCACCACCGTGCCGGCGATGCCCAGTTGGCAGAGCACGTCGGCCACGCCGCGGCCGGCATTCTCCATCAAGACCAGGCCGCAAAAGCCGAACTCCTGCTCCGCGAGTTGATCCACGCGGCGGGATTGTTCGCGGGTAAAGGCAAGCCGAGACATGATGTTGTCGCTATTGCTCAATTCCCCTTGGCGGCCGGCGGGACGCCGGCCAAACATCGCACCGACGCCCCCATGCTATTTTATCGCCTGCTGCCGCGACGTATAATAGCGAGGTGAGCTTGCCCCAAGGAGAATTTCATGCCGATTTACGAATACATTTGTCGGAGTTGCGGTCAAGAGTTCGAGGAATTGGTGCGCGGCGACGAGAAACCGCCCTGTCCCGCTTGCGGCCAGCCGCAGGTAGAGAAGCAGTTGAGCGTGCCGGCGGCCCACGTCGCCGGGCCGACCCCCGCGTGCCCCGTCCGCAATTCCTGCGGCATGTCCGAGTGCTGCGGTCAGAACTGCGGCATGGCCCAGTGGAAATAAGGGCGTTGCAAGAATCTCCTCTCCCTCGCGGCGTGCGTCCGGGACGGCTGCGGCATTACTTGGTGCAGGCGACTCGCCTGAAGGAGGATTCGGTGCTGATGTCTTGGAGACGAGCGGTTGCGTTCTCGCTGGTCATATTCGGCGGTTTGGCAGTTGCCGGCTGCGGTGGGGGCGGCGCGAAAGGTCCGGACGCGGCCAAGTCCGCCGCGGCAGTGACTGATTCATCTGGTTCGACTGCCGAGAACTGGTGCTCCAAGCACGGTGTACCACAGGACATTTGCGCCCGCTGCAATGCTACTTTGGCAGCCGAGTACAAGAAGAAAGGGGACTGGTGCAAGGAGCACAACCGGCCGGAGTCACAGTGTTTCCTGTGCAATCCCAAGCGAGCCGCCAAGTTTGCCGCGGAATACGAGGCGAAGTACGGGAAGAAGCCACCCAAGCTTAGCAGGCTGACACAGTATAAGGCAGCACGCAGGAATTGGTCTACCCGCGCCACGGTGCCGACCCCTTGATGATGCGGTGGGACTGGGATCGGGTGGGTATTTCGTTTCCTGCGTGCTGCCTAAGTGCGGGGTTGGCCGCGTTTAGCCGGCGTGCTTAAAGTTGTGTGTGTCGTGTGGCGGGGCCGCTTGCGGCCCATGTTAGACCGTAAACGCGGATCGGCAAGCCGCAGGGAGACCGCCATGAACAAAGCGTTCGTTCGCGAGCCCGACCAGACCGCCGACTATTGCCCTCGTTGCGGCTCGAAGGGAGAGCAGGTGGGCCGGCAGACGATCCAATCGCATCTGCCCGAGGGCAAGACGCCCACGGTAACCGATCCGGCCAATTTCTGCCCGTCGCCCCAATGCGAGGTGGTGTATTTCGACGCTTTTGAGCGGGTCATCGTCGCCGGCGATCTGAATCGGCCCGTCTATCCCAAAGACCCCGATGCCCCCCTCTGTGCCTGTTTCGGCCTGACCCGCCGCGACGTCGAAGCCGACGTTCGGGAAGGCGTGGTCACGCGGGTGAAGGCGATCCTCGAAAAGGCCAACTCGGCCGAGGCCCGTTGTTCCCAGATGGCGGCCAATGGCCAATCCTGTGTTGCCTACGTGCAGAAGTACTACATGCAGTGCCGGGGAGCTTCCTAAATCAACTTTCACGATTCTGGGAGACGGAAACGCCGCCGCCACCCTTCGGAAGGCGGCTCCAAGCGTGCGCAACGCTCCCAGGATCAGGCGATCCTATTTAGTAGGAAGTTCCGGCCGGTGACAAGTCCTTGCGAAGCCGCAAGCGGCTTTGATGGCGGCGGTCGCACGGCGCGGCGACAATAGCCGGCTCACTTGACAGTTTTGCCTTGTTGCCCTAGGCTGGCCGTTTCGGCCTGGGGGAAACGGCGTCATGCTCGATCTGAAGCCCCTCGTACATGAAATTCTGAAGGAATACCCGCTCTCCCGGCAGAATATGCACGGCATCGCCCATTGGGCCCGGGTGTTGGAAAACGGGCGGCGTCTGGCGGAACGCATCAGGGTCAACGCAGAAGTCGTCGAGCTGTTCGCCGTCTTCCACGACTCCCGACGGGTGACGGTGCGCTCCGATCCGGCGCATGGGCTGCGGGGGGCGAATTTTGCCGCCAAACTGCGGGGCGGCTTGTTCGACTTGAGCGACGATGATTTTGATTTGCTGTTCGTCGCTTGTGCCGGTCACACGGACCGCCCCACCGATGACGATCCCACGGTTCAGACCTGCTGGGATGCCGACCGCTTGGACGTCGGCCGGGCCGGAGCCACCATCGAACCGTTGTGGCTGGGCGAGGCTACGGTAGACGACCATCAGGAGATTATCGAGTGGGCCGATCGCCGGGCCAGAAATCGAGTCATCCCCGACCTGATTCATCAAGACTGGGGCATCCCGACGGACAGTTGGAAGCAAGGGCGGCCGTCAGCAGCCAAAGGAAAGCCCGTTAGACCAAGGTAGCTCTTAGCTCCGCACCGTGGGAAACTTTGCCCGCAGCTCCCTGACGTTCGCCAGCAGGCGGGGAGAAAGCTCCGGCAGGCGTTCCACGAGGTAGGACAGGTGCGCCTCCATGACTTTCCGAAACGGGCTGAGCTTCTTGACGAACGCCGCATCGGTGGCGGCCAAGGCGGCATCAAAGACCTGGTTCACCTCGCAGGATTCGATCTGAATCACCAATCGCAAGGCGGCATCCACCGAGTCGATGTTGCACACGGCCGCCTCGGCGGCATCCATCTGTTGTTCCAGGCGGGGCAGGTAGTCCTGCCAAGGATTAAAGAGATTGGCCTTCCAGCCGCGACGCAATGCCGCGGCCCGAGCAATTTCCAGCAGGTCGGCATGGTATTGTTCCTGCTCGGCCAGGCCGGCGAAAAACAGCCCCACCAGCCCCTGGTCGTCCAAGGCACTGGCCAAGATCTCGTAGATGCGCTTGGCCCGCAGTTCCAAGTCGATACAGCGATCCAGGATTCGGGGCGCACCCGACGACAGGGTGCCGAAGAAACCGGCCTCCCGCAATTGGGCGAGGAACGAGCGACTTTGCCAGGGAGCAACGGCCTTGAAGAAAAACCGCCAACCGAAACAGCGGATGGTCGATAGCGGATGGCTGAGGATGTCCCAGTTGGTGATGACCCCGACCATACGACCCCCGCCAAAGGCCGCGCGAAGGGGACAGGTCCATGTTTTCGGCCAACCGTCGACCCGAAAAAACGGGTCTTCTCGCCGAAAAATGGACCAGTCCCCCGCCGACCCGGTACAGTTCACAATATCACGCCGGACGACCTCGTCAAGTAACTCCGTAGGTAGGGTGCCGTAACGGATTGGGGTCTCGGCTCAGCGCCAGTTCCAGAACCAGTACCAATAGTCCTCGATCAACTGAAAGTTGGGATTGTCCTCCGGCAGGTGCAATTCCATGAGCGGCAAATTGACCTCGAAGTTGCCCTTGCAGGCCCGGCAAAAAATGCCGTCGAACTCGTCCCCCAGGTATTGGGTCGGGTCGAGCAACTCGGCGACGGTGCAGCAAAACTCGGTTTTCTCCGCCGCGTTTGTCGGCTCCGGATAGTAAGCGGCGAACGGCAAGACGAGGTTCCTCGACAGGTACCGGTGATAGCGGGCCAGCGTTTCCTCGCCCACTCTGGGCGGCCCGCCACGGGTCACGCCGAAAACCGCCATGATGCGCTCGGTCTGGCCAACGTCCGGGTAAGACGCAACAGGACTCGATAGTCCATTCCAATTTTCTGCAGTAAGAGTTGAAACTGACATGGAAGCGATCTCCGTAATCTGGGTCATGAACAGCAATCCGTTTTGATCTCTACGCATACGCGGCCGCTCGAAGGGAGGCCCCATAGCCTCCGATCCTTCGGTAAACCTCGTGCCGATGGACGGGAATCTCCGCCGGGGCGACAATGCCGAGCTTCACCCGATCGCCGTCCGTCGCCAAGATCGTAATCGTGATGCCCTCGCCAATGGTGATGGCTTCTCCATGCTTGCGACTAAGTACTAACATGTCTCGTCCCTCCTCCGTGACCGTGAATTCCTGAAACGCCTGTTTTGCAACGGTCGAATTGTACCCTTCGGGAAGAGACCCCAGGTCGGGGCTGTGCTGGATTGCCTGTCAGAAATTTCCTGAGAGATGGACCATTGAATTCGCATGGAGGGGTGCGACAATAGGCGGATTCTTACCCAGTCATCACAAAATGGAGAGCCTGAGTGGCCTTGCACGGCACATTGGTCCCGAGCAAACGATAAACGCGGATGAGCCGATAAATGAAGCACACCCGCGGCGACAACCTGACCACCAACCTCTGCGGAGAAAAAACCTTGAACGAATATGAAGTGACGTACGTCAACGGCGAGGTGGTGCAGATCGAGGCATGGACGCCCGAACTGGCCGAGGCCGTCGCCGAAGAGGAAGCGGAATCGGGCGGAAGGGCCTTGTCCGTCGCCAGTGTCAAATTATTGGCCGCGCAGAGCCCTGAATCCTAGCCGTAGGGTGCGTGCACACGCACCACGAACCGAGCAACTGCCACCCCAGCGACCTCTTTCCCACGGCTCACGGCGCGGCGGCCGGCTTGGGCCATTTCAGACGCTGGTGCAGAAAGTGGTACGTTCCCTCGCCGTGGATCATGTGCGGCCCGTTGAACCATTCCAGCGCACAGCGATCGCCGATTCCCAGCTTGGCCTGATAGAGGAACCGCACCTTGGCAAACTCGTAGGCCACGGCCTCGTCGGGAGCACAGCCGTCGAAATGTCCGCGCTCGACCATGAACGGCCGGGGCGCGATCAAGGCCGCCATCTCGGCATAGTTGAAGGTGCTCCCCAGGTCGAACTCGAAAATCTCGTACTCGCCGCCGTTCATGTACGTGTAGGGATTTCCGATCGAGGCGTTCTTCCACACCCATTCGTTGAAATCGCCGGAACAAATCGACAGGCAATACCGATCCACGAGCGGCGGGATGCGCATGGCCGACTTCCCGCCGTACGAGAGGCCGTAGAAAGCGATGCGATCCTTGTCCACAAACGGCAGCGTCGAGAGCCAATCGCAGATCTGCTGATGCTGCGGCACAATGAGCGAGAACAGGGTCTTCCCCAGTGGATTCGCCTTGCGCTGCAACGTGCGGAAGCGGTCGGTGAAGATGTAAAGGTTCTGCGGGGCGAAGGTGACGAAGCCGCGTTCGGCCAGCTTCGAGGCAAACTCGGAGTAGGCCGAATTTCCGCCGGCAATCACGTCTTGCGGCCGCCCCTCCAAGCCATGTTGGCAAACCACCACCGGCCGCCGTTGGCCCGGCTGAAGGTCTTTTGGCAGGAGCAGAATCCCATAGGCAATGACGTCGGGAAAAACGTCCATCACCACTTCGTAGCCCGTCCACTTTGGCTCGTCGTACGTCTTTCGCGAGCGGACCGCCGGCGGCAGAAGCGGCCGATCGAAGCGGCCGATCACGTCCTCGTAAAACGCCCGGCGGTAGGGCTCGATCGTAGAGCGAAACTTCTCCAGCGAGCTGGTATCGAGCCGCTCGAAATACTTTTTCCGCACCTCGGCGCTCTGGCCCAAGAGCCACTGGTTGTGGCGCATCAACTCGTAGACTTGCCGGGCCTGGCGGGCGTGCGGATCAAAACCTGGCCGGCGGTCCTGCGGTGTCTTGCCGAGCGGGGCCAAATTCGGCTTAGAAGATATGGCGCGGAAGAACTTCTGCAGCGCCGCCTCCGAGCCATACGGGCCGGCACCACCGTCGCTCTCGACCAACTCGATCCACGGCGGCGCTTGCGAGGGGGCAACTAAGTGGACCATCTGCCGCGCCCGCTGCAACTCATGGCGGACGTCGTCGAGCTTCGGCGTAACGATCCGCCCCGGTCCGCCGCCCAATCCCGGCGGTATGACCACGTTGGGCGCCCGAGCCGCCTCGACGATCAGCATGCGGGGCGCGATCATGGCCGCCAGCTCGGCGTCGCCGAACTGCTCCAGCAGACCGAACACGTTGTGGTCGAGCGGCTCCTGCCAGACGTTTTCCCGCCGGTTGAAATAGCCGCTCACGCAGACGGCCCTGATTCGCGTGTCGAGCGCGCCGGCGGCGAGAGCCAGCATTCCCCCGTCCCCCCAGCCGATCACGCCGAGCTTTGGTGGTTCGCTGCCGGGCCATTTGCTGAAGCAATCGACCGCGGCCCGCACCTTTTGGAGTTCATAGCCGATCACGTGGCGGCCCAGTTCGAAGGCCGAACGGTAGATGTACTCGCGATTCGTGATTTTCGTGCCTGGCCGCGGCGACATCATCTGCCGATCGATCAGCACTGGAATCAACACTCGGCAGCCGCTTTCGGCCAGTCGCCGGGCGAACTGCGACTCCGGCGGCACGCCCGGGGCCAGCCCGGCGATCTGCTCGGGCGTTTGATCGGCGTCCGGCAGGGCAATGGCGCCGGCCCACGTTACGCCCGTCGGCGCCAAGAGCAGTCCTTCGCCGTATACGTCGCCGAAGGCGGGCCAGCGCACGGCGTAGGCCCGAAAACCGGTGCCCTCGCCCACCAGTGCTGGCTGCCAACTAGTGGCCACCAATTCCAATGCGTCGAAGGCCGCGCGCGAATCACGCACGCCGAGGACATGGGCCAGGCGCTCCCGATTAGGCCGTAGCGAGACTTCGTATTTTCGCGGCGAACTGAAATCTCGCTTCCAATAGCGGGCCCGGCCGGCCACGGACTTCTCAATCTCCCCGAGCAGAAACCGATCGGCCCCCTCGACCAACTGCGAGGTGATGTCGCCCTGCATCTCCAGCCGGGCCGTGCCCGGCAGCGGCGGGCCGTCGGGAAGGATCTTCGGCGCCGCCGCGCCCCATGCGCCCACGGCCGCGGTTAGGAGAACCACGAGTGCCAGAGAATTCCGCTTCATGGGAGACTCCTTCGTCGTTCGGGTCTTTGTTCTGTCGGCGCGACTGAGGCACCACTACAGTTTTAGCCGCTCTTGCAATCCCTTGTCGGAGATAACCGCGATGACCTTCGTCTCCGATCCCAGCACGTGTAGCATGAGCGGCGATGCGGCCGCGCCGCTCCAGTCGATCTCCCGGCAGGTCGGATAAACCTCGACGGCTGTCAGGTCCTTCGCCTTCATCAGTGGGTCCTCCGGCAGCAGGCCGAGATCGCGGAGCGAAAGCGCGAGCAGCTTGCTTTCCAGGTCCGGGTTGCGCAGGAAGACCAACGCCGCGCCTGGGCCGGCGTGGGCATAGCCGTAGATCTCGCCTTTGCCGGGGTTACCCAGAATCATCTGCGTGTGGGCCAGCAGATCCCAGTTGGCGCGGCCCCAGCGCATCGCCCGGCCCATGAAGGTCCAGCGTTTTGGGTCCATGGAATTGGGATCATTCAGGATTTCCCACTTGGTGATTCCCCGCCCGATCGTCATCACCACGTCATCCTGAAACTTGGCATAGGGCACGCCGGCCGCTTCCCAAAAGCCATGCGTCATCACGTTGGCATACGGGAAAACGTACTGTTTCTCCCGAAAATCTTCGTACATGACCGCGTCGCGGTAGGTTGTGTTGCCATCCTGCGGCGTCAGGTTGCGAAGCTTGGCACTGTCCATGTCGCTGCCGCCCAGCCAGACCCAGTCGGCGTACCGAATCCACCAGGGACTGAGCCACATGTTCGAGGTGATGGCAATGCGGCACTGCGGGTCGGTGGCCTTGATCGCCTGAAGGACGTCGATATAGGCGTCGATCTGCGCCTCGCGTCCGGCCGGTCCGCTCGGATGGCCGTGGCCGGGCACATCGCAGGCGAAGACGTTGTAGTCAAACTTGTAATAGTTGACCCCGTATTGGCGAACGTGAGCGGTCAAGGTTTCCTTGATTTTGGCCAGGTATTTCGGGCCGGCCAGGCAGTAACGCCCTCCGGCGTCGCGGTCGGCCACCGTCGAGACTTCCAACCCCTGCCTCTGGCCCCAGCGAGTGTCCAATCCGAGCCCCATCACGCTCAGCCAGAGGCCCAGTCGGCTGCCCAGTGTCTGGAGCTTTCCGGCAAGCGGTCCCATTCCGTTGGGAAAACGCAACGGATCGGACTGCCAGACGGAGGACAAGTCCTGCCAGGTGTCGTCGATGGCGAAGGAGTCGATGGCGAAACCGGCCTGTTTGGCCTGCCGCGCGATCGATTCGGCCGCGCCCATGAGCCGTTTTTCCTCGGGCAGACCAACGCCGAGCAGGTTCCAGATCACGAACGGCTCGGCTCGTCGCACGCCCTGCAGCGTGTAGAGGTAGTCCTCGAAGAAAGAGTTTTCCAGTTCGGCGGGGCTCTTCGCCACGCCCCACACGGCCGTTTTGGAACGGAGGCCGCCCTTGGCCGAGCGGCCCGAGTGGTGTCGGACGTAAGCGTGGTCGGTCTCGCCAGCCGGGTGTTCCAGCCCCAGATAGAGGTCGGCCACGAACATCGGCTGGCCCATGCCGCAGCGGGTGGGCGCGCCGATATACCACCATCCCAGACTGCCGGTCCGCTCGACGTCGATCCGCTCGACGGTCACGTCGCCCGGCCCACTGTAATCGATTGCCAGCCACTTGCGCTGGTCGCTTCGGTCGGGGTACGTCTCCACGACCACGTCCACTTTCAGGCTCGGCACGGTGCGGTGCCGCAGACCGAACACCACGCGCAACGCCTGCTTGCCGGCTTGCCGGGCGATGTCGACCAGCGTGCAGTCGGCCGCCGTAATTTCGCCGTTGACGTTGCCGTTCAGGCGGAGGCAGAATTCCGGCCATTGCTGGCTGCCCGGCTCACGACCACTGAGTTTGTTCGCCAACTGGTTGGTGGCCACCGTGTCATGGGCGACGTGCCAAACCCGCTCCAGGCGGGCATTGCCGATGCGAATGAACTCGCCTTTGCGCACCGCATACGTGCCATTCGGGTCTTGGTACTGCCAGTCGCGTTGCCATCCGGCAATGGTCGTTGGGCCGGATTCGCCCCGGCTGATCCACGGCGTGGCCAAAATCAGAGCGGTCGTCATGAGGGCGAAGAACCCTTTCCCGTTCATGGCAGCACCAATCTCAGGGGGTCGTTCGAATGACGTTTCACCGGCCTTCACGGCACGGACGCCGGTGGCTCACACGACATTCTCCAAGCTACACGGGCCGCCGGCGCATTGCAACGAAAGCCGGCCGACCGCGCACCAAGACTTTGCGTGCCACTTCTTATGAATTTGCGCAGCCTGTTGGGACGCTCGGCGGCAGATTTTAAATAGGGTTGCGTGATCCCGGGAGCGCTGCGCACGCTTGGAGCCGCCTCCCGCAGGGTGGCGGCGGAGTTTCCATCTCCCAGAATCGTGAAAGTTGATTTAGAACCTTTAACACAACGAGGAACGAAATGTACTCCTCTCGCTCCGCGAGAGGGACGTTTTGCTCGAATTGGCCTCACGCGGAGCGTGAGGAGTACGTCTTGTTAGAGCCTTTTAGAACTGGACGGCGACTCGCTCTCCGATGCGGCTCGACTTGCGCATGGCGTCGATGATCACCGCCACGCGATAACCGTCCTCGAAAGTGGCGTTGTAGGGGCTCAGCGGCTTGCCGTGGGCCACCGCGTCGAGGAAATGGAACTTCTCGATAATCTGGCAATGTTCCCAGCCGAGATTATGCCCTTGCGGCCACCAGGGGCCGACATACGGATGATTGGGCTCGGTCACCGAGATTTCCGTAAAGCCCATCAGCGAGTCGTTGCCGGGCGTGCTCAAGCAGGCAAACAGGCTATTCGGGTGCTCCAAGTCCCAGCGCAGCGAGCCGTGCGAGCCGTTGATCTCCCAGGCGAGGAAGTTCTTGCGTCCGGTGGCCACCACCGACGATTCCAGCACGCCGATCGCCCCGTTTTCGAAATCGAGCACCGCCGCGGTGCCTTCGTCCGAGGTGATTTCCGGCGGACAGCCCACGCTCTGCACGGCCCGCTCCTTCTGAAACGCCTTGACCGAGGCCGAGACGCTCTTGATCTCGCCCAGCAAAAAGCGGCATTGATCGATGGCATGGCTGCCGATTCCCTGCAAGCCGCCGGAGTGCGGCCAGGCCGAGGCCCAAACCTTGTCGGCCGGCAGCGTAGGATCGTGACTCCACATCTGCAAGTACTGCACGCGCATGTGGTAGATCGTGCCCAGGCGACCCTCGCCGATCAGGTCTTTGGCCAGTCGCACGGCGGGCATGAAGCGATAGTTGAACGTACACATCGCCTTGCCCGGCGCCGCGGCGGCCGCGTCGCGCATCTTCCGCGCCATTTCCAGCGGCACGGCCATCGGTTTCTCGCAAATCACGTGCTTGCCATTCTGCAAGGCGGCAATGCAGGGCTCGGGATGCAGCGGGTCGGGGGCGCAATTGTCGAACACCTCGACCCGCGGGTCGCTCACCAGGTCCTTCCAATCGCTGCAGAACGCCTCGTAGCCATAGCGGGCAGCCTCCCGTTCGGCCAGTTGCGGCGTTTCGCAAAGCATGGCCAAGCGCGGCTTCAGCTTCGCTGCCGCATAGATGTAAGGGATCTTTTTATACGCATTGGTGTGGCAGCGGCCGATAAAGCCGCAGCCGAGCATGCCGATCCCAATTTTCTTGGCGGCTTCCGTCGCCGTGTTGCTGTTCGCCATGTGAGTTCTCGCTCCTATTTCGCCAACAGATGACCTAAAGATTGTTTCGCCCAGCAAACCGACTCCCGCAAATCGCGGTTGTCCACTTCCCAGGCCGCAGGGCCGTCGGGAAAAGTCTCCGGCCAAGGATCGAGCGGGGTCTTCGTCCACGATTTGGCCAGGTACCAGGCCAGCCCGTCCCCGGGCGGCGACGGGTGCCTCGTCCAGAACGCCGGCCGCAGCACGTCCAGCCGAAAGGGGGCGAACTGCGAGTGGATCTCGATATTCAGGTTGAGCTGCGGGTTGTGCTTCGCCAGCAGATCGGTCATGGCCACCAGGTCGATGTCGCCTTCGCCCAAGGAACAGTTCTCCAGCGCCAGGCCGTTCGGGCCGCGCACAACCCGGTAGTTTTTGTAATGCGTCGTCAAGGCGTGGGGAGCCATGATCTCGGCCAGCCGCAGCGGGGCGTCCAAATCGAAGGCCAGGTTGGCGCAGTCGACCGTAAAGCCGAAGGCCGGGCTGTTGACCCGGGCCAGGATCGAGGCCAGCTCGCGCACGGTAAAATCGGCGTGATTTTCCATGGCGATCTTGATGCCCAGGTCTTCCGCCGCGTGGCATGCCTCGCGGAGAATCGCCACCGCCGCGTCGGCCAGCGCCACCATGTCGTGCCCTTCGTCGCGGATGAACAAATTGCCCGCCACGCAGCGCAAGAGCGGCGAGCCGAGCTTCCGGGCGATCTGTAAATGGTCGATGACGATCTGCGCGTCGGAGACCGACGTGTCGTAGCCCGCCTCGGCCAGCAGTTGCCGCCCCTTGGCGGCCATGGGGTGCCAGTGCAGGATCGACCCCATGCCGAATTCGATATAGAGCCCCTTCTCCACGGCCGTATGGCGAATCCGCTCCAGTTCCTCATCGCGGAACGAATTGAACGGCGAGAGCTCGAAGAGGACCCCGCTCAGCCCCATCTCGGCCGCCAGGTTGAGCACGCCCACCGGGTCCAGTCCGCTGTGACGCGTGCTATAGGATTCGAGGCCCAGCTTCATCGTGATCTCTCCTAGGGCGTCAGCTTTTCGGCTTCTTCTTTGGCGATGCGGCACCAGGTCACCGCGTGGTCAGGCCGCTGGGCCAGCGTGTGGTTGTCTTTCATGATGAGTTCCACCACGCAACCCCGCGTTTTTTCCAAAATCTCCCGCAGGCCGCGACGAAGCGCCTCGGTATCCAGTTCGGGAACCGCCAGGGCCGCCGGGTTGGGCTTCATGGAAAAGATATAGCGGTCGCCCAGGTTGGCAGCCATCTTCTCCACGTTCACCCACGCCGAGCAGGAAACGCGACGCAGGTGCGGGTGCCCCTTGACCACGTGCCAGCGGCCATGCAGCGGCTCGCAGCAGCCGTAGCAATTGAGGCCGAACCGCTCCATCAGCGGCTTTTCATAGGGGAAGATGAACTCCTCATACATCTTGGGCGAGACGTTCACCGTCTCTTGGCTCTCGCAGAAGCCCCACATGTCGCCCGGGTGGACGTGATCCGCAAAATCCGGTCCCGGCAACTGATCGCTATAGCCGAACCCGCCCGAGCCGACGTACGTGCCGTCGTTGTTCAGGCTCAGCAATTGGTGAGACTCCAGGTAGTCGAGCTTTTCGAGATGACCCCGCGAGAGGATCGAGAGCAGCTCCTTCAACTCGTCGGGATGCTCGATGAAGTCGCAAAGCATGTTTTGCAGACCGCGGAACGTGGCGGCCGGCCAGGTCAGGCCCAGCGACCACCACCAGACGCCCTTCAGGCGGACGGGGAGAATGTCGCCCAACACGTCCCGGGCGATATCGAGGCAGCCGTTGGTGGATTCCCAATCGACCTCGACCGGCGGCGAGTGCATTCGCCGGAGGTCGGTGGCGTAGTCCTTGATCGCACCCTGCCAGCGATACGACCCGTCGCCCGCGCCTTTTTCGTAAACTGCGTGCAGTCCCCAATCGTCCTCGGCCGCGGTGTAAGGGACGTTGAACCACGGATCGATCGGCTTATCGTCGCCCATCACCTCGCCCCAGAAGATCTCCTTGCGGAGGTCCATCTCCCAGCGGCGGGCGAGCTTGCCCTGGCACTGCATTTGGGTCTCGGTGACGATTTCGTTCCAGCCGTTTTCGGGATCGCAGAAGACGACGGGCCGGGTGCGTTCCAGGCGGTTCAGTTTGGTCCACAGACGGCGGGTTTCCGCCATGGCCGGCGTCGCGGCGATGGCCGCGACCCGTTCGGCCAACCGCCGCAGCACGGCCCGATCGTCGGCCGTCATCACGAGATCGTCACGCGTCAATCCCGTGACGATCCGGCCGGCGGCCGTTTGTTCCAGCCCGGTCGACTTTCCGCCGCCGTAATCGCTGATCGTGGTCATCGCATGGGCGCCGTGAATCGTTTTCTATTCGGCCGAAACATGCCGAGGCGACCGTTAAGATACCATCGACGCGCCCGGTCGTCAAACCGGTGGGGACCACGACGTGTAGCGGGCGGGCTTGCCCGCCGTGTTGCAGCGCGACACACCACACGGCACACCCCGCCGCCGACGTTTCTTGAGGAATCCTCGCGTCGATGGTAGAATAGCGCCATGACCACGAGTACCCAGGCAACCCTTCTGGAGCGGCTCCGCGACGGGAGAGACGCCGTGGCATGGGATGAGTTCTTCACGCGTTACGGGCCGATGATCTACGGCTTTGCCTGCCATCGCGGTTGTTCGCCGCACACGGCCGAGGAAATCGTCCAGGACGTGATGCTGAAGGTGTTCCGCCAGCGCGACGTCTATCGCTACGATCCCGACCGCGGTCGCTTTCGCGACTGGCTGGGCACCGTCGTCCGCAACCAGGTGGCCGAGCACCGCCGCCGGCCGGCCAATCGGGTGCGCGGCGTCGGCGGCGAGTCGAACGCCGGCGCGTTGGAGCTGGCCGACGACGAGCAAGGCCCCGATGCCGCCTGGGAAGCCGCCTTCGAAAACAGCCTGCTGCTGGCCATCTTGGCGGCCGTGCGCCGAGAGTCGAACGCCCGCACGTACCTGGCCTTCGAGCTCGTCGGCCTGCAAGGCCTGGCCGGCGGCGAAGCGGCACGCATCACCGGCCTGTCGCGCAATGCCGTCTATAAGGCGCACAAACGCGTTCTCCAGCGGCTCATCGAGTTGGGCGCGCCGTATCGCGACGGCGGTCGGCTTAGCGAGCGGATCCGGCAGGCCATCGAAGATCGCCCGTCCGCCGCCGCGGAACGCTCGCTGACGACGCGGATCCAGCAGACGATGCATTCGAGAGAGGAACCGTCCCAGGATGAGCCCGCAGGATACTGACGTCCGGCCGGGCGGAACGCCGGTCGCGCCCGACGTGCCCGACTTTGACCTGATCCGCCCCGTGGGCAGCGGTGGTTTCGGCCAGGTTTGGCTGGCCACCAACCGCACCACCGGACACCTGCGCGCGGTCAAGCTCATTCCCTTGCGGCCGTCGGGCGGGGGCGATCCCGCGGCGCGGGAGATCAGTTCGCTTATCCGCTTGGAAGCCAATCTGGGCCGGCAGCACCCCAACCTGCTCATGATTCATCACGTGGGCCAGACGTCCCGGCACCTGTTCTATGTGATGGACCCGGCCGACGACGCCTCGGGCGCGCCGGCTTCGGCCGGGACGGACTACCGGCCCGCCACGCTGCTGGCCCGGCTGCAAAGCGGCCCGCTGGCGCCCGAGGAGTGTCTGGATTACGCCCGGCAATTGCTCGCCGGGCTGGCGTCGCTGCACGCGGCCGGCATGGTTCATCGCGACGTCAAACCGGCCAACTGCCTGTTTGTCGGCGGCCAGTTGAAGCTGGCCGACTTTGGCCTGGTGACCGAAGCCCATCCGCTGGTGTCTCGGATGGGCACGCAAAGCTACATGCCGCCGGACGGGCAGATGGACATGCGGGCCGACGTCTATGCGGCCGGACTGGTGATCTATGAAATGCTCACCGGGCTGTCGGTCGACGACTTTCCCAGCCTGGGTTGCCGGGCACTGCCGATTGCCGGCAATCCCATCCTCGCGGCCCTGCTGCGCTTGGTGTTGCGGGCGTGCGAGCGCGAGCCCGAGAGACGCTTCGCCGACGCCCAGGCCATGCTCGCGGAACTGGCCCTGCCCGCTCAAGCCAAGGCCCGTCTGCCGCGGCGGCGGTTCCTGGCCGCCTGCGTCATTGCCGTGCTGGCCGCAGCGGGTTGGGGCGCGTGGACGCTCTTTCCTCGCCACGTGGAGGTGAGTTTTGTGACCGAGCCATTCGAGGCCACAATCTACCTGGACGATGCCGTCTTGCTCGATCCCCAGGGCGTTCCCTATACCACGCCCTGCACCGTCGGCAATCTCCCGGCGCGCACCTGTCACGTCGAATTCCAGTGTCCGGGCCGGCCGCGTTGGGATGCCGGCCAGTACGACCTGGCCCAGACGCAGCAGATCGTAAGCCATTCGCCCAAGTGATCTGTCACGATGGGCCGAAGGCTGATTTGCCCTGACGGGCGTATATAATAGCGGAGATATTAGAACGTTGCCGTGTGGGATGGCGTCAACGAGCGGTCGCTAGCCTCGTTTGCACGATCGAAAGCGGCGAACGTCACTTCTTTTCTGTCGGGCACTTGGGATTGGGCGGCGAAGGGGGGGCACTATGCGCCGGCACAAAAAGCTGAATGCGTACAGGGCGACGACATTCGACTCTCACCTTGTCTCGCTCGGTGGAGAGCGAGGCCAGCGCGGCTTCCGCGTTCTTGAGCGTGCTTTGGATCAATTTCATGTTCGCCGTCACACGGCCAAAGCTCTCAGCGCTCTTTCGTATTCGCTGCACCTCTTGCTGCAAGCTCTGTTGATCGGCGGTCGTCGCGGCAATGGCCGCCTCCAGCCGCTTGACCTCGGCTTGAATGGTCGCCAATTTCTCGGCTTTGACTTCCTCGCGGAGCTTCTTGAAGATATCGGTGTCTTGCAACAAGGCTTTCTGCGAGGCAAGATCAGTCTTCAGGTGTCTCAGTTCCGATTTCATCCCAGACAATTCCCGCCGCGCCGACTCCAGATCGGCCAGAGCGAGTTTCTGCTTCGGGGTAAGAGTCCCCGTTTCCGACGTCCCGAGCACCGCGGCCATCTTAATCAATTCCTCATGATCTCTAAGGACGTCAGCCTCCTTTTCGGCCACGGCGCGGTCCAATTCGCTGAGACGCACGCGTCGCTGGTCGCTCTCCATGTTGACCACCTCACGGAGATAAGCATCCACCACGCCTTGGAGCAAGGTGACGGATTCTTGCGGATCGTCGAGTGCGATGCTGACCTCCATCAACTCGCCGTTGCCCGGAAAGTGGACGCGGAGATGCTTTCCCAGCCAATCCACGGCATCATGCTTCTCCTGCACGCGGCGGATCGTGGGAAGCCGCGCCAGGGCCGGGTCGCGCAGCGCTGCCAGCAGAACAAACCGGCTCACGAACAATTGCTGTTGGGTCGACTTGTAAATTTCAAAACGGTCGCGGTGAGTCTGAAGCCCCCCATCCACAGGAAACGCGATCGGCTTCTCCTCCATTGCCACGCGGAGAATGGCAACCGCCCCGGGCTTTCCGAAGCCAAGCAGGCCGCGGACGAGCCATAGCGTTCCGACAAGGATTCCCGCGGCAACGAGCAGACCAAGCAGAAGACCAAGCCAGCCGATTCCCCGTTTGCCTACACTGACCATGACAGAGATCCTCCGCGAAAAGAAAGGGACATTAAGCCGCGGGAAACGAGCGCGACAATTCTTAGCCGATATTTCCCATTTGCAGTAAGCCTGGAGCCGATCCAAACTCGTTCAGCGGTCCATTTTAACATAGCGTCCCCCCTCCGTGTCTATCGGCAGGGCGGATTTTCCGTGGCCACCTGCCATCTTCTTTCTCCAGGCGATTAGGGTCGTTCCGTTTCCGTCGCTACCGTGCGCCCTCGAGCGGCTGATTGCCGACCTCGGCGACCCAGGAACGCGTCCAGTTGACGGTTTCCAGATTCAGGTCGCAGATGTTCGTCGCCAAGAGAATCATCCCCTCGATGCGGCCTTCTCGAAGCCACCTCAGCGCAAGCGCACATTGCTTCTTCATCAGGTCGAGCGGCATCGGTCTCTTCGTGCCAAAGTCCCACATATATAAGCCCAGCAAGATTCGCTTGCCGGGCATGAGCATCCGGCACTTGGCAAAGTTTTCCTCCAGGCGCGCCAGGTCGGCGGCCTCCCATGTCCACAGCGACACGATGTCGCACTGTTTCAGGTGCGGAATGATCCGCCGATCCAGTTGATACGTATACAGCGTCACGCCCAGATCCAGCTTCCGCCCGTTTACGGTCAACCGTTGGCGAAGCTGCCGCAAGTTCTCTACGGAGAGCGCCGCCTGCACGGGCATGTTGTTTTCGGCCAGCCCCGCGGGCGGGGTGCCGAGGTCACGAAAGAAATCGTCCATGAAAACGCCCGTGAGGTTGGGCATTTTCGCCGCCAAGGCGAAGACCTGGTCCCGGTCTTTGTCCGAGGTCGTTCCGCCGGCCCCCGTGATCGACCACATCAGTTTCTTGAGGCTGCCTAGCGGTGCTGCATAGGCGTCGTAGGGCGGCTCCGGCTTTCCTTCATAACGGATCAGAATCAAGTTTTGCACGCCCATCGACTTTGCCCCGTCCAGGGGCGTGAGGCGCGAGTTGCCGGGCAGTCCCCAGGCGTTGTTGTACGAACCTTCGTAGTGCGCCCAGATCCACAGGGCATCGCGAACCGTACGATGCTCGGCGGCCGCGGCACCCGGCCCCACGTGCCAGCCGCCAAACAGTGTCCCAAGCAGCGCGGTTATTAGTGCGAAGCGTCTCATCATCTGTTCCTCATGTACGTTGTGCCAAAGCGCGCCGGTCATGAGCAGCGGGACTGCCCACGCCACGACCATGTACGGTTTGCGGCGTGGCCGGCCGACGATGCCATTTTTTACCATGATCCTCTCCCTAGAAACGGATGGCAAGAGACGCCCCGCGCCAGCCGGCCGCCGCCGGGCTCGTAGTCCCCCGTTCCGCCGATCTTGCCGGTGGCATCGCTTACGCGGATTCTGCCGGACGCAACCCAAGGCCGGCGGCCAATTCGCGGCGCTTCGGACAACGTCGGACGCCGGAAAAGCCATGCTAGTGTATGGACAGCCAACCGCATGAGTGCCGATCATCAGAGCCTTCCCTTTTCGGCCGCCACCGGCCGACGGCCGTCACGCTGGCCGTTTGCTGCTTTTTGTTCTTGGCCGTGGCCGTCGTCTTCGCTCGATCCATCGGCAACGGATTCGTCAATTTCGACGATCATACCTACGTCCTTAAGAATCCGCATCTGGCCAAGGGGCTAACGGGCGAAGGGCTTGCCTGGGCCTTCACGGCCGGCTACGCCCATAATTGGCATCCGCTCACCTGGCTCTCGCACATGCTGGACTGCCGGCTTTATGGCTTATGGCCCGGCGGCCACCATTTGACCAACGTGCTGCTGCACGCCGTGGTCGCCGTGCTGCTGTTCCTGGTCCTCTTACGCATGACCGGCGATTGCTGGCCAGCCGCCTTCGCCGCGGCCGTGTTCGCCATCCATCCGTTGCGTGTCGAATCGGTGGCCTGGGTGGCGGAGCGGAAGGACGTCTTGTGCGGGCTGTTTTTCATGCTCACGCTGGGGGCCTACTGCGAATTCGCCCGGCGCGCCTTCTCGCGGGCTCGCTACGCGCTGGTGCTCGTGCTCTTCGCGTTGGGTCTGATGGCCAAGCCGATGCTGGTGTCGCTGCCGCTGGTGCTCTTGCTGCTGGACTGCTGGCCGCTCGGGCGCATGTCGCGGCAGTCGTGGCGGCGGTTGGTCGCGGAAAAGATTCCGCTGTTGGCCATGGCGGCGGCTTGCGGCGCGGTAACGATCCTCGCGCAAGACAACGCCGTGGCGCGGAGCGACCTGCTCCCGATTTCCGCGCGGCTGGCCAATGCCTCGGTCTGCTCGGTTGCCTATCTGAAACAGTTTGTCTGCCCGATGGGTTTGGCCGTTTTCTATCCTCATCCGGGAAACAGCCTGCCACTTTGGAAGGTGGCCGGTTCCTTGCTGGTCCTCGGCGGGCTTTCGCTGGCGGCGATCCTGGGGCGACGGAGGTTTCCGTACTGCTTCGTCGGCTGGTTTTGGTACCTGGCGATGCTCGCGCCGGTGAGCGGATTGGTCCAAATTGGCGATCAGGCGATGGCCGACCGCTACACCTACCTGCCGCAGATCGGCTTGGCCCTGGCGTTGGCGTGGGGGCTTCGGCAACTTGCCCGGTGGCGGCCGTCTTGGCGCGCCGCGCGCGATGTTGTCGCGGCCCTGGTCATTCTCATTCTGGCCGTCTGCGCCTGGCGACAGACCGGCTACTGGCACGACAGCGAGACCCTCTGGAACCGGGCGCTCAGTTGCACCACCGGCAACGCTTGTGCCCACTATAATCTCGGCGTGACGTTGATGGAACGTGGGCAGAAGGAGGAAGCGATCGCGCACTTTCAAGAGGCGGTGACCATCCAGCCTCACAGCTCCGACGCACTGAACAATATCGGCATCGTGCTGGCCGAGCGGGGACGTCTCGACGAGGCGATCGCGAACTTCCGCCGGGCACTTCGCTATAGGCCCGACGACGTCGATGCCCATAATAATCTCGCCACCGCTTTAAAGCTGCAAGGGAAAAGCGCCGAGGCGGTCGATCACTGGCGGGAGGTAGCCCGCTTGCAGCCGAACAATCCCGAGGCGGTGAACCGCCTGGCCTGGGCATCGGCCACCGCTCCCAATGCGTCGGTGCGCAACGGGACCGAGGCGGTCGAGCTGGCCCGCTGGGCGGTTATGCTGTCTCATGGCCGGGAAGCGAAGATTCTCTGTACCCTGGCGGCGGCGTATGCCGAGAACGGCCAGTTCCCGCAGGCCGTGCAAACGGCGCACCAGGCCCTGACCCTTGCTACGCGGCAGAAACAACAGCCGTTGGCCGCCTCGCTTAAAGCTCAGCTTTCTTGCTACGAGCGCGGCAAACCGTTCCGCGAGCCGCTCGGCCCGTAATCAATCGATCCGCCTGGCTCTTGACGGATTCCTCCCACTCAGAAATGATGTCTTGGGAGATCAACGTATGTCCGCTCCAAAACAGGGTGCGAACGACCTGCCCGGCCGATTCGCCGACATTGTCCATTTGATGCCGCCACAGGCGATCCAGAACGATGTGCATTACGAGAGCACTTTGAAGGTAGTCGACCGGCTTATGGCGACGGAAAAGCTCACGAAAGGCCAAGCTCTCTATCTGGAAACACTGGTACAGTTGGTTCAGGCGTACGAAGCGTCGCATTACGTGATCGACACGTCGGATCTGAGCGGACTGGAGGCGCTACGGCATCTGCTGGACGAGAACGGCATGAGTGCCTCCGATCTAGCCCGGCTGCTGGACGTTCATCCCGGCATGGGGTCGAAGATTCTGCGCGGCGAGCGTTCCCTGACCATGGACCACGTGAGAAGGCTCTGCGAGCGGTTCAAGGTCACCCCGCGGCTGTTCATGGATTGAGATCCCCGTCGACTCTTGGAGCAACGCCTTGAAGTACTTCTCTGCGCCTTGCTGCGCGTGAAAACCTACTGCGCCAAAATAGGGCCGATCGCTGGAAACCAGGTATTCGGCCACCGCCAGATCCTCTTCGGCTTTCTCCAGCCATCCTTGGACCAGCGCCTGTTTTGTTCGTTCAGCGGGCGTCATAGATTACCCGTCCGTATTTGTTCGCCGGGTAGGCGATACCACCGATCAAATGCTTGGTGTCCTCAAACCGCTGCTTGCTCATTACCAACACGTCAAAGGGCAATTCCAAACCGCGCAGCGCGGCGCGCAGCCGCATCATTTCTTGGCGAATATCGCCAGGGTTGTCTTCCAGGACGAGCAAGTCAATGTCGCTATCGCTGTTCATTTGGCCGGTGGCTGCCGAGCCGAACAGGACAATCCGAGCCACTTGCGCCGCCCCACAAATCCGCTGGACGATCTTGCTTAGCAGCGGTTCATCGATAGTTGCTACCTGGCTCATCGCACCCTCCCTTGCCCACCCTACCGCGTAGTTTTCCGTGCGAAAGGGATGCAGCACGCAGTTCTTTGTCGCTCCTACGAAAACGCCTGTTCTTTGCTCGGAAACGTCCCCTCGCGGACTTCGTCGCGGAAGCGGGTCACGGACTCGGCCACGATTTGCTTCAGATTGGCGTAAGCCTTCACGTGCCGCGGCACGTAACCGGGACTCAGGCCTAACAGATCGTTCAAAACGAGCACCTGGCCATCGCAGCCGGCCCCCGCGCCGATGCCGATGGTGGGAATCTTCACCGAGGCCGTGATGCGGGCGGCCGTCTCCGCCGGAATGCACTCCAAGACGACGGCGAACGCGCCGGAGATCTCGGCCGCCTGGGCGTCGGCCATCAGTTGCCGCTCGTCGCGCTGCACGCGGTAGCCGCCGAGTTGGTGAATGTTCTGCGGCCGCAGCCCGCAGTGGGCCATCACCGGAATGCCCGCCGAAACCAGGGCCGCAATCACTTCGGACTGCTCGACGCCGCCTTCCAGCTTCACGGCCTGGCAGCGGGTCTCTTTGAGGATGCGGCCGGCGCTCTCGATCGCCCGAAAGGGGCCCAGGTGGAAACTGGGGAAAGGCATGTCGACCACCACCAAGGCATGCCGCACCGCCCGGCCCACCATCTCGGCGTGATAGATCATCTCCTCCAGCGTTACCGGCAGCGTGGTGCCGTGGCCTTGCACGACCATCGACAAGCTATCGCCGACCAGGATGCCCTCGATGCCGGCGGAATCGACCAGCCCCGCCATGGCGTAATCGTAGGCGGTGAGCATGGTAATCTTCTCGCCCGAGGTCTTCATGGCGGAGAACTGGGGGACGGTGATCTGCTGGTCAGTGGGATTCATGGCACCTCGCGGGGGTCGAAAATTGGGTAAATCGCGCGGATTGCTCTCCGACGGCACGGAACACCCACGCTTATTTTAGACCGAAGACGGTTTGGCCGACAGTGCCCAAGCGTCGGGGGAAAAAGGGGACTGTCCCCCTTTTCGCTCGGCCTCGCCCTATCGTGGCGGAAAATTCCCGGGAAAACGCTGGCCAAAACCGAGTCCCAGAGGTATCCTGAAGGAATCACATCGGGCACAAGTATCGTTCGCGAACACGTCAAACCAGGGGCGGCAGAACGCCCCGAGGAGCCCGCCCATGTCATCCCGTGTCCTGTTGGCCGTCCTGCTCGTACTCGGCCTTTCGACCCCGCTTCAAGCCCAAGTGCGTCGCGGCCAGCAAGCCCGGCAGCCGGTCATGGCGGCGCAACAACCGACCGACGTCGAAGGGACCATCGAAGGCGTCATGCCGGGCCGCATCGTGGTTCTCGACAAGGGCAGCCACACATGGCAGGTGGCCGTTCCGGCGGAGGCCAAGGTCCAGGTCACTGGCGGAGCCACCGCCGAGTATCTCAAGAAGGGCATGATCGTCGAATTCAAAGCCGAAATCGACGACAAACGGACCATCAAGGACAAGGTGGACGAACTGAAAGTCGTCACGCTTTCGCCGGGCGAGAAACCGGGATTGTTTCCTCCCGAGAGTAAGGCCGACGACCAGGGCGGGTTTGGGGCGGGAGGCGACGCGACGGCGAAAAAACCCGCCAAACGCGTCACAGCATCGGGTGGCAAAGGCGCCGCCAAGACGGGCGGCGTCGCCGCCGGCAGCTATCGCATTGTCGGTCGTTTGATCGTCGGACATGGCGGCAAGCTCTCGGTGAATGTGTCTCGCGGTAAGCCGCTAGCGTTCGAACTGAGCGATAAGGTGGCCATCGGCGTCGACTTTGCCGACTTTACGGTTGCCAGCAAAGGCGACAAGATCACCGCCAAAGTGCTAAAAGTACCTTCTCGCTCTAATTCGCCGCAAGCACAACTCGTGACGGCGGCAGTGGCCACAGAAGTCAAGATTGAATTGGCCGAGCCGCTGGTGGGGGCGAAGAAGAGGGGAACCGCCGCCAAGTCGGAGGCCAAGCACCCGGCGAAACAGCCCAAGAAGGGAGACGAGGGTCTGCCCGAACCGGCGGCCGAAAAGTAAAGCGTCTGAAAGGCGGCCGATCACTGAGCGCTGGCACTGGCATCCCACCAGTGCCAGCAAAACACGAGCAACCTGCCCCTGCCGCTTTTCCCCGGCCAAGATGCTCGTGCCGCCCCTTTTAGCGAGGGTGATAAACCGCTAAATAGGGTTGCGTGATCCTGGGAGCGTGGCGCACGCTTGGAGCCGCCTCCCGAAGGGTGGCGGCGGAGTTTCCACCTCCCAGAATCGTGAAAGTTGATTTAGACCATCGGTCGGTGTCGCATGCCGGTCAACAGGCCGACCAGGAACAGCACCAGGAACACGATAAACAGCACCTTGGCAATCCAGGCCGCCGTTCCAGCGACCACGCCGAAGCCCAAGACTCCGGCCACCAACGCCACGATCAGGAAGATCAGCGCCCAGTGCAACATACTTCACTCCTCTTGTTCCGTTACTCGGATCAGAAACGCCGGCCCCGCCTCAGCGGGCCATCAGCGACGGCCACTCGCCCCCACACGGCAACCGACATGCGCCGAACTCATTACCCTGCCGGGGCCGCTCATGACCGGTGCTGCTCCCATCGAGACCGGAACCAAGGAATCCTATGGGGGTAAGAGGGGGGAAGCAAGCAAACGTCGGGGAAGATGACCTAACTCATTCGCCATGCGTCACTTACGCCAATGTGGCCGGCGCCGTACAGCGCGGCCGACCGCCGATCGGCAGCCCTTGCGGGCGACGCCGTTGTCGGCGCGTTTGCGGCCGGCTATAATGGCGGGTTCTTTGTTTGGCGAACGCCGTCCACCGGCCAAGGTGGACGTGCTCGTCCGCGTCGTAAGAGCATTCTCACCTAGGGGAAAGAAGGAGACACGCTGTGGCAATCCGAGTTGGCATTAATGGGTTCGGCCGCATCGGCCGGCTGGTGTTCCGTGCGATTTGTGATCAGGGACTGTTGGGCAAGGACATTGAAGTGGTCGCCGTCAATGATATCGTGCCCGCCGACAACCTGGCCTATCTGTTGAAGTTCGATTCGAGCCAGGGGCGTTTCCCGGGCACGGTCACCAGCGAGAAATCCGCGCCCAGCGTCGCCGAAGACGATGTGCTCGTCGTGAACGGACAGAAGATCAAGTGCCTGGCCATCAAGGACGGCCCGGCGGCCATGCCCTGGAAGTCGCTCGGCGTCGACATCGTGGTCGAGTCGACCGGTCTGTTCACCGACGCCACCAAGGCCAAAGGCCATCTCGACGCCGGCGCGAAGAAGGTCATCATCTCCGCCCCCGCCAAGAATGAAGACATCACGATCGTGTTGGGCGTCAACGAGGGCAAGTATGACCCGGCCAAGCACAACATCATCTCCAACGCAAGCTGCACGACGAACTGCCTGGCCCCCGTGGTCCACGTCTTGTTGAAGGAAGGGTTCGGCGTCGAGGAAGGCTTGATGACCACCATCCACAGCTACACGGCGACCCAAAAGACGGTTGACGGCCCGTCGAAGAAGGACTGGAAGGGCGGCCGCTCGGCGGCGATCAACATCATTCCCTCGACCACCGGCGCGGCCAAGGCCGTCGGCCTGGCCATTCCCGAGGTGAAGGGCAAGCTGACCGGCATGGCCTTCCGCGTGCCCACGCCCACCGTCAGCGTCGTCGACCTCACCGTACGCACGGTGAAAGAGACCAGCTACAAGGAAATCTGCGCGGCGATGAAGAAGGCCAGCGAGACGTACCTGAAGGGCATTCTCGGCTACACCGACGACGAAGTGGTCTCGAGCGACTTCATCCACTGTGACTATTCCAGCATCTTCGATTCCGGCAGCGGCATCGAGCTGAGCAAGAAGTTCTTCAAGCTCGTCAGTTGGTACGACAACGAGTGGGGCTACTCCTGCCGCACGGTCGACCTGGTCCGCCTGGTCGGCAAGAAGCTGTAGTTGGCCCGGCGACGGACTGTTTTGGCGTTATCGCCAGCGAATTACGCGTCCCCTTTCCCGGTTTCCGGGAGAGGGGATTTTTTTCTGGACGGTCAGAAAATCGAGTTAACTTGCCGCCCACGCCGCGTGGACGCGGCGACTATTGCGACCCGGAAAAGTAATCGCCACGCGAAATTCCGACGGTTGACCGTCGAGCATTACCGCCGCAGGTCAAAAAATGCCATTTCGAGGCGAAGATTGACTATTGACGCCGCCCCGGGCGTGCCCCAAGATGTTGCATATGCTCAAAACCGGCATCCTCAATCCGTCGCTCAACTCGCTCTTGGCCCGCGTGCGACACACCAACACGCTGGTGATCGCCGACCGCGGTTTCCCCTTCTGGCCGACGCTGGAAACAATCGATCTCTCGCTGGTGGACGGCATTCCCACCGTGCTCCAGGTGTTGCGGGCGATCCGGCCCAACTTCAACATCGGCAAGGCCTGGATGGCCGAGGAGTTCCGGCAAAACAACAGCGAAGCCGTGCAGGCGGCCTTTGCCGAGGCCCTCGACGGCATTTCGCTCAGCTTCGAGAAGCACGTCGAGTTCAAGCGCCGCGTTCCCCAGGCGATTGGCCTGATCCGCACCGGCGACACCGTCCAGTATGCCAACCTGATCATCGAGTCGGCCTGAGCCGGCCAGAGCGCCGACCGCATAACGGATCGGCGATACGAAACGCAGTGTAAGAAGGAAAAAGGGGAGACGGGGAAGAGGGAAAAACAGCGATTGAGATGCAACCAGGTGAGCCTCCTTTGTGAGGCATTCCCTTATTTCCAGTTTCCCCTTTTTCCTTCTTACACTCAAGCCACCGCTTCTAACCATCATTCCCTCGAACCAGAGCAAAAGAGAAGGAGCCATACGATGAGAACTTGCGCCGTGCTACGTTTGGCCGCGGTACTGGCCCTGCTGCACGTTTGGGCATTTTCGGTGCAGGCCGCCGGTAGTGACTGTGTCCAGGACGAGAAAAACGGTTGCCAGGGGGCCGGCGACGGCTCTTTCAAGGCGTCGCTGGACTCGCTGAAAGAGTACAAGTGTCCCGCGTGGTTCCGCGATGCCAAGTTCGGCATCTGGGCCCATTGGGGGCCGCAAGCCGTGCCCATGGTTGGCGACTGGTACGCCCGGCGGATGTACATCGAGGGCGATGCCGACTACATCGATCATCTGAAGCGTTTTGGCCATCCCTCGGTGGCCGGCTACAAGGACATCATCCCGCTCTGGAAGGCCGAGAAGTGGAATCCCGACCGGCTGATGGGCCTCTATAAGAAGGCCGGGGCCAAGTACTTCGTGAGCATGGGCGTCCATCACGACAATTTCGATCTATGGAACTCGCAATTTCACCGTTGGAACGCCGTGAAGATGGGGCCGCATCGCGACATGGTCGGCACCTGGCAGAAGGCGGCGAAAAAGCAGGGGATGCGGTTCGGCGTTTCCGAGCACTTGGGGGCCAGCTTCACCTGGTTCCAGGCGGCCCACGGGGCCGACAAGAAAGGCCCCAAGGCCGGCGTACCCTACGACGGCGCCAATCCGAAGTACTGGGACCTCTACCATCAGCCGGCCTCCCCCGGCGACAAGGATTGGTACAGCACCAACGCCGAGTGGCAGAAGGAGTGGCGCCAGCGGATCACCGACCTGATCGACCATTACGACCTGGACCTGCTCTACAGCGACGGCGGCGTCCCCTTCGGCAATGACGTCGGGCTGGGAATGATCGCCCACCTGTACAACAACAACCAGAAGTGCCGCGGCAATCTCCAGGTGGTTTACACCTGCAAGCAGAAATCCGAGGGACGCTGGATCGAGGACCTCGAACGGGGCGTCATGCCGGGCATCAATCCGAACCCCTGGCAAACCGATACCTCGATCGGCGACTGGTACTACAACAAGAACTGGAAGTTCCGGCCGGTCTCCTGGGTCGTGCAGATGCTGGTGGACATCGTGAGCAAGAACGGCAACCTGCTGCTGAACGTCGTGCAGCGGCCGGACGGCTCGCTCGACCAGGAAGTCGAGCAAATGCTGGCCCAGATGGCCGCCTGGAACGCCATCAACGGCGAAGCCATTTTCGGCACTCGCCCCTGGCGGGTCTATGGCGAAGGGGCCGTCAAGGCCGCGGGCGGGAACTTCAAGGAAGACTTCGCCTACTCGGCCAAGGACATCCGCTTTACGACCAAGGGCAAGACGCTTTACGCCTTCGCCTTGGGCTGGCCCGAGGACGGCAAGCTCGTGATCAAGTCGCTCGCCAAGTCGTCGCCGGTCGCCAAAGGGCAGATCAAAGAGATTCGCCTGCTGGGCCACGACGGCAAGCTGGAGTGGTCGCAGACCGACGAGGGCCTGGTCGTCACCCTGCCCGCCGAAAAGCCCTGCGACTATGCCTTTGCCCTGAAGATCACCGGGCAGAAGCTGGTGCCGTAAGGTTCATGCCTCCCCTCTCCCCGGGCACCGACCGAAGGTTGGTCGCGGGAGAGGGGCCGGGGGTGAGGGGATGCGGCGCACGGTCTGCGTTGGGCCATGTCCTGCTTCGGCCGCCGAGGTTGATCCACGATTCATTCCTGAAGCGTGGCTGCATGGTGCTCCAACGGAGCCCGTTTCTCTGAGCCCAAGCCAACGCCCTCGTTGTTACGCAAAACTTGCGATGACGGTGGTGGGCGGATACCGCGAAGCGGTTGCAGAAGTTAGCCCCGGGTTGCCGCGTAGCGGCTACCCGGGGAACGGTGGAGGATTTAAATTGCTTTGGAACCCCGGCAACCGTTCACAGGCCGAAAGTGTTTTTCTGACAAAAGTGATCTGGACTTGAATGCCGGGTTCGTGCCACAACGATGGCATGGCACCGGTCGTCACGGAAGAACTGATTGCTCGTCAGCCG